>Ga0172372_10001791_pt1 | contig 32963 bp, 23 predicted proteins | sample LakKiv5m_2_FD_114544 | JGI IMG/M metagenome (GOLD analysis project Ga0172372, IMG submission 114544) | Freshwater microbial communities from Kabuno Bay, South-Kivu, Congo - kab_092012_9.5m | ecosystem: Environmental > Aquatic > Freshwater > Lake | place: Democratic Republic of the Congo... | reverse complement strand
GTCCTGAGTGCTGCATAACATCCCCCTCGAATCAATATACGGCGTTCCATAATTTTTAAACCACTGCTTGTTCCCGGCACTGTCGGTCTTGATCACTATTGGATCTCCGGTAAGATTTGGCGGCGGTTGAGGTTCCCACTCAAAACCACCTATGGCATAGCCTCCGTCGGTGGTACAGATAACACTATGACCCTGGTCGTACATGCCATCCCAATAGGCTTTTTCCCAAAGCTCATTTCCAAATTGATCTGTCTTGACTAAAATCGCACGAGTGGCTAATCCATACGGCATCTTCCCTCCAACAGATATTATTTCTTTAGTTGGTAATGTCTTTATCTGATAAAACAGGTATTCTGTGTCAATGGGTTGCACTTTTTCTCCGAAACATTTTGTAAATAATGTATCAAAATCGTTATTCAGAAAATAGATCAATCCCTCCTGATGAACCCAATTTGGCGCAGGAGAATTTCTGGATCCCGCTGCAACAATGATTGTATCGTTCAATCTTACTATTGAACCGGGATTCCCCAAATAATACTCATCCACAGTATCACTAATAATCTTTGAAAATATTTTGTTACCCTGAAAATCGATCTTGTAAAATCCAAGACTCATTGGAGAATAAAAAGAACATCCGCCGCCTGTAACATACCCGTCAGGTAACAGAAAAACATTTGTCGCTCCGTCCCACCAACCAGGTTGGCCAAACTCAAACCGGAAATTGAAATATTCCTGTGACCAGATGAAAAAACTATTGGAAAACAGAACAATTAAGAGGATAAGGGTTTTCATTTTATCAGGAAAAAGACTCCTGATGCATAGGCAGCATCAGGAGCCCGAATTTAACAATTATTTTGCAATTACAAATTTCACGGTTCCCAGCGGTTTATCGCTGTTTTTGAGTATGCCGATATAGGTCCCTGATGGGATATCACCTGAGGGTACGACAAGCCGGTCGAAGGTATTATTGATCTTCATGAACCTGATAATTTTCCCCATGGCATCATAAAGTATAATCGAGACGTTGTCAGGCTCAATATTCAATGCATATTCGATGATGATATAGTCCCTGGCCGGGTTGGGATAGACTTTTAAAAGGTTGGTGGCTTGGATATGCTTTAGCTCTTGTCTTAGGTTTCACAGGCATTCACTGGGGAGTCGGTAGAATCACCGGTGCTGTAAATAAAGTATCAAAGTATATTCCCTATCTGGGAGGAGCTATTTTAATTGTTATAAGATTTTACTTTATTCTGACTGTCTGATTTTTAAAATTTTGAAAAGTCCTCGCTCCATTTTACTGCTTAATAAACTTTCCCATCTTCACATCCTTTTCTCCAACCAGTTTCACAAAATAAACTCCGCCTGGCAGCGAGCTGACATCAATTGTGGTTTTGGGCACTGTGATTAATTCTTGCTGAAATTGCTGCCCGCTGAGATTCAATATATAAATCGATCCTTTTAAGAGAGATTCGACATTGATGGTTGTAGAAGCAGGGTTGGGATAGATAGTGAATGTTAATTCGGGATCCAATGTCTCAATTCCCGGATTGTTGACAACCGTTATGATAATGGAATCGGAAATTGTGCAGGCACCGTAGTCCACTTCAATCCAGATAAGATGATCCCCTGTACCCAAGGTATTGCCTCGCAGCAAAATCGAATTACCTGTATCTCCGGTTGACCATATAACCGATTTAAAATCTCCTTCCACCGCAAGGGTAAGCGAATCCTTCCGGAAGATGGTGGTGTCGTTACCCAGCGATACCTGGGGGTAAGGAATTACCTCAACAAAAATTGAATCCTCCATCCAGCAGTTTTCGGCATTAGCAGCAAATAAGGTATAAAGGCCCGTTTGAGTTACTTTTAATTCAGGTTCATCCGATAAACCATTATTCCAATTGTACAACACGAGTCCAGGCGGTGCATGAAGCTCAATCCCCACGCAGACAATCGTGTCATTACCCAGATCAAAAGAATTGCTATGCCGTTCAATTTTTATAATGAAATTGTCTTTCTTCAGGAGAGAATACGATTTCAGGGTGTCCTGTCCAATAACGGCGGTTCCTAGAAAGGTTCCGCTGATTATGATTTGTTTGCAATTATCAAGGATAGAAAAATAAGGAATCATATCCGTTGAAGAGGTAAGAAGCTTTTGTCCGACGAGAAAGCCCCCCGGATCAAATTCGCCGCAAAAGATTTTATCATAATAATTTGAAATGACATAGGTGCTGTCCATGAACCGGATGGTCCCGCTAACCGGGGCTACAAAGATGAGGCTGTCGTTGTGTTGCAAAAGCCTGAAAACAATATAACTCCCCGCCGAGTTCTTTTTTATGAGATGATACCAGTATGACTGAAAATCCGGACTAAGTTTTCCGATCACGGAAATTGCAGTATCATTTCCTATAGGTTTGAGCGTATCCTGACCAATATACACTGTATCATAAACGATTGTCGAAAAAAAGATATCTCCGTTCATTCCGACAGCGAAACCGGTTAAACGGATTGTATGAAAGATGTAATTCTCAACTTCGCCATCCTGGTCAAAGGTGATCAGTAGATTATCGTTTTTACCATTATAAGCTATTGGACGAATCAGAGTATCCTGACCAACATAAAGATCATAATAAAATTCTCCCCTGTAGTAAATTTTCTGGTTTTGACCCATTTCAAGGTGAATGCCCGACGGAATGTTTTCTGCTCCCTTTATAACTTTTATCCATTCGACCGTTCCGTTAAGATCGGTTTTAATCAATGTACTAAACGATGTTGTGTCGGTGATCGTTTCCTGCCCGAGGATAGAAACAGATTCAGGAACAATTCCACTTAGATAGTGATTGCATGTCAAGTATAAATGATCATCGTTCGAAATCAAGAGTCCCCAACAGTCATCCTGGAATGGACCCGAAATGGTCTTCACCCATTTAAGATTAAAATCAGCATCGAATTTCGCCAGGAAAATTTCGGGGGAGTATGGAGAAGGTCCCGGGCCATGATTGATCACTGTATCCGCAAGAAATACCCTGACCATGAACTCACAGCAAAGAAAAATGTTCCCCTCACGATCGGTTACTGCATATAATAACATGATCATTCCTTCCGGAACCGAATAAATATCAAGCGCTTTAATAAAATTACCCGACGGGTCATACTTTGCTATTGCACCATTGTAAACACCTGTAATACCCGGCTGGTGAGCAAACATCGTATCTTCAAAAAAAATTGAGTCGGAATAATTGTAGGTTACGTACAGATTATTGAAAATGTCGATGGTCTGAACTCTTGATGGGGGGCTTTCAGAATGTGTGGTTATCGATCTTCCCCACAGCGGCTTCCACTCTTGGGCCTGAACAGGATCAGAATGGAGAAGAGACAGTAGCAGGATAAGACAGAGATACCTTTTCATGTTGATCAGGTTTATAAAATACTGTATTAGTATCCAACGACATCATGATTCTGCACTATGATTTTCTTACAGGCGAAACCAGAGTCCGTATACAATTTTAACAGATAAATCCCTTCAGAATGGTCCCTGATATCCACCACCGTTTCATTATTCTTAATTTCAGCTTTTTTCAGGATCATTACTCCTCTTGAATCCACTAATTCTATTCGTAAAATGTTCCTCCCGGACCTTATTCTGAACACTCCCTCATTAGGGTTCGGAAAAATCATTACACGAAAATCTATCGACGGACGTTCTCCGGTTATCGAACCATTTTCATCGGTCTTGATAAGATAGACATCAGATCCGCCGTACCCGAAACTTCTCGTGCTGCCGGCCACGATAAATCCTCCGTCGGCTGTACAGGAAACACTGGATCCTTCATCCGAGTAAGGACCACCAAATGTTCTTGTCCACAGCGTATCCCCATTGGCATCGGTCCGGACCAGCAGGAGATTTTTGTTCTCTGTAGGGAATCCTTCGGACGATCCGCATGCAATAAAACCACCATCAGGGGTGACATCCACCGAAAAACCTCTGTCGTCATTTTCCCAGCCGATCTGTTTCGTCCACTGCACAATACCATTGATATTGGTTTTTACTAAGAACATGTCACCAGAAAGAATAACAGGGCCAGGGAAAAAATTACCACATAAAATATAACCACTATCGGGAGTTCTTTTAATTCTGTAAAGCGATAAAGTGGAATTGCCGATTACAATTTTTTTCATCCATGATAAAGCTCCCTGATCATTGGTTTTAAATATGCATGAACCAGAACCCTCATCGGGGGTATCATAACCGCCGCAAACAACAAAACCATTATCGCTTGCTATCTCAACTCCGTGACCTGAATATTCTCCATTGTCTCCGTAAAGCTTTCTCCATAACAGATTCCCGTTCCGGTCGGTCTTTATCAACACTGCCGCATCATCCCAGAAAGAGGCTACCTGCTGTGTACCGGAGAGAATAAACCCGCTATCGGCTGTTTGTTTGACGTCCATCAATGTTTCAGCATATGCATTGGCCACGTATCTCTTGGACCAGAGTGTATCGCCATTCAGATCGAATTTGATCAGAAAACCAAAACTACCAATCACACCAACAACAACATAACCACTGTCATGGGTTTCTTCTATGCTGTATCCTATAGTCCAGGGATCACCAAAGGGAATGGATCTCGTCCAGATCGTGTCACCGTTCTGATCAACCAGTAAAACGTATAGATCCTTATCCGAGGTAATTAAGTTGGTTGTAAATCCTGAGATAATGTATCCTCCCTGGAATGTCTGGTGCACAGAGACCCCCATATCATCATCCAGATTTCCATAAGTCCGTTCAAAACAAACCTGAGCCGAGCCAGGAGCCGATAAAATGATCAGTAAAAATGTATGAAGGATAAATATATGTTTCATCATTTGAAAAGGAAAAATTTCTTCTAATATACGAAAATCCAATATATTTCAAGCGGGTTTTATTAAAATCTTTCATTGAGGGTATAACTTCACCTTAATCATGCGTCTGTTTCCACTGGTGAAAAGCTTTTTTTTTACATGCCGAAGCGCTTTGCCGGTTTTAGGTTTTCCTGCAAATGTAAAACATCCGGTATGGCCTTCGCCAGTTTCAGGGGGTGGCAACACCCCAGTTCAATAAACTGAACTACTGAAAGTTACGACTATGAAAATAGCTGAAAAAAGGTGGTACGGACTATTTCAAACCAAAAAGTTACCCGCCTCCTGTTCGTCCGCCGGTGATCCGCTCGTGATCCGTTGGCGAGATACTTGTGAGTATCTGATTGAATAACTCTGTAGAAACCAATCCCGGAATAATCTCGTCTGAAAGATCAGAAGAACCATTGAGAATATTTTGTAAAGTATTTGACATGAGCAATCCCAGAATGAAGGCAGGTAGGACAGCATGCCCATCTCCAATTTTTGCAAAATAAATGAATGCCAGAAGCACCAGAAAGATAAATTTGATTTCTGGCTCAATGACCTTATCGACCCAGCGTGGATTGCGAAGCACTGACAGTGCGTACCGATACACAAGTACTATTAAAACAGTAGATACCCCTACGAATAGAATTGTGTACAGTGTTGGCTTAATGAAAAGAATGATAAGCGCCAACGTAGTTCCCATCGCCGTCAGATTCAGGCACAAAATTATGAAAAGTTCAATATCAACTGAAAAAATACTACTTATTGGTGATACATTTCGACCATTGGTGGTTGTAACTTAGCCATTCAAATTCTGAGATGTACCAGCCGGAAAATTCCCAGGACAAACCCATGCTCATCGCGTTGGTGGAAGACGACAAGACCGTCCGTGAAGGTCTGCAGATGCTTCTGAACGGATCGCCCGGCTATTCCTGCATTGCTGCCTTCGGCAGCGGGGAGGAGGCGCTGAAAGAGATTCCTAAAATCATGCCTGATGTGGTTCTGATGGATATCAACCTTCCCGGCATCAACGGGATTGAATGTATCCTGAAAATGAAAGTGAAGGATCTTCCGGTTCTTTTCATCATGCTAACGGTTTTCGAGGATGCGGATGCTATTTTCCGCTCTCTTTCTGCAGGAGCTTGCGGCTACCTGCTGAAGAATACCCCTCCGGCAAAGCTTCTCGAAGCCATAAGAGATGTCTACCAGGGAGGTTCACCCATGTCGGGAGAGATCGCCCGGAAAGTTGTCCAGTCTTTTCAGCACCCAGCCAACAAACCAGACATATCAACCAGCCTTACCAAAAGAGAGGAAGAAATCCTCGGATTGCTTTCGCAGGGATATTTTTACAAGGAAATTGCAAACACCCTTTCCATCAGCACGGAAACCGTTCGCACCCATATCCGCAATATCTATGAGAAGCTCCAAGTGAGAACGAGGACGGAGGCGATATTGAAGTACCTGAAAAAATAATTTTTAACCCTGATTTCGTATTCCGATCAGCGAAAAATACCGTTTCCTCGGACGATATTACTACGAGTCAGTTATTTTGTTCGGGTCCGTCAATAATGACAAGCCCTTCATCGAATCTAATTTCCCTTAGTTATTACGGACGCATCTTACCGAGATCTCGTAATCCAGGCCGCTATGCCGCCGGTAGATCCCGGGATCGGTATAATCCAGATAACGGTATTTGGCATATTCCGGGTCATCTTTGGTGGAGGTCCATAAATGACTATATTGTCCCACCTTGTCAAATAGCCCGTACGAGAGATAGCTTCCTGCAGCCAGGGCCGCAAAACCGTACAGGTTACTGCCGTTGTTTCCGCCAGACCATCCGGTTGAGGACCTGAGATTCGTCCCTGCATCCAGTCCCCGGGACTCCCATTCCATATCACACTCCGGGCTGCCGATACCATATTCGCTGTCGGCAGCGCCTTCTAGCACTTTCCAGTCTTCATCGGTGGGAACATGCCAGCTCGGAGGACAGATCCCCTGCGCTCCCTGCTGAAACGAATACTGCATCATTTCATCCCAGTAATACAGACCACCGTATTTCAAGCAGCTGTCCTCCCGGTCTTCATAACAGTATTTTTCTATTATTCCGTTGTTGCTCATCAATGAATCATGAAGGATCATCTTTCCGACATTCATGTTCTCTTTCATCCAGCACTGGCTGAAGATCTGGATAGTTTTATATACCTGTCCTCCATACTCCACCGTTTGCATCCCGTGGCAGGGTATGTTTGTGGCAAACTGGAAAGTAACTGTCCTTCCGGCATCCGGAACTTCCAGTATCCCCGATTCCTGTGTTATGAGCTCAGTTGACATCACGCGCGGGTCAGACTTGACATCTCCCGTCTGGCTGCCGGTATACTCCAGGGCACATCTCCTTCCTGACCCGGGTGATGCTGAAAGCACCTTGATACTCCTGTTGACCCCGTTCCAATGAGCAGAGATTAGGAAGAGATTTCCGGGACCCGGGGTGAACCGGAAGGAGTTGATACCTTTCTCAAGGACCATGGCTGAATTATATAAATTCCTCCCCCAGGCATCCGTGACCCTCAGTTCCAAGTTTCCTTTTTCAGGGATGAAAACGGAGAAGTTTCCCTGGTCGGTGACGGGGTTGGGATAATTTCCGAGAATGGCAAATTGACCCTGTTCCGGCAACAATTCCTCGAATCCATAAGGATACCTCGATGCATATCCGATATACAAGAGGTGGTCCCCGCTGATGATCTCCATCGTCAGAGTGGTATCCGGCCACTGGATCAACGTATCCCCTCCCATAGTCCGGTTCATAACCCGGATGCTGTCCAGACGAACATATCTTGAACTGTCGATGGCAGTAAAAGCAAGATCGAGAATCACCTTATTGCCCTCCTCGCAGGCTGTTCTCACCTCCATGGGGCTGTTGCAACCGGGAGCATTGTACCCTATGTCGACCCTGCCATTCGGGCTGGCGATATGATCACAGATGCTTTAAACCTCGCATGCGGAGAGTGAGCTGTTTTCACTGATCTGAAAATCTTCAATGGAATGGCTGTCGATGTTCTCAATCCCCGTCAGGGAGGACAATGCGGGATTGGAACTGATCCTTAGTAGACCTCCGATGGAATGAAGCCCCGAAATTCCTGACAGGCTGGTGATGGCATTTTCATAGATGGTAAGATAGGTCCCGATGGATTCAAGGTTCTCCAATCCAGTTATACTGACCAGGGAAGGATTCTCCAATATATCAAGGTAGTCATTGATGGCCGTCAGGTTATTCAATCCCATGAAGCTGATCAGCGAGTCATTTTCCCTGATCGTTGCACCACCGCCGACGTAGGTCAGAGAATTCAGCCCGGTCAGATCTTTCATGGGGGAATTGTCATTAAAATAAATTCCTCCCCCTATCGTCGTTACATTGTCAAGCCCTGTCAGGCTGGATAGGGAAGAATGACATAGATCGACTCTGCCCGGTATTGAAGTGAGTTTTGCCAGGCTTGCTATGCTGGCCAGGGAGTAATTCCCGTAAAGTGTTATACTCCCCACCGACGAAAGGTTCTCCAATCCCGATAAAGAGGGAAGGGGGGGTGGATTCTATATAAAGTTCCCCACCGATCGAAGTGAGGTTGCCAAGGGCCTCTATGCTCGTGAGTGAATTTATTGACCCTTTCAGCGTTCCTCCCAGCCTCAGCCCGATATACAATCCGTTGCCAATTGAATTCAGGTTATTCAGTCCTTCAAGGTCTGTCATCGAATCGTTGCAGCTGATATAAAGGTTTCCACCAATATACTCAAGGTTATCGAGACCTGTAAGGCTTTTAAGAAGCGGATTCCCAAGGAACGGAGTCATGATTGAACCGATGCACAGGTCGCCGGCAATTGAAGTCACCGGAGAGAGCCCGGCGAGTGAGTTGATGCCGTTACCGTGAATGGTTACATCTCCTTTTAATTCTGTACATCCTGGATAATTATCCTGGAAATGGTCAATATCAGATTGGGAAAAGAAATAATAGTTGCCAAAGGGCAGGCATGGGAGGGTCACCCCGCAGTTGCCAGCTATTTCGGGAGGGCTGTTGCAGCCTTCCGAATTCCCATAAATGGTGACAGGACCTTTTGGGTCAGCCAGGTAGCTGCAAATACCTGATGCCTCGCAGGAAGATAACCTGCTGTTGTTGGTAATTATCAGATCACCTCCGATAGAAACCAAGTTATCCAGGCCAGCCAGACTTTTAAGGGAGTCGTTTCTATCGATCAACAACCCGCCACCGATTGTCGCCAGGTTGGCCAGCCTTGCAATACTTTTCAGACCAGACCACGACCAGCTAATGGGATCTGGACTTCCGATATAAAGTCTCCCTCCAATGGAAATCAGGCTTTCCAAGCCTTCCAGACCTAAAAGAGAGGGATTGGCACATATTGAAAGTGCGCCTCCTACTGAAACGAGGTTCTGAAAACCTTCCAGGCCGGAGAGTTGCCAGGCGGATATGGTAAGATCTCCCTCAATGGCTGTCAGCACACTTAAGCCGTTAACATTTGTAATATCGAATCCTAAATAAACATATCCCTCTATGATGCTGCATCCGGGATAATGGTACTGAAAACTGTCGACCTCGGACTGGGAATAAAATGAAATGCCTTCCGGAAGGCAGCCCTGGGCAAAAACTCCGTTTACCGTTAACAAGGCTAAAAAGATAGTGTAAAGTTTTTTCATGATATTATGATTTTATTTGTATTCCCTCGTCGGCAGTAAACAGTTAATAACTGAGGACTGCAGACTTAAAGACTATCGACTATATATCAAAGGTACGACCACGAAAAGCATCATATCAATCCTCATTAAGTAGTATTTTTCAGAATGTTGTAAAATCATCCTATTTTTACATTCTCAATTCACTCCAGGTAATGGGGTTAATCAAAAATTCCCTCCAGCGAATACCTAACTGGGCGTACCTTCTCGTCCTGCTGGTCATCGCCGTGAACACGATAAACCTGATCTACCAGTATCAATTCCCCCGCAGCGGGGAGCACTTCAGCCTGAACAATGAATTTTATATCATTGATTTTATAGGGGAGGATACGCCGGTTAGCCGGACGGAGATTAAACTTAGGGATACTATTGTTTCATGCAACGGCATTCCTATCCAGGAATGGATCTCCTATTATCACGGCCAAGTAGCAGGAGATACGCTCATTTTCGGGATTCTCAGGAATAACATGGAGATAGGTATCCCGGTCATCGAGGATTCTTATTTTTCAGAAGGGGCCGTATATATGTGGGCAAGTTACCTTGTATCAATCCTGGTCAGCATCGGGAGTATGTTCCTGCTGATCCTGCGGCCGGAGGCTAAGGAGGTGAAATTGTTCTTCATTTATCTTCTGTTGCTGGCATTCGTAAGCGCCCAACCGAATTTTCTGCCTTTTCCACTTCTACTCCCTGTTCTGGCCAGATCGTTATTCCCCGTTGTAGCTTCACTGTACGGCGCCGTCCTGATCCACTTTCACCTTGTCTTTCCCCGCAGGGCATTGATCCTTAAGAAATTCAGGCAGCTTCCGCTGGTCTTTTACGGGACCGGAACCGTTTTCTCGGCCTTTTTACTGGTAAGCTTTTTCAGGTGGGTGTATTTCCCATCCGAAGACTCGAATGAGTATTTTAATACGACCATACGTGTTTCACTCTTTTCAACCACGGCGTTTTTCGCGATAGCGTTGGGCATTGCCATTTATCAATATGTCACCATTAAAAACACCCTGGCAAGGAATCAGCTTCTGCTGTTACTCACCGGATCCTTTTTCGTGTTCCTGCCACTTTTCGTTCTCGCTTTCTTTTATGATTGGGTTTCCGGAATCCCATGGCCTTTTACGTTTGAGGTAGCTTCTGCAACGGGTAACCTTATATTAGTCACCTGCATCCTGATCGCCATTTTCCGGTACCGGATCTGGAACGTGGAAGTGGCGATCCGTAAGGCGTTACTGTACATTTCTGCTACTGTGATTATCATCCTGGTCTATTTTTCACTGATCTGGGTTGTAGATCGACTGCTAACCCATGAGACCAATCTTTCCCGTTTCCTTATCCTGGCTGTTTCCGTGACTGTATTTCTGCTCCTCCGGGACCGGTTGCAGCGGCTGATCGACCGGATATTCTACCGGGAAACCTATGACTCGGCCTCCGTGGTTTCCGAATTTGAATCAAAACTGGCAGGGATATACAAGCTTGATGAGCTTGCTTCGAAGATTGTTCAATCCCTGGATGAGATTTTTCATTTCAAGAACGTTGTTTTCAGCCTGAGAAAAACCGGGCTAGTCTACTGCCCGGTATATTTTCAAGGGATAGGCGATGTGCCTGGCGATCCTGAATTCACTGTAACGCAGGAGTTTGATGAGAGGCTCAGAAAATCGAAGGTATTTGCTCCTGCCGAATTAGTCAACCCGGCAGTGCTTCCGGGAATACCTGACGAGGAGTTGATCGTTCCGGTGACCAAAGATCATGAACCGAAGGGTTTCTTCCTGTGCGGCCAGAAAAAGTCGGAGCGAATCTATTCGCAGCAGGATATCCGGATCCTGTCGCTTCTTGCACAAAGGGTGATTGCCTTGCTTCACACTGCCTCCCTTTACGAGAAAGATTTGGACCGTAAGCTGGAACTGGAGCGCGAACGTGCCCGCATCTCACAGGACATGCACGACGACGTGGGCGCAAGCCTCACAAGGATCTCCATCCTCAGCGAACTGGCAAAGAACAAGGCGGATACAGACAAAGAGACCAGGCAATGGCTTGAACAGATCAGCTCTACGTCACGAAGCGTAACGGAAGAAATGAGCCAGATTGTCTGGGCATTGAACCCGAAAAACGACACCCTCGAAGGGCTTGTTGCCTATATCCGCCGATTTGCCAATGAGTTCCTAGAACCGACCTCCATTCACTGTTCGTTTAAACTGCCGGAGACCATTCATCACATCCCTCTCAGCGTTGAAATAAGGCGTAATATTTACCTTATCGTCAGGGAAGCACTGCACAATGTGGTGAAGCATTCAGGGGCGACGGAGGTGGTGATTGCCCTCTCCCCCTCACTCCCCGCGACTCCGATGACCTCACCCCTCAATCCCCTCTCCTTGAAGGAGAGGGGAAGAAAAGGGGAGAGGTCGTTAATCCTTAGTATCCGCGACAACGGCAAAGGCTTTAACCCGGATAATCTGGAATTCCCGGGTAACGGGCTGGTCAATATGAAGAAAAGGATGAAAGATATCAGGGGGACTTTCAATATCACTTCCGTGATGGGTGAAGGAACGATTATAGAGATCAGTACCTGAAGAAATAAGTTCCAGGTTTCCAGTTCCCAGTCATTGTTTGGCATACGTAGCCCTCAGTTCCATGTTCCCTTTTTCAGGGATGAAAACGGATACAATAGCTGGTTTGTGAAGCGGATGAATTTATTTACCTGATAATATTTTCCAAAACATTGGGGAGCCGTCCGGCGAGATAAAAAGGCATATTTAGCAGGTTGAATTTTTTTCCTGCCGGAGTAACCTTATTTTCGACTCGCAATTTACCGGAATAAAATCTTACAGCCCATTGATGGGGAGCATCTTCCATAAAGAGATGCAATGACCTAAGCCTGCCACTGGAACCTGATTTAACTTCCAATGGTAATATCAAGTCCTTATATTGAAATATGAAGTCCACCTCAGCCTGAGAATTTCTTCTGTCGCGTAACCAATAATTCAGTTTACTCAGGACAGAAGTGGTTCCTGCGGTCAGTTCCTGTCCTGTAATATGTTCTGCTATTTTTCCTCTGAAAGCATCGGCAATAGATTGTTTTATCAGTAATTCTCCCTGAATTTCAGCCAGGTGGTTCACCAAACCTGTGTCAAGCATTTGAAGTTTGGGAGTCCTGAATTTAATATCCTTAGGTACACGTGTATTAATTGCAGGATAAACCAATTGAAGCAGCATGGTCTTCTCAAGGGTTCGGAATGCCTCACCCACTTCACGTGATCGGTAATTCGAATTTCCGAATCCTTCAAATTTGATCCTTTCCCCAGCAAACCTGAATGAAGAAATGATTATATGGCGAATAACATGCGGCAGAGTTGAATTTCTCGAGTATTTTTCCACATCGTCTATGTAAGATGTGATCAGAGAATCATAAATTGGTTTCAGTTTAACCAGATCCCTGTTATTAACATGATTGTTCACAATTTCCGGCATACCCCCGATCATCGTATAATTACGGAAAAGAGTTTCCAGTTTTTCATGTGCAAAGTCGGGAATGGAATCACCACGCAGAATTTCAAGAGCTTGTTCTTCACCGGCTGCGGAAAGGTATTCCTCAAACGAACAGGGATGCATCGCAAGGTATTCTACCCTGCCGACAGGAAAGGATATACTGTTATCTATTAGCGTTTCAAGCAGTGAACCTGCAGCAATGACATAAAGTTCAGGAGTATCTTCATTAAAGTAACGAAGAAAACTCACTGCTTTGGGAGAGTTCTGAATCTCGTCGATAAAGATCAATGTTTTTCCATTATTTTTTTCCTTGTTCCTTGAAAAGAAAATTGTTTCAACCAGATTCTGAAATGTCAGGTCATATCCGAAAAGAGATTTGTCTTCTATTCTTTCCAGGTTCAAATAAATAAACTGATCAAATCTTTTCGAGAACATTTGTACCACGGAAGTTTTTCCGACTTGTCGTGCTCCCCTAAGGATCAATGGTTTACGATTTTCTTTTACTGCCCAGTCTTCAAGATTTTTCAGTATAGTTCTGTAAAACATCCTCATTATGTATTAAATCATGGGGTAAAAATACTAAAGTTTGAAATATATCCAAAGATATTTATAAGATATTTTGTAATAAAACCAAAGTATTTCGTCGGTTTGCCAATGAGTTCCTCGAACCGACCTCCATTCATTGTTCGTTTGATCTGCCTGAAAAATTGCCGGACCTGCCACTAACCGTTGAAGTGCGAAGAAACTTTTACCTCGTAGCCAGGGAGGCATTGCATAATGTGGTGAAGCATTCAGGGGCGACAGAGGTGGTGATTGCCCTCACACCCACACATCAACAGCCTCACCTCCCGTCCCCCTCTCCTTCAAGGAAAGGGGGCGAAGGGGGAGAGGTTATGGAGGCTTTCCATCCGCGACAATGGTAAAGGTTTTGACCCGGATAAGCTCGAATTCCCGGGAAACGGATTGATCAATATGAGGAAAAGGATGACCGAAATAGACGGGGAGTTTATAATCAGATCAACTCCAGGCGAAGGAACGGTGTTACATTTATTGATTTTACATTGATTTCTTTGTATGCTCCTGGATTTATATTACAAACGCCCATATGTTTTCCCTTGAAACCGTCTGAAACACAGTCTCAGGATAGGCATTCATGAAGTCACTTATCATTTTTGATTTCCGGGAGGATTTGATTTTGAATTCAACTGCCGTAATTTTACCTGCTTCTTCCTCAATATAATCCACTTCCTTCTGGTCATATGTCCTCCAAAACCAGCTATTTACAAAACGTCGCCGGTTAGCATTGTATTTCATGCGTTCAACAATGCAGAAGTTTTCCCAGATGGCTCCGGTATCAGCCCGAAGATCAAGTGGATTGAAGTTCCTGATCAGCGCATTTCTGATCCCCAGATCATAGAAATAGATCTTTTGTCCTTTCGCAATCTCTTTTCTGAGATTCCTGTTGAATGATCGCAGCCGGAATATCACAAATGCCTTTTCGAGCAGTTCAATGTAGCGTTGTATGGTGGGAACTGTTTCACGCAGCAGCCTTGACAATTCATTCATTGAAACTTCATTCCCCACCTGCAATGCCAGAGCATTTAAAAGATTTAAAAGAAGACTCGGACGTTTGATCAGTTCAAACATAAGAACGTCTTTATACAGATAATTTCCGGCAATCTGGTTAATTTCTTCAATGGCTTCATTCTCCGGTCTGCCATAGACCTCAGGATAAGAGCCAAATCGCAATATGATATCAAGACGGGCATTCACTTCAAGCCGGTCGGTGTTTGTCACCAGTTCGCCGATTGAGAATGGATATAAGAAATATTCCCTGGACCTTCCGGTAAGCGGCTCAGAGATCCTGTTTCCAAGCTCAAAGCTGGAGGAGCCCGTAGCGATGATCTGTATTTCGGGGAAAGTATCTGAAATTATTTTCAGGATCCGACCAATATCATTGATTTGCTGGGCTTCATCGAGGACGATCAATCTGAAATTCCCCAGAAAACCCTTTAAAGCTGTGCTGTTGGTCGATTCAAGCGCCATTTTGTTTTCCAGCAGTTCACAGTTTATATACCGGTTGTTTTCATGGTTCGACAATATTTGCTTTGCCAATGTTGTCTTACCAACTCTTCTTGGCCCATAAATAATGATGACTTTCCCCTTGAAAAGTTGTTGTTCTATACTCTGTTGCAATTCACGTTTGATCATAATATCATATTTAACAACTTTACAAATTTAATAAAATTTATAAAGACAACATAATATATTATTAGATTTTTGCTAAGCCAGCTGCTAAAATGTTCAGCTGCCCGGCTAAATGAGTAAATTGCATTTATATAATTTGATTAAGCACTTATATCCCAACGGTTTTTATTGATCCCTCCCCGCCCCTCCCCCCACAAGGGGAGGGATGGGGAGGGGTCCTGTAGTATAATAATGATTCCTTCTCTGTACGATTATGATTATTCGGATTATATAATTCAATAATTACGAAATAATTCATTACTCACTACATCCTGTCAGGAAAAATTACTACTAATTGGGGATTGATTTGCCCATTACCGAAGTCTTACATTTGGAAGAAAAAGTCAGCGGTTCGCAGTTCCCAATTATTCATTGACTGGAAACTGGGACTGGAAACTGTGAACTCAAAAAAAGGAGGTCTTTATGAAAAATTTACTTTGCTTTTCGTCATTTCTGCTTTGCTTTGTTCTGGTAACTCAAGGACAAGTGCACCGGGCATATGACAGATCATCAAAACCCGGAAATTGGACGGCGTCTCCTTCTTCAGGTACCAAGGCAAATGTTGGTGATGGAGAAACTGCTTCTTACAACACATTTAAAATCAAAAATTTTGCGGGAATGATTCTCATCCATGTCCCGGCTGATTATTCAACGATCCAGCAGGGGATTAATGCTGCTTCAGACGGTGATACAGTACTGGTAGCCGAGAACACCTACTACGAAAATATCAACTTCAAAGGCAAAGCAATACTCGTTGCAAGTGAATTTATCATAGATGGGGATACCAACCATATCAATAACACCATCATTGACGGAAGTCAGCCTGTTAATCCTGACATAGGCTCAGTGGTGACATTTGAATCGGGAGAAGATACCACTTCTGTTTTGTGCGGGTTTACAATTACCAAAGGCACCGGAACTTTAGTGGCTGTTGCCGGTGACGCCAGAATGGGTGGTGGCGTTTTTATTGGGGCATCCGGTGGAAAACTGCTAAACAATCACATTGAGAACAACAGCGTTATCAGTAACAATTGGACTATTGGTGGAGGCATACAGGCAGGAGGACCTGTAACGCCATTGCCCTGGGTGGTTCTGCGTGGTAACAGGATTAATAATAATACAGCCAAAAGTTCAAATAATGAAGGAGATGGCGGTGGAGTTGAGAGTTACTATAACCTGATCATGACTGACAATCAAATATCTTATAACGAAGCAAACGGATCATCCAGAGGCGATGGAGGGGGAGTTCGTATCAGGACTGATTTTGGACAGGTCCAGCTTGATATAAAGAATAATCGGATTACGCATAATAAAGCAGTGTCAGTCAGTACAGGGACTGATCTGGTTATCAGCGGTGGAATGGATATTTTTTGGGATGCTATTGGTACAGTATCCAATAATGTAATTTCCTTCAACGAAATAGAAGTTGCCAATGATAAATGGGGCTATGGAACTGGTGTATTGGTCGAACTCCAGAATATGCCTTCTCCTGATTTTATTTTTGAAAATAATTTTGTTACGGATAATTATTTTACAGGAGGGTTCTGTGAAGGTGGTGGAATTTGCATTTACACAAGTGGGGGGAAATTTCAGAATAATGTGGTTCAGAATAACATGGCTACAAGAGGAGGAGGAATTGCCATAGAATACAATAACATCAATAACCAGGTAACATTGATCAACAATACCATTACCGGAAATGTGGGAGATTACGGAGGCGGCTTGTTTGTTGGATCAGCAAATGTTGTTGTTATCAACACAATCATATGGGATAATACTTCACCTTTAGGAGCCTCTATATATGAGGAGGGAAGTAACACATTGGAAGTCAGGTATTCGGATGTGGAAGGCACTGATGTATGGCCGGGCGAAGGGAATATTAATGATGAACCACAATTCCTCGCTGACGGATACCACCTTGACGATACAAGCATACCACTTGTGAATGATGGCATTTCGCAAATATCTATAACCGGTGTTTCTTACGATTGTCCCATATTTGATATTGATGGAGATGACCGTCCGTATTCAAATACGCAGCCTGAAATCGGAGTTGATGAAGTTCCGGTTGTCAATGCATCAATTTCACCTATTAACTTGTCATCAAATGTCTATCCTAATCCGGCGGATCAAATAGTGAAGATTTCTGTCAAAAACGTTGCGGTCATCAATGAAGTAAATATCTATAACCAGACAGGACAAAGTGTTTACAAGGGAATGCCGGACAACAATAGGCTCGATGTATCAAAACTTCAGCCGGGGATGTACATTATTGAAGTGAGGTGCAATCAACAAAGATCCCGGGGAAAGCTCATCATTCAATAAAAAATAGCATTGTAAGAAAGGAAGTCGATTAAATTTGTCCGGATGACTCCCTTTTGCTTTTATCCCAAGTTTAACGGCATTTTATGAATGTCGGGGAGACCTCCGTAACGCAATTTTTCCTCTATCTTTACATGCAGATTACGAGTCCTGACATATGACTGTATTTCTGCGATCTTTTAAACGTATCCCTTTCTGGGCATATCTGCTCGTGCTAATGACCTTGATAGTAAATACTATTTATCTTCTTTACCGTTTCCAGACGGGAATTGATGGCGCCAGTTTTAACTATGAAAATGGAAGGTTTTTTATTTCCTCAATCATACCAGATGGTCCTGCCGATAAAGCCGGTTTAAGAACGGGGGATATTATCCTTTCCATTGATACTTTGAATCTTTCAAAAACGCCCGGTTCGTTTAATTACTATGATTATTATAAATCTGGTGATACTCTGACCTTTAAAATCAGTAGAAATAAATTCGGATTTTATAAACGCATTGTCCTCAGTTCACTTGTTTCTGAAGTACCCGGCTTCTATCAGACACTTTATATTCTGATATTAATTTTTACGATATTAAGCTTGTATCTTCTATATAAAAAACAAGGGGATCCTGCAGTCAGGATATTTTTTATCTATCTGCAACTTTTCGCCATTTCGGTAAATGGCCGGCACCTGTGGTTTCCGGAATCTCTGGCCAATGTTGCTGAGTTTGCTTTTTTGTTAAGCTGCTGCCCTTTGGGTGCATTGTTAATACACTTTCACTTGCTTTTTCCCAGATCTGCTCCGGTTTACCTAAAGTACAGGAGGCTTCCATTGTTTTTTTATGTCATATCGGGAGTTGTAAGCATTTTTTATTTTGTGAACTACCTGTTGTTTGTGTATTATCCTTCACTTGAAGATGTTGAATCCTCCCTTGCGGTTTTCACCATTGCAGAAAAAATAGGATTATCGTGGATGGCAGCAAGTTTTACCATCGCATTATCAGTTATAATTTACCAAAGTGTCACGATAAAGAACACACTAGCGCGAAACCAGCTTCTTATTGTGATGACAGGTTCTTTATTTGCTTTTCTGACACCCATTACACTTTTAATGTTTTATAATAAAATCTTTCAGGTGCAGGATAAATACAACTATATTCTGGATTTATCAAATGGCATATGCAGCCTGATCATGATCTGCTGCATCCTCATCGCCATTTTCCGCTTCCGCATCTGGGACATCGAAGTCTTCATCCGCAAAGCCCTGCTTTACCTCGGTGCAACTGCCATCATCATACTGTCTTATCTTTTTCTCATCTGGTTCGTCGATCGGTTTATTTCGCAGGAAACCAACCTCACACGGTTTGTGATTCTTGCAATTTCGGTGATCCTCTTTCTTGTTATCCGAGATCGCCTCCAGCGGCTTATCGACCGGCTCTTTCACCGGGAAAGCTATGATTCTGCCACAGTCGTCTCCGACTTTGAGGCAAATTTGGCTGGGATTTACCGCTTCGATGAACTGAAAGAAAAGATCGTGCAAAGCATCGACGGGATCTTTCATTTCAAATCCTTTGTTTTCAGCCTGAAAAAGTATGGGCTGGTCTATGAACCTGCTTTCGCCATTGGCACCGACAATTCCGTCCCTGGACCGGTTTACGAGATAAACCCGGAGCTTGAAGAGAGACTTCTGAAAGCGAAAGTCTTTTCCCCGGAAGAGTTAAGTAAAAAGCCTCCGATCCTTGAAGAAACAAACGGGGAACTGATCGTTCCACTGGTGGAAGACGGTCAGGCGAACGGATTCTTCCTCTGCGGGCAGAAGCGGTCGGAAAGGATCTACTCACGGCAGGATATCCAGGTGCTTAGACTGCTGGCACAGCGGGTCGTTTCTCTTCTCCATACAGCCGGCCTTTACCAGAAGGACCTTGACCGCCAGCTCATGCTCGAACGCGAACGCACCCGCATCTCGCAGGACATGCATGACGACGTGGGCGCCAGCCTCACACGCATTTCCATCCTCAGCGAACTGGCAAAGAACAAGGCGGAAACAGACAGAGAGTCAAAACAATGGCTTGAACAAATCTCCTCCACCTCCCGCAGCGTCACGGAGGAGATGAGCCAGATCATCTGGGCGCTGAACCCGAAAAACGACACCCTCGAAGGGCTCATTGCATATATCCGCCGGTTTGCCAATGAGTACCTCGAGCCGACCTCCATTCACTGTTCTTTTGAGCTGCCGGAGATCATCCCTCACATCCCACTTAGTGTTGAAGTAAGGCGGAACATTTACCTGGTGGTCAGGGAAGCGCTGCACAATGTAGTGAAACATTCGGGGGCGACGGAGGTGGTGATTGCCCTCTCCCCCTCACTCCCCGCGACTCCGATGACCTCACCCCTCAGGCTCTCTAGGTATGATAATGACCTCCCCCCCCTACCCCCTCTCCTTGAAGGAGAGGGGGCGAAGGGGGAGAGGTCTTTCACTCTATCCATCCGCGACAACGGCAAAGGCTTTGACCCGGACAAACTCGAATTCCCAGGTAACGGGCTGGTCAATATGAAAAAGCGGATGGAGGATGTTGGTGGACGTTTGGCAATTGAAAGCCGGCCGGACAACGGAACTGTAATCCGTATTGAAATTGGGATCTGGTTTAATAACATGGAGTAAGCCGGTCGTCCCAATAATCTTTAAGAGAGAGTATAATCCTTGCCTGTTCTTCCTTTGAATAAAATGATGAATAACACCGTTTGAAAATCTCAATTTTCAGATCAATCTCCGAAATTTCCGGGTTCTCCTGCCTGACAGAACTTTCGAGCACTTTTCTTCCAAAAGTGATCAGCTCTTCCCCTATCCTAAATCGCTCTGATTCTGATTTTGACAGCATGATATCGAACTGGATCCTGTTTATTTCCGGAGTTGTATCAGTCATCCTTTTTTAATAAACCGAATGTTTTAAAATTTAAATTCCTGCACCATGTCAGAATATACTCTTTGTCTAATCCGGGAATATCCCATAGCAATTTGATATCAGAGACCTGCCTGTCACTCTGCAATTGCTGGATCCACCCTAATTTTGAGATCACAAGATCTTCCGGTGAAACAACCCAAACGGGAATATCATCAATTATTTTCCTGATCTTTCTTGAAAATTCAAGTTGCCTGTACTCCGATTCTTTCCTGACGATAAAGTCAATTTTCAATCCCGACCGGTGATCTATTATATTGAACATTCCTCTTTTTCTGATCTCTTCTCTCACAGTCTCTTCGTCCATGTAATAACCCCTTGAAAATATCTGAAGGAAATCATCCAGATTTTTATTATCAAGGTCAATGATGATGTCAATATCCATTGTCATTCTTGGAATACAATACAGGTTCAGGGCAAGGCTTCCGGAGATCATGTACCTGATTCCTTTTTCCTCCAATAAACCGGCAACAGTCTTTAAAAGGTCATGAATCATTAGTCAAAGATAGAAAAGATAAATCATATTCATTCCGGAAATGAATATACGACGAAATGCGTATTGAATTCACTTTTTTGCAACAGTACCTTTGGAAGAAAAAAGTTGGCAGTTCTCAGTCAGCAGTCATATTCCAGACTCAAAAAACGGAGGTTTTATGAAAAATCTTTATCTTTTGATCGTTGGATTGTTTCTGGTGAATGGGGCATTGGCACAATGGACCTGGCAAAATCCCTTACCTCAAGGTAATCGTTTATCTTCAATTCAGTTCACAGATCTCAGTACGGGTTACGCTGCAGGGGATGCAGGAACCGTAGTAAAAACAATCAACGGAGGCACGGACTGGACTGTTCTGTCAACCGGAACGATTTATAATTTGTCCTCAGTTTGTTTTATTGATGCCAATACGGGATATGCTGCGGGCAAAGGTGGAACGATCCTGAAAACAACCAACGGAGTCATGGACTGGACTGCCCTGCCAAGCGGAATAGATAATAATTTGAATTCAGTTTTTTTCATCGATATTGATACGGGATATGCGGTCGGAGATGGAGGAACCATATTAAAGACCACCGATGGAGGAACAGACTGGAGTGTTCTTTCTTCCGGAACAAATAACGGTTTATCATCGGTTTACTTTACTAATGGCAATACGGGATTTGCCGTGGGTGATTATGGAACCATCCTCAAAACCACCAATGGCGGAGGTTTTCCTGTCGGGATTACAGAAAGTACGAAGAACGATTTACGAATTACAAATTATCCGAATCCGGTCACAACGTCTACGGTGTTCTTCTACACTCTGGAGGAGCCCGGTCAGGTGCGGATCGAAATCTTTGACAATTTCGGACGATGGGTTACCGGCTTGGTCGACACCCATCAGCAGAAAGGGGACCACCAGGTGACCCTGAATGCCGGATCATTTCCTGCAGGGATCTATTATTACCGGCTGCAGGCAGGAAAAAAGACAGGGGGTGGGAAGCTGATTAAATGGTAAGCGGAACCCGGAATCTTTTTCCTTATCTTTACCCGTGTTTTCCACTCGACCGGAATGAGTATTTTTTTACAATCCCTCCGCCGGATTCCAAACTGGGCGTATCTGCTCTTGTTCATGGTAGTGATTGTTAATTCGTTGTTTCTGTTTTTCCGCTGTAAAATACCGGCTGCAGGTTATGACGGTGAAATTCAGACCAGACAAGTTCTTATAACTAAAATAATCCCCAACGGACCTGCTGAAAAGGCCGGAATTCACGCCGGGGATATCATAAAAGCGATAGATTCGGTGCTTCCCACAGAAGAGTATTATATGGTTTGGAGACAATGGGCCGGAGACAAAGCTACTTACCTTATTGAAAGGAATAATAAAGTATTCACCACAACAGTCGTTTACTCTTCCGATACTGCAAATATTTTATGGTTATTGCTGGGAATATTTATTCTGACGCTCCTATTGAGTTTTGTTGGCATTTTTATTCTCTATAAGAAGTCCGATAATCCTGCTGCCAGGATATTTTTTATTTATATTCAGCTTCTAGCAATCTCTTCGAATGCTGCGAATTTATTTTTTCAGCATCTGGCACCAATCTTAAGTAATGCCGCATTCATTTTCAGCAGTTGTATTTCGGTTGCGGCCCTGATCCATTTTCACTTGCTCTTCCCGAGACCCTCCCTGATTTACACCAGGTACAGATGGGTTCCATTCATTTTTTATTCGATCGGATCTCTTGTTTTTATTGTTCATTCCATAAATTATATCCTTGTTGTTTATTACCCGACGGGTGAACACAGTTCAAATTTTTATCTGACCGACAGGGTTCAGGTAAGCTGGATGACACTGGCCTTTTCCATCGCTTTTGGTATTGCTGTATATCAGTTTTTTACAATAAAAAGTACTCTTGCCCGGAACCAGATTCGTATCGTTATCATAGGTTCTTTTTTCGGGTTTATCACCCCCATGACGTTTGCCATTTTCTATGATTTTGATTTTATCTATGAGGTCGGAATCAGGTTCCCGTTCTTTTTAACTTTTTCACAGGGAGTAGGGAGCATCATTATGATCTTCTTCCTCCTGGTAGCTATTTTCCGTTACCGGATATGGGGCACGGAAATCTTCATCAGGAGAGCCTTGCTTTACTTAACCGCCACTTTTGTCATTATCCTTACCTACCTCCTTTTAATTTTCCTGGTTGATCGCCTGACCATCAGCCAGACCAATTTTACGCATTTCATCATACTGGCCGTTTCGGTTATTATCTTCCTGGTCTTGAGGGACCGGATCCAGCACCTGATCAACCGCCTCTTCCATCGTGAAACCTATGATTCTGCTACAGTGGTTTCGGATTTTGAGGCAAAACTGGCCGGAATTTACCAGTTGGACGAGTTGAAACAAAAAATCGTTCAAAGCCTCGATGAGATATTCCATTTCAAATCATTTGTATTCAACCTGAAGAAAAAGGATCTGATCTATGAACCTTCCGTTTTTTACGGGATCAATGATCGTTTGGTTAGGAAAGAATATGAAATTACACCAGAACTTGAAGAGAAACTCCAACGATCGAAAGTCTTTTCTCCGGAAGAGCTGGATACAAAGCCTTCCCTGTTTGAGATCACAGAGGGGGAGTTGGTTGTTCCGTTGCTTTCAGAAGAAAAACCGGGAGGGTTCTTCCTCTGTGGCCCGAAGAAATCAGAAAGGATTTATTCCCTCCAGGATGTTCTTGTATTGTCCCTTCTTGCCCGCAGGGTGATTGCTTTATTCCATACGGCCAGCCTCTATCAAAAGGATCTTGACCGCCAGCTCATGCTGGAACGAGAGCGGGCCAGGATCTCACAGGACATGCACGATGATGTAGGTGCAAGCCTTACACGTATCTCGATCCTGAGTGAACTGGCAAGAAACAATGCAGAAAACAAACAATGGCTGGATCAGATCAGTGATACTTCCCGCGGGGTGATGGAAGAGATGAGCCAAATCATTTGGGCGCTGAACCCTAAAAATGACACTCTTGAAGGACTGATCGCTTACCTCCGCCGTTTCGCTTTTGAATACCTTGAACCAACCTCATTAAAATGTTTTTTCGATCTTCCTGAAGTTATTCCATCGATCGCCCTGAGCGTGGAAGTAAGGCGAAATATCTATCTGAGCATACGGGAAGCTTTGCACAATGTGGTGAAACATTCCCGGGCTACAGAATTGAGAATCAGCCTTTCCCTGCGGCCTTCACAACCTCACCCCTCGTGGGAGAGGTCATTTCCGGCACATAGATTAATAATTACCATAAAAGATGACGGGAAAGGATTTGATTCAGGCAAACTGGAATTCCCGGGGAATGGACTGGTAAATATGAAGAAGCGGATGAAAGATATGGGGGGCGATTTCCTGATCCATTCTAAAGAAGGGAAAGGAACCGAAATAACATTGGTCGTACCCTTACAAATTACTACTTTATGGTGATACTTTCTGCCATTCTCCTATCGTAATTTAGTAGTTCAAATTCTTACATGAACGAAAAAGAGAATACACAAGACAAGCCCATTCGCATAGCGGTGGTTGAGGATGATAAAACTGTTAGGGAAGGATTGCAGATGCTTCTGAAAGGATCGCCCGGTTTTTCCTGCGTGGCAGCGTACGGGAGCGGTGAGGATGCCATGACCGGACTTCCTGATGAAGTGCCGGATGTGGTGCTGATGGATATTAATTTACCCGGGATCAATGGGATCGAATGCATCCTGAGACTAAAGGAACTTGACCTCCCGATGCTGTTTATCATGTTGACGATATTTGAAGATTCGGATGCAATATTTCAATCACTGTCCGCAGGAGCATCGGGCTATCTGCTGAAGCAAACCCCGCCGGCCAAACTTCTGGAGGCGATACAGGATGTTTACCGGGGCGGTTCCCCCATGTCGGGCGAGATCGCGCGCAAGGTCGTCCAGTCGTTTCAGCAACCGGCAACAGCCGCTGGCCCAGCGAATGGCCTTACAAAACGGGAAGAAGAGATATTATTATACTTGGTCAAAGGTTACCTCTACAAGGAGATTGCCGGATCATTAAAAATCAGTGTGGAAACAGTTCGCACTCACATCCGCAATATCTACGAGAAACTCCAGGTCAGGACCCGCACCGAAGCAATCCTGAAATACCTGAAAATATGAGATCCAATCTGCCACTCCGCCTGTCTTCCTTTCTGCCTCGTATTATACTACTAAATGGGGATTGATTTACCCCTTTCGCCTGACTTACCTTAGCAGGCATGAAAGCTGCCTTTAAAATTTCGGCCTTCAGAAAATATCTGAAAACATTAACCTTAAAACGAGAAACCATGAAAACCGGACTTTTACTTTCAATTTGTCTTCTTTGTCTTGTTTTGAATATGAATGGACAATGGACCTATGACAGTTTAACGCAACCGAGAAACTGGATGGGGGCGGTTTCATTCGGAATCACGGGATATTTTGCAGGAGGAGAAACGGATCTCGGCGACGCATCAATTGTCGAGACTTATGACCTGATCAACGGTCTTGGCTCCATTGGTAATTTATCGGTTCCGAGATCAACCCTGTCGGCTGTGGCATGTGATTCCATGCTGTTTTTTGCGGGAGGTTTTACGAACATTACTTCCGAAGCCTATTCAACTGTAGACATCTGGAATCTCAGGACCCAGCAGTGGACTGTTGCTGAACTGACGATACCGAGGTTTGCCTTATCTGCCGTAAGTAAAGGGAATGAAGTGCTTTTTGCCGGAGGTCTGTTGTACGATCTTAACTGCTATGACCAGGTGGATATCTATAATACCCTGACAGGCAACTGGGGAACGGATAACCTTTCCCTGGCAAGGGGTGCCATGGCTTCTGCCGTAGTCGGGGACCTGGCAATATTCGCGGGGGGGCTCAGACAGGGGGGAAATGTTACTAATGTGGTCGATATCTACAACTTCAACACCGGGGCATGGACCACCGCGCATCTTTCTCAGGCAAGGTTTTCCGCAGATGCAGTCACCTTGGGAAACAAGGTGCTGATAGCCGGGGGAATGCTCGGTGACTTCATGACTCCTTCAGACAGAGTCGACATTTATGATGCGGAGACCGATACATGGACCACAGCAAGCCTTTCATCTCCAAGGACGAGTTGTGGGGCTGCAGTAATAAACGGTAAAGCATATTTTGCGGGAGGTGGCACTTTTGGCTCAGGTGCGGTTTTATCTGACTTCTCCTGGGTGATCGATATTTATGACCCTGAATCAGATTCATGGTCGGTAGATTATCTTAATCAGCCGGTGGCAAGCCAATCGGTCCTGGGAATCAGCAATCATCTGATCGTGGCCGGTGGCAAAACAGTGGGAGACATCCGGGTAAAAACGATCCAGATTTTTTATGATCCCCAGCCAGATACCGGGCCGAATCAGGATAATACCAGTTCAATAAAAATTTACCCTAATCCCAGTTCCGGCAATATTCACCTGGAATTCTCTTCAGAAACCATTAAGAACCATTTGCTTACGGACATTTACAACCTGCAGGGGCAGAAGGTTTTCAATCAAACGATGGAACCGGGAAACCAGGAGCTGAATCTTAATCTACCTGCCGGTGTTTATCTTTTGAAAGTCAGCTCAGGGGAGTTCAAACAACAGAAGCTGATTACAATTTCAGCTGGTGTGGGAGCTAAGTAGTGAAAGATCGGCTTGAAAATAGGTTCCGATCGCAGGCAGGAAAAAAGACAGGGGGTGGGAAGATGATTAAATGGTAAGCGGAACCCGGAATCTTTTTCCTTATCTTTACCCGTGTTTTCCACTCGACCGGAATGAGTATTTTTTTACAATCCCTCCGCCGGATACCAATCTGGGCTTACCTGCCCGTACTTCTGGTGATTTTCATTAACATACTTTTTTTTGTTTATAAGAGGCAGTTGCCGGAAGATGGCACCAGTGTAGATTTCGAAAAAGGCCAATGGGTCTTCCGCATTATTTCCCCAGGCAGCCCGGGTGAAAAAGCCGGATTAAAGACCGGAGATATTTTAGTTTCCATCAATTCATTTACGATTGAGGAATGGACAAGCCTTCAAAGGGTAAAATCCGGTGATACAGCCATGTACACGGTCCTCCGCAAAGGGAAGGTACAAACGTATCCCGTCATCTATTCAACGAGAAATGCAGAATTTCTCTGGTTCTTCTTCCTGATGTCGACTGTCATGTCTCTTTTTTCAATCGCCAGCCTTTACCTCCTGTATAAGAAACCAGATGACCGGGCCGTCAGGTTGTTTTTTATCTACATGCTGTGTGTCGCGGTGTGCCAGAATGCAATTGGTCTGCCGTTTCCCGAAATATTGTCAGCATTTACAAATATTGTGTTCAATTTCTGTGTCTGCATCCTTGGTCCTGTGCTTGTCAATTTCCACCTGCATTTCCCGAAGCCTTCAAAATTGATCCTGCGCTTTCCCTGGCTTCCTGTGGTGTTATATATACCCGGTCTTTTTCTTTTTATCCTCTATTCTGTACTAACTATCCTGGATGTGTACTATGGTAATCCTGACTTTAGTTCGACATATTGGGTTGTAAACAGGATCGTGCTGATCTGGATCACCCTGACATATATCCTTGCCTTGTCCACTGCACTTTTTCAGTTCCATGAAATTAAAGAGACCCTGGCCCGTAACCAGCTCCGGATTGTGATCATGGGTTCTTTCTTTGCCCTGGTAACACCGATTGGTTTTACGTTCTTTAACGACATTCTTTATCAGTTACAGAACTATTTTCCATTTATTATGGAAGTTTTCAGCGCACTCGGCGCCATGATCCTGGTTGCCTGCTGCCTCATCGCCATTTTCCGATACCGCATCTGGGACATCGAAGTGGTGATCCGCAAAGCGTTGCTGTACCTGGGAGCTACGGCAGTCATCATCCTGACATACTTGTTAATAATCTGGCTTGTGGATCAGTTCGCTGCGGGCACCACCGACCTGATCCGCTTTGCCTCGTTGGGTGTTTCCGTGATCCTCTTCCTCGTTCTGCGCGACCGCATCCAGCGGCTGATCGACCGGCTTTTCCACCGCGAAAACTATGACTCCGCCACGGTGGTTTCGGATTTTGAAGCGAAACTGGCAGGGATCTACCGTTTGGATGAACTGAAAGAAAAGATCGTCCGGGGGCTTGACGACATCTTTCATTTCAAATCCTTTGTATTCAGCCTGAAAAAGGAAAACCTGGTGTATGGAACCGCATATGTTTTCGGAATCGAACATCCGGCAATTCCCGGTGAATTTCCAATAACTTCTGAAACAGAAGAAAAACTGAGGGGAAAAAAAGTCTTTTCTCCCGGAGAATTAAGTAAAAAGCCTCCCATCCTTGAAGAAATTAACGGAGACCTGGTCATTCCACTGGTATCAAATGACCAGCCCTCCGGTTTCTTTATCTGCGGCCAGAAAAAGTCGGAGCGCATCTATTCCCGCCAGGATATCAATGTACTTACACTTCTTGCCAAAAGGGTGGTTGCATTGTTGCACACGGCAAACCTGTACCAGAATGATCTCGACCGCCAGCTGATGCTTGAACGCGAACGCGCCCGCATTGCACGCGACATGCACGACGACATCGGAGCCGGGCTGACAAAGATCGCCATGATCAGCGAGGCATCGGCTGCAGTCAACAGTCTGCAGTCTGCAGTCCGCAGTCCTCAATCACTGACTGCCGACTGCCAACTGGGAACTGGAAACTGGGAACTGGAAACTGGAAACTTTCTAATGGAACGTCTGAACAGGATCGCCACCTCTTCCCGCGACATGATCTCCCGCCTGAATGTGATCGTATGGGCACTGAACCCGAAATATGATAACCTTGAAAGCCTGATCTCTTATCTCAGGCGATACTTTGGAGAATATCTTGAGAATTTTGATTTCCGGTTCATAACCGATCTGCCTGAAGTGATTCCCGAAATTTCCATCACCCCCGATACCAGAAGAAACATCTTTTATTCGGTCCAGGAAGCGATACACAATGCCGTAAAGCACAGTGGTGGCACGGAGATAAAACTGGCGGTTAACCTTGATCGACAAAACCTTACGATAACCGTCTCCGACAACGGTAAAGGATTTGACCAAGTCAGACCCGGTGCCGGAGGGAACGGACTGCTGAACATGAAAAGGCGGGCGGAAGAGATGGGGGGATCCTTTTTACTGAATAGTTCACCAGGCAGCGGAACAAATGTTTCGTTTACCATCCGGTTGCTTGAAAATACGACGAAATGGTGATTGCGCACAATGAGATAGTATGCTAACTTTGTCATATGTCAGATGAAACAGAAAAAATAAAGGTTATTATCGTTGAAGATGACAGGGAGATGCGCGAAGGGCTTGAATCGATCGTTCATTCGCACCCGGCACTGGAGTGCATTGCCACCTGTCCTTCGGGGGAAGAGGCCCTGGCTACCATTCCTGATCATATTCCGGATATTGTTCTGATGGACATTCATCTTCCCGGAATCTCCGGCATTGAATGCATCAGGAAACTTAAACCTTTGCTCCCATCCACCCAGTTTATGATGTGCACCGTATTCGAGGACAACGAAAATGTGTTTGATTCGCTTTGTGCCGGCGCTTCCGGTTATCTCCTGAAGAACAGCCCTCCGTCAAAGATCACCCATGCCATCGTTGATCTTTACCATGGAGGTTCTCCGATGTCGTCGACCATTGCACGAAAGGTGATCCAGACTTTTCAGCCAACGGTTCAACCCAGTGCAGACATTGGAAGCCTTACCAAACGGGAGTGGGAAATGCTTGATCTGCTGGCAAAGGGATACCGGTACAAGGAGATTGCCGACCGGCTATGTATCAGCTTCGAGACAGTCAGGACGCACATTCATAATATCTATGAAAAACTTCATGTTCAGTCGAGGACCGAAGCGCTGAACAAGGCATTCCCAAGATAAAATTCCCTCATTATACGACGAAATGCGTATTGATTTCACCTTGCCGGCGAAGTAATTTTGTAATAAAACATTTTTAAAAAGGATAACCCATGAAGACAAAACTTTACATTTCGGCATTGTTTTTCAGTTCTGTTCTTGTTTCGTACGGGCAGTGGACTTATACTGATCTGTCGGAGCCCAAAAGCGGGATGGGATCAGCATCACTCGGTACCAAAGCCTATTTCGCAGGAGGTTATACCGGATCCGGTTACTCGTCGAAGGTCGAAGCTTACGATGTTATAACGAAGTTGTGGAATACCATCGGTAATTTATCTGAAGCCCGATATATGGTTGCCGGGGTAAGCTGTGGTTCAAGGATTTTTTTTGCAGGGGGTTTTGACTGGACACAATCTTTTGCAACGATAGATATTTATAGTACCCTGACAAATCAATGGACCGTCAAACAGCTATCTGTCGACCGGTTTAACATGGCAGCATTAAGTTATGGAAGCAAGGTTTTATTTGCCGGTGGGTGTGGTTTCCCTCAATTTCCCAATATAACATGGTACGACATTGTGGATATTTACGATACCCTGACGGGTCAGTGGTCTACCGCTTACCTTTCACAGCCAAGAGAAGGGATTGCTGCAGCCGTTGTCGATGATCTGGCCATCTTCGCAGGAGGAAATGCCGGCAGTGTGACCACCACCGACGTGGTGGACATCTACAATTTTACGACCGGTACCTGGATCACGGCAACCCTTTCACTTGCCCGGAGCCAGGCCAATGCCACTACGGTGGGGAATAAAGTGATCATCGCAGGTGGTGTGACCAGTTCAAATAATCCAACCGACCAGGTGGATATTTACGATGCTTCCACCGATACCTGGACGACCGCAAATCTTTCCTGGCCCAGGTCTTCCATACATTCCAATGCCGCAACAGTCAACGGGAAGGCCTATATTGCCGGTGGCGGAGTTTTTATCGGAAACGGCTTTGATTCACCCTCGGATGTTATCGACATCTATGACCCGCAAAATGATACCTGGTCGAAGGATAACCTGTCGGAGCCACTTTTAGACCACTCGGTGCTGGGGATAGGAAATTACCTGGTCGTTGCCGGCGGGCAAAATTATGAAGGAAATATTGTTTCAACAGTAGGAATTTTCTTTGACCCTTCACCAGGAATCACTTCACAGCCAAATGAGGGTTCTTTCTTCAGAGTCTATCCAAACCCCAGCAACGGGCACTTCCATCTGGAGTTATCAGCAGAATTCGATCAAAAAACTTTGCTGGCCATCCTTTACAACCTGCAGGGACAGATGGTTTTTAATCAAACGCTGGCACCGGGCGACCGTGAGTTGAACCTGAATCTGCCTTCGGGCGTTTACCTTTTGAAAGTCATCTCGGGGGAATCCACACAGCAGAAGCTGATTTCAATTTGATTTAGCGAGGCAGTGAATTTCTGATTTCTTTTTAAATTTACAGGGTAATTCCACTCTCTTGAATCACAGCGGGCGCATTCCTGTTTAAAAACCATTTCCATGTTCGCGCATATCGCAGAAACTGTCACTTTTTTAAAATCCAAAGGATTCGGTGAAGCGGTAGCCGGGATCATTCTTGGTACCGGACTCGGGAATTTCACCGGGGAAATTGATATTATTGCGGAGGCTGGATATGAGACCATCCCCCATTTTGTAACTTCAACCGTGGATGCCACCAGGGGTCGTCTGATCTTTGGAACAGTGGCAGGGAAAAAGGTGTTGATCATGCAGGGACGGTTTCATTATTACGAAGGGTACGACATGCAGCAAATTACTTTCCCGGTAAGGGTTTTAAAGATGATGGGAATAAAAATGCTGCTATTGTCGAATATCGCCGGAGCCACGGGTTATCTGCTGAAGAACAGCCCCCCGTCAAAGATCACCGAAGCCATCATCGACCTTTACCATGGCGGTTCACCCATGTCGTCGGTCATTGCAAGGAAAGTGATCCAGTCGTTCAAACCGGTGGGTGAAAAAGATAAAGAGATTGAAATATTGACCCCACGTGAACGCGAAATGCTTGATCTGCTTGCAAAGGGATACCGCTACAAGGAGATCGCGGAAAAACTGTTCATCAGTTTCGAAACGGTGAGGACCCACATCCATCACATTTATGAAAAGCTTCACGTCCAGTCGAGGACCGAGGCGCTGAATAAAGCGTTTCCGAGATGAGGAAGTCACCAATCGCGCGCTGTCAGCAGGCGCCTTGGTCTTTCGCTCGGTATCCACCTGCTGCCCAGGCATTCGAAATTCTGCACTTTTAACTGTATCTACTGCGAATGCGGGTGGACACCGCCCAACCTGAACCGTCACCCTGAATTTCCGTCGAGTGAAAAGGTAGCCCGGTACCTGGAGCAGTTCCTGAACTGTTCTGCCTTTACTCTCAACCTTTTTGATGGAATAAGGCCAGACCGCGGCAAAGACGGTCTTTGCCATGCGCTGGTCGTGTTCGGGTGTTGTTTCATGGTGTCGTGAAGAGGTTTTATTGCCATGCACAAAATTGAATAATAAATGCGATTCAGAGTCGGGTGAGATGGGTTTTTCCAATAGATTTAATCTGGCTATCGGGAATGCCGGCATTAGAAGCATATTTTGGCCAACTTCCAATCACATCCGTGATCTGGCCAATGATTTCGCCGGGCTTTCTAATATTCATACGTACTTTTTCATATTCACTGGCACCATATTTCTTATTCCAGATGACATTTCCTTCGTTGTCAATTTTTATCAGATTAATTCTTCTAAAAGGTGACATTTGATACATCGAATCGCAATAACAGAATCCAAGTACCATATTACCGTCCTGAGTGCTGCATAACATCCCCCTCGAATCAATATACGGCGTTCCATAATTTTTAAACCACTGCTTGTTCCCGGCACTGTCGGTCTTGATCACTATTGGATCTCCGGTAAGATTTGGC
>Ga0172372_10001790_pt1 | contig 32975 bp, 16 predicted proteins | sample LakKiv5m_2_FD_114544 | JGI IMG/M metagenome (GOLD analysis project Ga0172372, IMG submission 114544) | Freshwater microbial communities from Kabuno Bay, South-Kivu, Congo - kab_092012_9.5m | ecosystem: Environmental > Aquatic > Freshwater > Lake | place: Democratic Republic of the Congo... | reverse complement strand
GTTTTGCACCGGAGGTGCGCGCGCTGGCGAGGGCGTTGGTGGGGGCGTTGGGCAGGGTCCTTTTGCCCGCAGGCTGCCGCCATGCGGCTGGGATTGCGTTGAGATTGCGTTTGGAACCAGCGGTTGGGCGGGAGCCCCCGGCTGCGTTTCGCACCGAAGGTGCGCGCGCTGTCGTGCTGTTTTTGTCAGGGACTGTCCCCCGGAGAAAACGATGGAAAGCGTTTCTTGTAAAGGAGTTACAGCAACACCAGAGGACGCGAAGTGCACGCGTGGGCGACGACAGGCGAATGTCTGCGGTCTGCTGGTGGCGTGGCAGCGCGGTGGTTTTTTGGATGCTTTGGAGGACTGGCGATGGGTTGGCACGTCACGGCTGACCGTGGCGGCGGTGTCATCGCCGTTTCGCCATCCGCCAAGAAGGCAGGATTATTTTGCTCCGACGGCATAGAGAGCTTTGTCGGAGCGGATCAGCAGTCGGCTGGTTTCGGCGTCGGGGACGGGGGCGGCGTTGAAGATGGAACCGTCTCGGAGGTCGCTGGTGGCGAGCAGGTTGAATTTGGGTGATGCAGCGACGACGAATGTGCGTCCTTCGCGGGTCACATAGTAGATGCGATCACCGGCGAGGAGTGCTGAGGCGTAGACCTGGCCTGCGCGTTCCAATCGTTGTTCGTACACCACCTCTCCTGTATCGGCGCGCAGGCACATGGCAATGCCGCGGCTTTCGTGCATGAAGTAGAGGTGTCCTTCATGGTAGACGGGAGAGGTGACGTTTGAGCCTTTCATGCTGGTCCAGAGCCGTCGGCTGGAGGTTACATCGCCGTTACCGCCGGTCTTGACGGCCAGTCCGGCGACACCGGAGCGTCCACCGAGGCAGTAGACGGCACCTTGATGGCTGACGGCGCTTGGAACCATGTACCAGGTGATGTCGGTGGCGCAGGTCCAGAGTGGCATACCGTCAGCGGGGCTGAAGGCCAGCAGGTTTTTTTGGCAGGCGACGATGAGTTCTTCGCGACCGCCGTCAGCGGTGGTGAGGTGTGGGGTGTTCCACGCTTCACGAATGCCTTCCGCCTTCCAGACGTGGCGGCCTGTTCGTGCATCGAGAGCGTAGAGCGATTCGCTTTCGACACTGGCGTTGATGAAGACGAGATTTTTCCAGAGCACTGGGGAAGCGCTGCTTCCCCAGCCGTGGGTTTTATCGCCGACGTCGGCTGTCCAGAGTTGTTTGCCCTTGTGATCGAACGCGATCACTCCTGTTTTGCCAAAGAAGCAGACGATCTGTTTGTCGTCTACGGCGGGGGTATTGGCAGCAAAGCCATGATCGCGAATTCGTTCTTCTTCGGGGAGTTTTGCCGGAATGTCCTGCTGCCAGAGCTGTCGGCCGGTTTTTCGGTCGAGGCACAGCAGGTGTCGTTTGAGGTCAGCCTGGGTTCCACCGGGCTGATCGGGCACGAAGAAGCCGGTGTAGGCAGTGAGGTAGACGCGGTCTTTCCAGATGACAGGGCAGGATGCGCCGGCGCCTGGGAGAGGTGTTTTCCAGGCGATGCCTGATTCGGCTGACCATTCGAGTGGGTAGTTGCCCGCTGGAACTGTGCCCTGACCATCGCTGCCGCGGAAGGCCGGCCAGTCGGAGGCTGATGCCGCGGAAAGGCGGGTGGCAGCAGCGATGATGAGCAGAGCAGGCAGGAACGCGGGGAAGGATCGGTGACAGTACTGCATGGGTGAATCCTCATTTCTTTCCATGATCGTGATGTTCGGCGAACAGTGGATTTTTCGGATCACCACCGGCGATTACGAAGGCGAGCAGGTCGAAGATTTCTTCGCGAGTCAGTTTATTGAGTACGCCTTTCGGCATGATGCTTACGTCGGATGCCGCCACTTCCTCGATGTCAGACCGGCTGATGGCCACGGCCTTGTCGGGTGCGAGCGGATTATCGACGACTTTGAGGGACTGTGGGGAGTCTTCGATGACAAGGCCTGTGACGACCTTTCCGGAATTGAGTGTGATAATTTTTGACTGGTACTTCGCATCGATCTTCTTTGAAGGATTCAGGATGTGATCCAGAACGTCCGTTTTGGAGTATTCCGGAGGAAGTTTTGTCAGATCCGGACCAACGTTCTGGCCTTGTCCGGCGAGCTTATGGCAGCCGATGCAGGAGGCGGCGGTGAACAATTGCCTGCCGACGGCGTACTGGTTGGCGCGATGGGCGAGGTGCATGACGTCTCCCTGCAGGTCAGCGAGTTGCCATTCGGTGTTGCGGCCGAGGTACTTGAGCAGTTCGTCCTGGACCTTGAGACCGCTGGCTGCAAGTGCGGCGGCGGGATCTGCTTCCCATGCAGGCAGGTCAGCGACGACATACAGGGCGCCGTACATTCTGCGCCAGTGTCCGGGGTATGTGCAGACGTACGGATAGATGCCGGGTTCTTTGGGAACTTCGAAGAAGAGTGAATCGGTCTGTTCGGGCTGTACAAGTTTCCCGGCAGCGAGGACGTTGTCGGATTTGGGTACGAAATTGCGGGCCGCGGCATCGGCATCTCGACCGGTAGCTTCGGCGAGTTCGCCGACATCAGCCATGGTACCGGGACGAACGATTGCGAGGTTATGCGGCATATTGTCGGTGTTGGTGAGTCGGATTTCGATGGGGCGACCGGCCTGAACAACCAGCATTTCGCGATCGTAGATCATTCGTTCGCGGACGGTGCCGAGGTTGATCAGCGGAACGACAACATCGGCCAGTTTCTGATCGTGGGCTTTGAGTGCGGGGGCATCAAGACGAGTGCGAACTGCCTGTGCGAGCATCAGAGCGGACTGGGCGGCTGCGGAGTTGCGGTCACGTGGTTCGCGGCCCTCGAGATCCTGGGTGGCCGCCAGTGCGGCGACAGCAGCAGTGGCGGGGGTCCATGCTTCGGCGGGCAGCGCGACCGCGGCTGCGAGCGACGTTTGCAGGGATGCGCCGTCTTTCAGGAGTCCGGCGAGCAGTTTTGCCTTGTCGGCATAGTGTTCCGGGAGCGACATCAGGGCAGTGATGCCCAGATCCTGAATGGTTTGGGGGGCAGCGGAGACGAGGACTTCCGGGGGAACGGCCTGACGGGGCAGACCGGGACCGGCCCAGTCGAAGCCGAGTCCATCTCCGCCGCCGTTATCGAAGTAGGTGACGAGAATTTCGTGCAGGCCGGCCTGGAGCGTGGCGGTACCGCGTTTTTCTACCATGCCATGCAGTCCGTCGTTGTCGATGAGCTGTTCTCCGTCGAGGTAGAACCGCGAGCCGTCATCAGAGCTCAGGAAGAAAGTATACTGGCCGGGTTTATCGACCTTGATTTGTCCGGAGAATCGCAGTGCGAAGCCATCGCGGGTTTTGAGTACTGGCTGGTCCATCACAACGGTAGTTGCGGTGCCGGAAGCGGATGGTTTGGCGGCAGCGAGTGTTTCGCGGGAGACGTTGGGGGGATTGGGTGCGAAGAAGTCAACCTGCAGTCCGGGTTTGGAAAGCGGCGTAGCGCCGCGGGAACCTGCGAGTGTGGGGACGAGCTGAGCGAGGGGATCGAAGAGTGCATTGCGGGCAGCCGGGGAGGAAACCAGCGACACGGCGCGAAGGAGGTCTTCGACGGTGATGGTGCCCGCCTGAACCGCTTTGAGCACAGCGGTCCCGTTGCCATCGGCGCTGATCCAGGCGGCGATGGCGACTCGTCGAGTTTCGGTGGAGCGGGACGACGCAGCCAGTCGAGCGATTCGATCGCGAACGCGGACGAGTTGATCGGCGGGTTGAGCAGCGAGGAGTCTGCTGAGGCTGTTGAGAACATTGACGCTGGCGCGTGCATTGAGTTCTTCAATGAGGCTGAAGAGTTCGTCGATTTCCGGTACGCCGCGCAGTGTGGCGAGTCCTTTAAGGGAAGTTTGCAGGACTTCGGCGGGCACATTTTCGCGGGTGAGGATAGCGCGATAGACACCTTCGGTTTTCTCCATTTTGAGGAGGTCATCGACACCGGCACTGGAGAGTGCCCAGGCTTCCGCGTTTCTGGACAACTTTTTGCCGGAGGCGAGTGTTTCGCGGATGACCTGATCGGGATTCAGAACACTGCGGGCCTGCTCGATGACGAAGGCTAGTTGCTGATCCTGTTCGGTCTGCATGGCGGCGAAGAGGACTTCGGCGGCGAGTGGTCCGCGTGTGAAGGCAGCAGCGACTACGGCATCGGCGCGAACCTGGGGATCGGGGTCTGAGGCAAGTCGCACGAGTTGTTCTTCCCAGCGGGCGACGGGCGAGTCGTGTTGTTTTTCATCGAGGACAACAGGGATGGCATCGGCGGGACGCGGGTTGGCGGCGGTGGCGACTTCGGCGTTGCGGACGGCCACATCGCGGGCGAGATCGCGAATGACTCGAACAGCCGCGGCGCGGGCATCAGCGACGGGGGAATTCAGCAGGGAATCGAGGATTTTTTCATCCAGCTGCCGCAGTTGCTGAGTGACCCAGAGGGCTTCGACGAGGCTACGGGCATCGGCGGCCTTCGCGGGATCGAGAGTGGCGGTCCATTGGCGGAGTGCCGCAAGTGTCTCTGCGGGCGGTCGCTCTGTGATTTCGCCGCGGGCTCGGTAACGATCAGCAAGCGTATCGGAGGCGAGGGTGCGAACGACGGTGGGGGTGTCTGCGGCCGCGAGTTTTACGCCGGGAGCGTTTGGAGTTCCCGTGGTGACGACACGATAGATACGGCCGTGCAGATGATCGCGACTGGGGTCGCGGAGGTTGTGCTGCATGTGCCCGATGATGGGGTTCTGCCAGTCGAGGATGTACAGGGCGCCGTCGCCGCCGATCTCCAGATCGCTGGGGCGAAAGTTGGGGTCGGACGAATACACAATGGGTTCAACTTCCTTTGCGAAGAAGCTGCCACCCTGCTTTTCGAACTGATACTGAGTGACTCCCTGAAAGCCGATGACGTTGGCAATCAGCAGGTTTCCGCGGTTTGCAGCCGGGAATCGCTGGCTGTCGAGGATGCAGATGGCGGGCACAGGGCGGACGCGTTTGTCGTAAAGTTGTCGGGGGGCGCCGCGTCCGGGGATACCGATGTGATTACCGGTCCCGCCGGTACCATCGGTGGCGAACTGATTGCCCCATTGATCGAACACATCGCCGTGTGGATTGGGGCCGATGGGGAAGTGGAAGTTGATGTCGAATGTGACGGGGTCCCATTCGTAGACACCGGTGCCGCCGGTACCAAAGCGTTTGGCGGGGCCCCAGGGTGTTTCGAAGGTTTCAGCGTGGAAAATACCGCGAGAGAAGTAGAACTTCCCTCCGGGGCTCATGGTGAATGCATTGGCGGTGTGATGAGTGTCCGCGGAGTCGAGTCCATGAAAGATGCGTTGCCGAATATCGGCGCGATCATCGCCATCGATGTCTTTGAGAAAGAAGATATCCGGGGCCATTGCGACGAGCACGCCGCCATTCCAGAATTCGAACCCCGTGGGGTTATGCAGTCCATCGGCGAAGGTGATGCAGCGATCGGCAACACCGTCTGCGTTGTCATCCGGGAAGATCAGCAGTTTGTCGTTCATTGCTTCCAGCGGATTCCAGTGCGGGTAGGTCGGCCATGCGGCGACCCACAGCCGACCATCGGCATCGACTGCGGACTGCACGGGATTGACCAGGTCGGAGAACATTTCTTCGGAGGCGAACAGGTTGACTTCCATGCCTGCGTGGACCGTCATTTTTTCGATGGCGTCCTTTCCACCGAGGAAGACGTGTCGTCCCCCTTCAAGCGGGCCCGGCTTGTTGGTCTTCACTTCCAGAGGTTTGGGGAGATTGCTGTCGTCGGGTGTGATGGTTTGACCGTTGGCGGCCGCGTGAATGACGGCATCGCGGTTAGAGGCCATGACTTCGAGAATCTCGAGTTCTCGCTGCATCACGACGAAATTGGTCTGTCCGCCGACGAACTGCAGGCCGGAGCGGCCACCGAAGACGCTGTAGCCATCCGTGGCGCGGTACAGGTTGTGCCAGATGAGATTTTTCGCAAGGACTGCGGCGCGGATTGCTTCGAGCTTCTTCAGGTCCATCTTCCCCGCACCGGGGACGAAGACGCTGTTGATCATGGCATTGGCGGCCACCTCATTGCCAAACTCGCTCAGGTGGACGCCATTAATGGTCAGTGCGGGAACCGCCACGGTGCCATCAGAAAGTTGATCCGGGAAGTCTTTGCCGAAGCGATCGCGGGTGAGTCCTTCGAGATTTCGAGTGGGGCTGGGGTCGTAGTTGACGATGGCTGCCGCATCGCGGGTGGCGGTGAAGAGATCAACGAAGGGTAGTCCGGCGGCGGAGGCGACTTCGCGAATGGCGGCGGTGTAGAGTTCGAGGTTTCGATTCTGCAGGGTACCGTCGGGCAGATATGGCAGTTTGAGATCTTCGAAGAAGGTGGGTGAGCAGAGCACGAGTCGTGGCGCGGACCGGCCATTGTACTTCTGGGCGAGCGTGTGTGTGATGAAGGCATTGAGCTGCTGGCGGAATTGCTGTACTCCGGCCTCCCCGCCCCATGACTCGTTGTATCCAAAGCAGGCGATGATCACGTCCGCTTTCACTTTGCTGAGCCAGTCGTCGGGGGACCCGAAATTGTCTGAGCGGGGGCGTTCGGTGAGTGAATCGCCGCTGAAACCGAGGTCACGAAACACGAGTTTGTGGCCGGGCAGGCGGTACTGCAGTCCGGCTTCGAGCCACCCATCGTGCTGCATCCGATCGGCGAGTGTATTGCCGATCACGGCGATATGGTCGCCGGGCTGCAGCGGAAGTTGTTGTGCGGTGGCGGGCAGTGCGAGGGCAAGCAACAGCCAGACGGCAGCGAGGCAGGGCCGCATCCGAGGACTCCAGGTGGGATTTCTGGTGGAAGGTGGATTTCGGGGGACGCAGGGCGCGCCCGGCGTCAGCTTCTCAGGTTCTGTGTGTGAGTCAAGCGTGAGCAGTGCGAGCGGGGCACGAAATTCCGCCTGTTTTCTGGCGGAGAGCTCCTGAGACTCTGCGTTTCCATCACTCAGGGAAAATCGATAAACTGCAGTCTTCAGGCAACGTTTCAGAAGCTGAGGACCGGCTTTCCGGAGAGTCAAGTGAATTCCGCGGCAACAGATCCGAATTTGAAAAATCGGAGCAATCTGGTTGGGCAGTTCGTGGAGCTGTCGGAACTCCAGGCACGGGCAATGTCCGGGTCGAGGCGTTGTCAGGAGCTGCAGCGGGATCTGCAGCGACTGACAGAGCAGTCCCGGCAGGAAGAGTCTGCGTTGCGTCAGCGGGCTGCTGAACGTCAGCAGGCGGCTGCACAGAAGCTTGAAGCCGCGGCGGCCGCACGATTAGAGCATTCGACAGCGCAGGCTGAGAACGAGCGAGGCTTGCTGCAGCGGACCTTCAATGGCCGAATTGAAGATCTGGCGCGTCGTCACGGTGACGCGGTGGCAGCGGTGCAGTCAAAGCTGGAGAACGAGCTCTGGGTCCTGAATGAAGTGCTGGATGAAAACCGCGAGGATTCGCCGGTCAGTCAGGCAGAACGTGCGCGGGAGAACTTCGAAACCCAGGACGTTTCGCTGAAGCAGCGTCTGGAAGATCTCAGCACGCGGATGCAGGCTTCGATCGACTATCTTCGGGCCTGCCACGCGGCCCCCGACGAAGCGCAGCCAGCGGCAGCAGTTCAGGCGCGCAACCGCGAAGCGGCGCGAACAGAGGCGCTGGAATGGTTCGACAAAGTCGTCATCGCCTCTGGCCGACTCAACCGCCTGACGCTCCCACAGTGGATCATCGGAGCGCGGCTTTATGTGCTGGCGTTGCTGCTCTTTCTGGCTGCGGCTGTCGTGAGTCTCGTGGTGAAAGCCGATATTTCGCGTTATCTCAACCCCGGTCTCGGCCAGCCGGACTGGCAGTGGCTGGGCATTTCCTGTCTGATTGGCGCGGCTGTTTCTTTTCTGTTTGTGATTATTCTGCTGTCGATTGTTCAGTCGCGTCTGCGGAGTGAATATGAAGACATGCTGCAGCAGGCGGTCAACGGTCGAGCGGCTGCGGAGCTGTGGCGTTCGAAAAGTCGCCAGGAGCTGAAGCGACTGGAGCAGGCGGCCGAACAGTGGGCAGCGGACAACGCACGCCGTCGGGAAGCGCGTGTGCAGGCGCTGCAGACGACGGCTGCGACGACCATTTCAAATCTGGAGCGGGATCACCGATCGGCGGACAGCGAAGCGTCTGCTGCCCTGCAGCGGGACTTCAGCACGATCGCCGCCCGCGTTTCCCGGGAGGCTGCCGAGACTGACCGCTGGCTCCAGTCGGAAGAGGCTCAACTGCAGCAGGACATGCAAACCCAGCTGCGATCGGAGCTGCAGTCGCAGCAGCAGCAGTCTGCAGTGCGCAGGCAGGCGATCGAATGCGAATTCGCCGCGGTGCTCGGGCAATGGCGCAACGAGCTCGCTGCGGCCAGGCTGCTGGCAGGAACCTCAGCAGACCGGGCCAGCGGCTGCATCGAATGGAACACTCTCGTGGAACGCGGCTGGACTCCACCCGCACAGCTCCCGCGCGATCTGACAGCCGGACTGTTCACGACCGAGTTCCCGCAGCCTCCGCCTCCGCAGGCGAAGCCCACCGAGCCATTTCCGGAGGCCGCGGTGTCGCTGCGAATTCCGGCGCTGCTCCGATTCCCGGCGGACCTGTCGATTGCCGTTGAGCACGATGCTGCCGGCCGTGAACCGGCCCTTGAGTTCCTCCGGATGCTGCTCCTGAGGCTGATGACCACTGTCATTCCCGGTCGTATTCAATTCACGCTGATCGATCCTGCGGGACTGGGGCAGAGCTTTTCAGCGATGATGCATCTGGCCGACTTCGATGAACTGCTCATCGACAGCCGCATCTGGACGGAGTCTTCGCAGATCCGTGAGCGACTGCAGAAGGTCACCGAGCACATGGAGAATGTGTTTCAGACATACCTTCGCAGCGAGTTTGAGACGCTGGAGGATTACAACGCGGCTGCCGGGGAAGTTGCGGAGCCTTATCACTTCGTGGTGATTGCCGGCTTTCCTGTGGGGTTTACTGAAGAGAGTTGCCGTCATCTGTCAGGAATCCTCACCAGCGGTGCTCGCTGCGGTGTGCATGTGCTCATGACCTGGTCTCCGGATCAATTGATGCCGCGAACATTTGACCCGGCGGTGCTTCGAGTGGCTTGTCTGCCGTGGCAGGTGCGTGGTGGACGGTTGTTACCAGAGCGATATGCGGCGGGTGTGGCGGGTGTGGCGGGGGCGAACTCTGCGGACGCCATTCGATTCACTACGGTTGCTGCACCGGACGCCGCCAGCTATGTCGCGCTGGTGCGTACGGTGGGAGCTCAGTCGCGTGATGCGCGGCGGGTGGAAGTGTCATTTTCCAGAATCGCGCCAAAGCCAGGAGGAATCTGGAGTCTGAGCACGGCGGATGGAGTTGATTTGCCGATTGGCCGGGCTGGTGCAGCGCGTCTGCAGTATCTGCGTCTGGGGCGTGGCACAAGTCAGCATGTGCTGATTGCGGGAAAGACGGGTTCCGGCAAATCCACGCTGATGCACATTCTGATCACGAATCTGGCCTTGTATTACAGTCCGCAGGAGATTCAGTTCTATCTGATTGACTTTAAGAAGGGTGTGGAGTTTCGGGCTTATGCGGCCTGTGGACTGCCACATGCCCGCGTAATCGCGATTGAAAGTGATCGCGAGTTTGGTTTGAGTGTGCTGGAGCGGCTGGATGCCATTCTGCAGGAGCGGGGGGAATTGTTTCGTCAGCGTGGCGTACAGGATGTTCCATCATTTCGTAAAGAGTATCCCCGGGAGGTGCTCCCGCGACTGCTCCTGCTGATCGATGAGTTCCAGGAGTTCTTTACATCGGAAGACAGGGTGTCATCCCGATCGGCATTGCTGCTGGACCGGCTGATTCGTCAGGGCCGAGCATTTGGCATTCACGCGGTGCTTGGTTCACAGACATTGGGCGGGGCATATTCGCTCGCCCGCAGTACTCTGGGCCAGGTGGCCATTCGAATCGCGTTGCAGTGCAGCGAAAACGACGCACACCTGATTCTCAGCGAGGACAACTCCGCCGCCAGACTGCTCAGCCGACCTGGCGAGGCGATTTACAACGACGCCAACGGAATGATCGAGGGCAATCATCCATTTCAGATTGCCTGGCTTGATGAAGACCGACGCGAAGAGATGCTCGGAGAACTTCGCAGCCGGCCCGAAGCGGCGATTGTCGGGCGAACGCTCGTATTTGAAGGCAATATCCCGCCGCGACTGGAGGACTGCGAACCTCTGCAGGCTCTGCGTTCCGGCCGAGCGGCCGGTGATTCGCAGACGATATCGCTGTGGATTGGCGAACCGATTGCGATCGCAGCTCCGGTGTGTGTGTTGCTCCGTCGGTCAGCCGGTCAGAACCTGTTGATTGCCGGACAGGAATCGGACCAGGCGGATGCGATTCTTGGAGCCGTGATCGCAAGTGCTCTCGCGCACAGAGCATCTGCCTGTGCGGATATTCACCTGCGATTGCTGCACGATGGACATGACAGTGTTTCCCTGCAACAGTTCAACGATGTTTTCCGGGGAGCCCATGTGAGCGGTGGCTCGGTATTGCAGGTGCATCGGGCAGACGAAGCGGATGCAGTGCTGCTGGACTGCTGGCAGCGACTCCGGTCTCGGGAAGCAGCAGCCGGAGATGCGACCGGGGCAGTGAGTTCTGATGTGGACGGTTCGGCTGATGTTTTCGGAATGTCTGCCGCTGCACCGGTGGCGACAGCTGCGGGAGTTCGGGTGGCGGAGTTCGAGGATGACGGTCAGCCTCTGCTGCTGCTCATTCGCAACATCGGTCAGTTCCGAACACTGCGACGCGAGGAAGATGACTTTGGTTTGGGAAGTTTTGGTGCTGTCAGGAATGTGACGCCAGCGAGTCGACTGGGAGATCTGATTCGCCGTGGCCCGCAGTTTGGCATTCACGTGGTCATCTGGTCAGACACGTTCTCCAATGTGATTCGCTGGTTATCAACCGGGTTGTTGAAGGAGTTCGACTACCGAGTGGCCTTCCGACTGAACCAGTCCGATTCCGCCAGTCTGCTTGACACACCTGCCGCAGCGGCGCTCACAGGTGGCCGGGCGATTCTGTACCAGGATCAAACTGGAGAATCCGAGCGATTCCGACCATGGGTTTGGCCGCCTTCCACCGCAGAGACGGTCCCTGCTGTGTCTGCGGAGGTCTCTGACGAGTTGCCGAATATCGATTCACTACAGATCGAGTAGCAGCCGTGGGGATCTGGGATTTGGCAATGCACCGCGTTATACTCCGCGCATGGCCACCATCATTCTCAGTACATTGAACGCGCGGTACAGCCACGCCAGCTTTGGCCTGCGCTGTCTGCTGGCCAACATGCAGGAACTGCAGTCACAGACAGTGCTGCTGGAGTTCACGATCAACGACTCCACCACGGACATGCTTGCAGAATTGCTTTTGCACAATCCCGCCGTGATTGGCTTTGGCGTTTACATCTGGAATGTGGAACCGCTCACGCGGCTTGTTCGCGATCTGAAGCAGGTGCGTCCCGCGGTGCAGATTGTGCTTGGTGGACCTGAAGTATCTTACGAGACGAGCGATCAGGAAATTGTGCGGCTGGCTGACTATGTGATCACAGGAGAAGCGGACACTGCTTTTCGGGATCTGTGCCGTCAATTGCTTTCAGGCGATGGGCCTTCTGAGCGGATCCTGCACGCTGCACTTCCACCGCTTCAGGAGCTGCAGTCACCGTACGACCACTACACGGCCGAAGATATTGCTCATCGCGTCATCTACGTCGAAGCTTCGCGGGGCTGTCCGTTCACCTGTGAATTCTGTCTGTCGGCACTGGACATTCCGGTCCGCACATTTCCGCTGGTACCTTTTCTTGAGTCCCTGCAGTCGTTGCTGGACCGCGGCCTGCGGCGATTCAAATTCGTTGACCGCACTTTTAATCTCAATATTCGCATCAGCAGCGCGATTCTTGAATTCTTCTTAGAGCGACTCACGCCCGATCTGTTTCTGCACTTTGAACTGATTCCGGATCGTCTCCCGGATCCTCTTCGCGAGATTATCAGGCGATTTCCGGCTGGAATGCTGCAGTTTGAAATCGGCATTCAGACATTTAACACGACCACGGGTGAGCTCATCAGTCGTCGTCAGGACAATGAGGCGGCTGAGAGAAATCTGAGCTGGCTGCGGTCAGAAACCGGCGTGCACGTGCACGCGGATCTGATTGCTGGTCTTCCGGGCGAGGACATGACAAGTTTCGGCGATGGTTTTGATCGATTGTGGCGACTGAGGCCTCAGGAGATCCAGGTCGGGCTGCTCAAGCGTCTCCGCGGCACTCCGATACTCCGTCACGATCACGAGTGGCAGATGATCTGGAGCCAGCAGCCCCCCTGGGAGTTGCTCAGCAACCGGCTCGTTTCATTTGAGCAGCTGCAGCAGATCCGCCGTTTCGCCCGCTACTGGGATCTGATTGGTAACAGTGGCAATTTCCCCGATGGACTGCGGCTGCTGTTGGAACGTGTGCCTTCGCCATTTCAGGAGTTTCTGCGGTTTTCGGAATGGCTGTATGCAGTCGAGCAGCGACGCCACGGAATAGCCCTCGTGCGAATCTTCGAGAGGTTCTTCGAATTTCTGACGAACCACTGCAGTTTACCGCCCCAGACCGCCGCTGAAGTGCTCTGGTCCGACTACACTCGCTCGGGGCGTCGCGATCGCCCGTCGTTTCTGGCAGGCTTCGTGCTCCCGGCACCTCCGCCACGAAACTCGCAGACAGCGTGGCTGCCGCCTCGCCAGCAGCGTCATCTGGGAGACGGTTCCTGATCGGGGTGATGTCGCCTGAGCGGGGACGCGCGATCGGCCGCCCAACTTTTCTGTGATTTTTCCTGAGTACCTATCCGCTTGACCGGCTGGTATGATTCTCAGCAGACGTTTATGGACTGTTCTCATTTCTGTCTCCGCGGCGACTGGCACTATGCAACTGAACTCCTTCCCAGGTCTTCTTGGACTCGTCATTTTTGCTCTCACCCCCGCAGCAGCTCAGGATCTGCAGCCATTGCGAACGGTCGAGGGGATTACTGAATACCGTCTGGAAAACGGCCTGCAGGTGCTCCTGTTCCCCGACGTTTCCAGCCCGAAGGTCACTGTGAATCTGACAGTATTTGTCGGTTCGCGGCACGAAGGTTATGGCGAAGCGGGTATGGCACATCTGCTTGAGCACATGCTGTTCAAGGGCACGCCCTCAATCGCCAACATCCCGGCAGAGCTCAAACAGCGCGGTGCCGATTTCAACGGCACGACGTGGCTGGATCGCACCAACTACTTTGAAACGCTGCCGGCTGGTGACGAAAACCTCGAATTTGCGATTCGGCTTGAGGCCGATCGAATGGTGCACAGTTTGATTCGCGCCGAGGATCTGGCGTCGGAGATGACTGTTGTGCGAAACGAGTTTGAGCAGGGTGAAAACAGTCCTCAGGGCGTCCTGATGGAACGCATGATGGCGGCTGCGTGGGAGTGGCACAATTACGGTCGCTCGACCATCGGCAATCGGGCGGACATCGAGCGTGTGCCGGTACAGAACCTGCGGCGGTTCTACGAAAAATTCTACCAGCCTGACAACGCGATGCTGGTGATTGCCGGAGCATTTCAACCCGAACAGGCCTTGCCGCTGGTGTTGAAGCATTTCGGAGCCATTCCACGTCCGGCTCGGGACCTGGACCGCACATGGACCGAAGAACCAGCTCAGGACGGCGAACGAAGGGTCACCGTGCGACGCGTGGGAGACGTACCACTGGCGGGGCTGCTCTACCACATTCCCTCGGGAGCTCACCCGGACTACGCAGCGCTCGAAATCCTTGCGTCTGTCCTGTCAGACGAACCTTCCGGCCGCATCTACGAATCGCTCGTACGTCGCCGTCTGGCTTCGAGTGTCTACGGTTTCCCGTTCGGCCTGCACGATCCCGGTGCGATGCTGTTTGGCGCGGAAGCGGCGGAGGGCACTGAGGGAGAACAGCTTTTGCAGGCGCTTGTCGAGGCCATCGAGTCAGCGGCAGAAAAACCGTTCACCGCCGAGGAAGTGGAGCGAGCGAAGGCGGAGCTGCTGAAGGAGCGCGAGCTGCAGATGGCCAGTTCCCAGGCAATCGCCATCGAACTTAGCGAATGGGCCGCTCAGGGAGACTGGCGATTATTCTTCCTGCAACGCGACCGACTTGAAAAAATCACTCCTGAACACGTGACTCGCGTGGCCACTTCTTATCTGGACAGGAACAATCGCACGGCTGGTCTTTTTGACCCGGCAGATGAACCTGAACGAGTTTCCATACCCGCGACTCCCGATATTGCGGCGCTGCTGGAGGGCTACACAGGCCGCACAGCAGTGGCTCAGGGGGAAACCTTCGATGTGTCACCGCTGGCAATCGAAGGCCGCCTGAAGAGGTCTCAGCTGTCGTCCGGGATTCGTGTCACACAGCTTCCCCGGAAAACGCGCGGCAACAGTGTCACATTCCGGCTCAACCTGCGTTACGGCAGCCTTGAATCACTGCAGGGGCTGGGTGTTGCGGCAGAGTTGCTGCCAGCGGTGATTGACCGCGGCACGGGTACTCGCACCCGTCAGCAGATTGCTGACGCTTTCAACCAGTACCGTGCCCGGGTGTCCTTCAGCGGCAATCCGGGAAATCTGTCTGTGACCGTGCAATGCTCGCGCGAGAACCTGCTGCCGGTTGTCGCCATTATTCAGGACGTGCTGCGAGACCCGATCTTTCCGACTGATGAACTGGAGCTGGTTCGCGAAGAGCAGATTACGGCGCTCAGTCAGCAGTCTTCAGAGCCGGACTTTCTGGCATTCAGCGAGGCAACCCGCCGCATTTCTCCTTTCGGCGAGAATGATCCGCGGTATGAGGCGCGGCCGGATGAGCAGATTCGGCGGCTGAAGGCGGTGACGGTCGAGCAGATCCGGGGTATTCATTCACGGCTGATCTCAGCGGCCGTGGGTGAGGCCACGGTTGTGGGTGACTTTGATCCGGACGCTCTGCAGCCCGTCCTTGAAAAGCTCACAGAAAACTGGAAGTCAAAGGTGTCGTTTGAGCGTATTCCGCGCGTGCACGTGGCGAATGAGCGTGGCAGCACGGAGACACTGAATACGCCGGACAAGGCCAACGCCACCACGGTTGCTCTGATGACGCTCCCGATTCGTGATGATCATCCGGACTATCCGGCTCTGGCGATTGGCAATTTTATTCTGGGGAGTGGAGGGCTCAGCTCACGACTGGGGGATCGGATTCGTCAGCAGGAAGGATTGTCTTACGCGATTGGTTCCAGCCTTCAGCCCTCGGCTGTGGACGAGCGGTCAGCATTCCTGATCTACGCGATTTCGAACCCGGAAAACTCGAAGAAAGTGCTCGCGGCCATACAGGAAGAGCTGCAGCGACTGCTTCGGGACGGAGTGACCGAGTCTGAGCTGGCGGCGGCGAAATCCGGCTATCTTCAGGAGCAGCAGGTGACTCGTTCCAACGACGTGCAGCTGGCCACGATGCTGGAGGCTTATGCCTATTTATCTCGAGACCTGACGTTCGCGGATCGTCAGGAGCGTTTCATTTCTGAGTTAACGGTTCAGCAGGTCAACGAGGCACTCCGCAGGCACCTCGATCCGAAGCGACTGTTTGTAGTGCAGGCTGGCGATTTTCCTTCAGGGGCCGCCAGCCCTGGCTCCGGGATGTGATCTGTTTTCGGCTTCTGCATGGTTTCATGACATCAGGCCAGTGAGGATCCATGTCCGGTCCGGCTCCAGCATCTGAAGACCTCGAACAGAATTCCCCCCGCGATGCGTTTCTGCTCACGTGGGACGGAGTTGCGTGGAGTGAAGTGATTCGTCTGCGGCCAGGCCAGACAATCACGATTGGCAGATCAACGAACAATCGGGTGGTGATTGATGACGAGGCCTGCAGCCGGAATCACTGCGAGATTTTCTGTGCGTCCGGTGTATGGCGACTGCGGGATCCCGGCAGTCGCAACGGCACGCTGCTGCGTGGTCAAAGGATTTCCGGAGATGTGCCCCTGGCTGGTGGCGATCTGATTTGTATTGGCGAACGCTGGCTGGGATTTACCCTCGATCTGGATCAGGTGCCTCAATTGCCGGCGAATGTCAGGGCAGTTTCGCTGGAGCGTGCGACGGCGGTGTCGGTTGAGCCGCAGCGTGGATCCCCGCAGCCACCTCGCCCGACTGACGGGATTCTCCACAGCAGCCGTACTCCGGAATTCCTGAAGGGCGGAGAGCACGGTACAGGTGTATCCGCCGTGCTGGCGAGGCTTTATCGACTTGGGCTGCAGATGGGTTCCGCGGCCACGCGGCAGGAACTCGCAAACATCGTGCTTGCAGCACTCACACGAGAAACTGTCGCAGAAATCGCTGCTGTGCTGCTGGCAGGTACGAATGTATCCGACGTGCCTTTGCCGAGCGATCTGCAGCTGGCAGCATGGCACAGTCGCGGCGATCTTCCGTATCGCCGAGTGTCAGACCACCTGTCGCAAATCGTTCTTTCTTCGCAGGAGGCCATTCTGGCCCGTGATCTTGCCGGGCATTCTCGGCTGCGACAATCCGACAGTCTTGGCCAGATTCAGGCGGCCAGTTTGATTTGTGCGCCAGTTCAATCAGAGCGGCGAGTCCTTGGGCTGATTCACCTTTACTCGAGAAATCCCGATAACCCGCTGGATCGCAGTGATCTTGAGTTTGTACTGGCTGCCGCAAGTCAGCTGGCAGTTGCTCTGACGGGCCTGCAGGAGCGGGCAAGTCTGGAACAGGGGCTGGCGAGAGCCAGAAAGGTCAATCTGCAGCTGCGGTCGCAGCTGGGGCACGATCAACCGCTGCTCGGCGAGAGTCCTCCGATGCACCAGTTGCGCGAACACCTGCAACTCATCGCAGAAACGGACGCCAGTGTGCTGATCCGAGGCGAAAGTGGCTGTGGGAAGGAACTGATTGCAAGGCAGCTTCATGAGCTGAGCGCGCGTTCAGACGGCCCCTTCGTTTGTATGAACTGCGCGGCGTTGAGTGAGAGTCTGCTGGAAAGCGAGTTGTTCGGGCACGAGAAAGGGGCTTTTACGGGGGCAGTTGATCGCAGAGTGGGACGCTTTGAGCAGGCGGACGGCGGAACACTCTTTCTGGATGAAGTCGGTGAAATGAGCCCGGCCATCCAGGCGAAATTTCTGCGAGTCCTGGAAGGCCACCCGTTTGAGAGGCTGGGTGGACGCAAACCACTGCAGGTCAACGTGCGAATTGTCGCTGCCACCAACCGAAATCTTGAACAGGCGGTTCGCGACGGACTGTTTCGGCAGGATCTCTACTTCCGTCTTCAGGTTGCGGAAATTCAGGCAGTTCCGCTCAGAGATCGCCCCGGTGATATTCCACTGCTGGCGGCAGCATTTCTCAAAAAATTCGCTCAGAAAATTGGTCGACGCATCGTCGGCTTCACCGAGGACGCTCTCCAAAAACTCGTCCAATACAACTGGCCAGGAAATGTCCGCGAACTGCAGAACACCATTGAACGGACCGTAATTCTGAGCAGGACAGAACTGGTGCAGGCGGCCGACATCCAGCTCTCACAGCTGGGCACCGCCACAAGCCAGCCGACGGCAATGGAAAGACCAGATCCTGCAGCATCTCGCGAGAACTCAGACCACTCGCCGGAGTACACCCAATTGTCGCTGGCCGAAGTCGAGTACGCGCACATCCTGCGGACGCTGGAATTCACCGGCGGCAACAAGTCCAAAGCAGCTCAGATTCTGGGAATTGAACGTTCCACTCTGGATCGTCGCCTGAAACGAGCCAGTTCGGGTGAAGCCGAAGACTGAGCAGCAGCAGGCTCAGGCAACATCCGCAATTCGATTGTGTTGAATAAAAGAAATTGTGGCATCCTGATCAAGGCTGAATCGCATGTAGTAGGCGTCTTCAGCAGTGTCATCGTAGTGCTTTCGCAGGACTGTGATGGCGCGGAAACCGCTGGCCGCAAAGAACAGTTGTGCAGGCACGTTGGTTTCCCGAACTTCCAGCACAATCTCGCGACGGCGCTGCTGGGACAGTTTATCGACCAGTCGCTGCACCATCTGACGCCCGATTCCGCTGCGTCGCCGTGCTGGACAGACGGCAAAATTCAAAATCCGAAGCATGGATTTGTGCAGTTCATAGATCATGAACCCCACAACACGGTGATCCAGTTCCGCGACGGTGCCGATGCAGTTCCGCTGACGGAGGCAACAAAGAAATTCCTCTTCGGACCACGGGCGCTGAAAGCTTCCGCGTTCGATACCCAGAACCTCATCCATGTCACGGCGAATGAGCCAGCGAATTTGGGTACGCGAGGCATCCACACCTTCGGGAGAGGTGCTGCCTGATGCTGGTAAGTTGGGCTGTCGTGCTCCCATGCGCGGCCTCCGTGCCGAGATGCATTCAGTGAAATCACGTGCTCTTGCCGCACTTGCCGCCACTTCTGGCGCTGCGGATCCTTCCGCACGGCGAGCCGAGTGTACAAAAGAGCTTTCCGGAAGTCTACTCCGAGACAACCGCTTGAAACCACCAGAATCGAAATTTGAAACCTCGGACTCGATAACTGCCTGCGGCTGCGGCAGTTACTGCCAATCTGCAATGCAGGTTTTTACCCCTGCCCCGGCCCGTTCGGTTTCAGAAGTAGACCGCATCCTCCGGCTTTACCGGTTTGCCAGTTTCGCCACAGCGGTAGAGCACTTCCGTGACGGCAAAGCCCAGCCGGTGATAGAGTCGCACCGCCGTTTCGTTGTCGGCCGTCACCTCCAGTCCGACATAATCCATGCCACAGCGGAGAAACCCGTTGATCGCCTGCTGCAGCAGGCATTCCCCAAGACCCTGTCCACGATGCTCGGGAACCACTCCCACATTCTGCACGGCACCCACACCACCAGACCTCAAAATTCCCTGAATTGTCCCCACATCAGCCGGCGGCCAGTCAGGCTCGGGCTGATAAATCAACAACCACGTTGCTTCGGGACAGAAGGTCTTCTGAGACGCAATATCGCGCATCAGGGACGCACAGCCGTCGGACTGGCTGAGGCAGCGGAAAACCTGGCCGTCCAGATCGTCGCGAAAAGAACGCCATTTGACCTGAGCATGGCGTTCAAGAAGCAGTGTTCGCCATGGGACCAGCTGGTAACCGGAAGGCAGCTTCACAGCACCTCTGCCCCGGTGGCGGAGGTCGAGTTGCATGCGAAGGCGCTTCCACGTTCGAGCCGGCATGGCGATAGGTTCTCGACAGTCGGGTTGTCGGGTTGTCAGCGGACGTAACCGGATGTCAGCTCAACACCTGAACGTGTGCACTGACATCCGGCAGCTGACTGCAGACCATCTATTTCACTGGTTCACCCTGGGCGCCTTCGCGGATTGCAAAGACGCGATTTCGATTGGCGATGAACAGGGTATCGTTGGCGATCACGGGAGTGGTATAGACTGAGGAGCCCATATTGATTTCGCCGATCATTTCCATTTCCGCTGCCAGTTTGAAGATGGAGATATCACCGTCTTCGTCGCCGATGTAGACCTTATCTTCGACGATGAGCGGTGAGGCCCAGCTGGCGGCGAACATGTCGTATGTCCAGTGTGGTTTTCCAGTTTTGGCGTCCAGGCAGTGCACAAGTCCGCTGAAGTCGGCGATGAACAGGAGATCATTTTTGATTGCGACCGTACCGCAGGTTCGATGCATGGTGGTTTCAAACGTTTCCGGGTCGGCTCCGACGTAATGCCAGACGGCAGCGGAGTTGGGGTTTTCACGTTCGAAGTCACCTTCCTTATCAACGAGAGCCTGGAGTCTTTTGTGGGCGATAGGTGTTTTGGGATCTTTTGAGTTAAAGACGATAGACGGGCTGACGTCACCACGTTTGTTGGGATCGATGCACCAGAGGTGTCCCTGGCCTTCGCCGTGTTCGGGGTCTTCGCCGACGCCGACATAGATCAGACCATCATACACGACGGGAGTAGCGATGAGGTGATTGCGAGTGGCGCGGCCACCGAGGAGGTAGATGGAGTCTTTGGGGTTACAGTCAAACTTCCAGAGCAGATCAGCTTTACCGTTCCTGCCTTCGGCAGCGAATCCGTAGAGGTAGCCGTCACCACCGCCGACGATCACCTGAGCGACTCCTTCGAAGACGCCGTAGGCCGGAGACGACCACTGGCCGTGGAGCACGTTTGCTCCCGGTGAACCGTCCGTCCAGAGGACTTCGCCTGAGTTTCGGTTGAGGCAAATGAAGCTGGGGGCACGTTCTTCGGGGATTGTGATGTGGCTTTCATCAACGCCATTTCCGGTAATCACGAAGAGCAGATCACCGGCGCAGGTGACGGAGCAGCTGCACATATTGTGCTGGGAAACATTCAGGTCCTTCATCATATCGACCTGCCATACAACGTCAGCTTCGGTTTCTTCGGTCACCTTTTCTTCGACGAACGGGCTGTCGTTCTGTCCGTCACGGAAACCTTCGGTATCCAGACAGACAACGGTACCGCGGCTGGTGACATACCACGCACGTTCACCTTCGACGAATGGTGAGCAGCAGATCCCCTGGTGCGGCCAGTCATGAACGCGACCGGTGGGCAGCTTTTCATTGCTGTGCTGCCAGAGAAACTTGCCTGTTTTCTCGTCAAAGCAGACGAGACAGCCGAGGTCAACAGTGCTGGGGTAGCGTTTGATGTAGCCGTTCCCATTGTTGGTGCCGATGTAGACTTTGCCATTCGCGACCACGGGGTTGCCGTAGGTTTCAGAGCCCAGTGGCATGGACCAGACAACGTTTTTGCCTGATTTGAGATCCCATTTGACGGGGATGTTTTTGCCTTCGGGGGTGTTGTTGCGTGAGTAGCTGCCGCCCCATTGTGGCCAGTCCTTTTTGCCGACTTCCATTTTGGAAATCTGTTCGAGGGCAAAGCGAGTGGGATCTTCGGCGTGGAGTTGTGCGGGGGATTCGAGGAGCATTCCGCAGGCCAGAAGAGCGGCAGCGGTCGAAAAGACGAAGCGACGCATTGTGGTTCGTTCCTTGAAAGACTGAAAATGGTTCTGTCGGCCGGCCGTCAGCGGTTGGATGTCACGGTTACGTTATCGATGAAGAACTCAGCATCCGTGGCGTTTCCGAAAAATCCGGGGCTGCCACGGAGATTGGGAGTGGCATCGGTGGCTTCGATCTGCCATGTGGACGGCTCTGCTTCCCCTCGCTGCCAGACCTTGCCGCGAAGAACTGCTCCTGCCGGAGTGGTCTGGCTTTGGAACTTAATCGTGTACCACGTGTTTCCCTTCCACGCGAAATCGATGGTTTTGGCAAATCGCAGTTCTCTGCGGGCGGTCCAGGAGCGGATTTCAAGGCGGCTGGCGCCCTGCAGGTCCAGTGTATATCGCTGATTGATGAGCCCCATATCAGGTAGCCGTCCACCTTTTTCGGTGGCCTTGAAATCCGCCTGAATGGTGTAGTCGTGCAGATCTGTCCAGCCCATCCACGCCTGACTGCGAGTTCCCTTGGGGATGGTGCTGACCTTTACCAGTCCTTTTTCACCATCCAGTGGAGCGGGTTTATGGCGGTAGTCGGCCCCAATCCAGACGGGTGGCACTTTTTCGTCTGCGAAGTCAAACTTCCACGGGAGCGACGGAATGACGCGAAGCCGAGCTTTGGCGACGAGCTCTCCGGCTTTGGCCGTGAGCACCACTCCGGCGACTCCGGTTGCAGGAGCCTGGTACACAAGGCCACTGACGCTGCCACCGCCCTCAGCCGTGACGGCAGCATTTTTGACGGGGCCGACAAGTTGCCCTGCAGCGTTGTAACCGAGCACGTTGAGCTGAAGTTTTTCACCGGGTTTGAGCACGACTTCGGTGGGGCTGAGCAGCACCTGGGTGATCGTGCGATCGGCTGACTTCTGTTCACGAGTGATCGCGGGCCTGATATTGGACTTTGCCCCCGCCGATGGTTCGGCGGAACCGATGCAATAGAGTGCCTCGATGGAAGGCAGGAAGATGCGGCCGTTGGAGGCTGCTGGAGAGCCAAAGACTTCTTCGCCCTGCCCGAGCCGCGCTTCGCTGACGACTTCGACACCACTGTCGGTCGGTTTGAGCACATAAAACCGTCCGGTGTTTTCGGCGATGTACAGCTTTCCATCGGCGACCATGGGGCTGCCGAACATGATGCGTCCCAGCTTTTTCTGGCCGACTGATTCGCCGGTGGCCGCATCGAGGATCACCATTTGTGCGTTGTCTTCGAGGAAATAGATGCGATTGCCGAGTTTGACGAGTGAGCTTCGACCGAGCGCTCGTTTGGGGGCTTTCCAGAGCAGCTTGTCTTCGGTGATCTCGCCCTCAACGTTGCCGTCAAATGCAAAGACAGCACCGAGAATCGTGGTATCACTGGAGTTTTGTTCGGCGTGCCCGGCGTAAACGATGCCTTTCTCATCGACGACTGGTGTTGAGTTGATGCCGCGGGTTGAGGCCTGATACTTCCAGATGGTTTTCCCGGTCCGTGGCTGTACGGCGTAGATTGCACCGTCGGCCGCACTGAACACCATGGCCGCCTGGCCTTTGAACGTCGTAAAGACTGGAGTGGTGTAGGTTGTGTCTTCAGGACGAACGCGGGTGCTGATGAGCCATCGAGCGACGCCCGTACGTTTATCGAAGGCAATCATGCGGTGCGCGGGGACCGCGGTTTCACCCCAGCCTGTCATCACTCCGCTGATGATCACCAGATCTTCAAACACAACCGGAAAATTGGTTCGGCCGCCGTAGGTGGACAGCATCCCGAACTCTTCGCTCATCGAGTGTTCCCAGATCACCTTGCCCGTCTTGCCGTCCAGACACTGGAACACGCAGCCCAGGCCGAGCACAAAAACTGTATCGGTTTCGGAATCGCCGACGACGCTGGACCAGCCAACACGTTCAGCTGGGGCGTCGGAGAGGTAGATGTTGTGAACGCTTTCCCAGAGCAGCTTTCCGGTTTTTGCATCGACGCAGACTGTTTTTTCACCTTCCTGAGTGGTTTCGGGGAAGGCCCGGCAGACCACGTAGACTCGGTCGTTCAGCACGACGGGCGTTGCGCGAGAGGCGAATTCGGGCTTGTGCCAGAGCAAGTTTTCGCCTTTGGGCGACCATTTTTCAGGGAGTCCTGTTTCAAAGGAATGCCCATCATTGTTGGGGCCGCGCCAATGAGCCCAGTCGTCTGCTGTTACCGCTGTGCAGCAACAGGCCACTGCGGCCGCCGCGAAAAACAAAAACGATTTCATTTGTGAAAGTCTCCCTGCGTCTTTTCCTGTTGCCCGTGATCCCCCGATGGGCTTTCGTCCAGCCAGTCGCAGCTGGAATCTTCATGAGGTTGGCGGAGTTGTTTGAGCAGCAATGTGAGTTCTGCAAGCTGAATGTCCGTGAGATGCCCCAGTTGTCGCTGGTGCATCTGCTGAACCTCTTCCCGCATCCCCTCCAGCAGACTCAAACCCTCCTGCGTGATTTTTACATCCACAACTCGACGATTTTCCACACGACGGCCACGTTCCACAAGCCCCCGCTGTTCAAGGCGATCGAGCATGCGAGTGGTGTCAGGGCACCGGGAAATCAGACGGCGGCCAAGCGCCAGCGTCTGCAGGCTGTCCGGGTACGCCGAACGCAGAAGACGCAGAGCGTTGTACTGCTGAGCTGATAGCTGGTGCTGACTGAAAAGCTCGTCCTCGACCGCCTTCAGGCAATCGTAGGTACGCCACAGGTTCAGGAAGGCTTCCTGTTCTGCGGAGTCAAATCGCCGGTTGGGCTTTGGACGGGCGGTGGCTGTCATGTGGCCAGCATCCTCAGTTGCACGAAGGTTGTCAAGACAAGGGTTACGACGGGAACAGCAAATATCGAAGGCGGAAGTGGCGGCAGAAGGCGAACTGCGGAATCCGGACGACAACGGATTTCCCCCAGTTCACTCATCGCTGACCACGTCTATACTCCCAGCGAACGCGCAAAGTCCAACCTTTTCCCGTTTTCCGGGATGCCAATCATGAAAATCCTGTTTCTCCATGGCAGGGGTTCCGTTCCCGGAGGCCTGAAACCAACGTGGCTTCGGAATCAGGGCCACGAAGTTCTCAACCCGCACCTTGACGACAACGACTTTCCCAAAGCCGTGTCCACGGCGCAACGGGAATTTGATCTGCACCGTCCGGAAGTGATTGTTGGTTCATCTCGTGGCGGTGCGGTAGCGCTCAACCTGATTTCAGGCCAAACCCCGCTGGTGCTGCTCTGCCCGGCGTGGAAATACTGGGGTACCACCAAAACGCTGCAGGCTCCGGCACTCATCCTGCACAGCAATCAGGATGCCGTAGTGCCGTTTGCAGATTCTGAAGAGCTCCTGCAGAGCAGCCATCAGCCGATCGATAATCTGCTGGCCATTGGTGACGACCATCGACTGGCCGACCCGGAATCGCTCGCAGTGCTCGACTGGGCCTGCCGCACCCTTGGCAGTGGTAAACAACTTCCGTGGATGGATGGAATGCTCGGCGAAGCCGCTTCTGCCCCCTCGCTCAACACCGCCGCGGAAGCCAGTTACCTCTGCGATTCCTGTGGCGAAACCATCGTGATCCCGGTTGATCTGTGTGAAGGTGAGAGCCAGACATTTGTGGAAGACTGCCCTGTCTGCTGTCGGCCCAGTGTGATTCATGTGGAACAGGGAGAGAACGGCCTGCTGCAGGTCACTGCGGAGGCTGCTCAGGATTAGCCCGATGTTTTCACACCATCAGGCCTTTCTCAACTTCATTCCAAACGTCGCATCGCCGTGACTTCGAAACTGCACTGCTGAATGTCTGTCGGTTGAATTGAATAACGGCTGAATCACAAGTGCACTGAAACTAGCGGACGTAGAGAAACTCGTTGCTGTTGAGCAGCACGCGGCACCAGGCAGCGAGCCCATGCTGCCGCACGAATGGTGCGCTGTCCTGCAGATCGTCGGGGGTGGCATTCCGCCCGAGTGTCAGTCGCAGCACGGCCTGCATGCCATCCTCGGGACTCACCGCTCCTTCACGAACAACGCGATCAGCCAGTGTCTTTGACATTTCAAACGTCAGGTCGTTGTTCAGCAGTGCAAGGGCCTGCAGCGGTGTTGTTGTGGATGCGCGGCGCTGGGCTGCAGCCGATGGGTCAGGACAGTCGAATGTATCCAGAAAGGAATTGCGGCCGCCCCTTGGAGCAAACCGGTAGATTGTCCGTCGCCAAACACCCACGCCCGCATCCGCTTCCGCCGATTCCACCAGCGATTCGTAAAAATTGCTTCCTTTGAACCTGAAGTGACGCAGGTCGCGATAGCCGCGGCCCCCGATGGTTCGGTCCAGTCGCCCGGTGACGGCCAGCAGAGTGTCCCGCAGCGACTCAGCTTCCAGCCGCTGCGGCGATTTACGCCACAGCAACCGGTTCTCGCCGTCCACGGCCGCTGCATCCGCACGCCACTCTGAAGACTGTCGCCACGCGGCGGAATTCAGAATGAGTCGGTGCAGAGTCTTTACCCGATATCCGCTTTCACGAAAGCTGATTGCGAGCCAGTCGAGCAGTTCCGGATGGCTGGGCTGACCACCACTGAAACCAAAGTCACCCGGGGTTGCCACGAGTCCCTGGCCGAAGTGATACTGCCAGACCCGATTGACGGCCACACGAGCGAACAGGGGATTGTCGGGGTGCGTGATCCATTCGGCCAGTTTCCTGCGGCGATCAGCGTCCGCGGCATTCTCCGGGAGGCCAAAGTCGCTGGAAACTCCAGTTAACGCTCGCAAACCCGAGGGCCGCACAACCTCACCCGGCTGCGAAACGTCACCGCGACGGAGCACGGATGTGACCCCGGGGTCGCCCGATACGCAGGTGTAGAGACTGGAGGTCTGCGATTCTTCCAGTTGTCTCTGAAGCTGTCGCTCTGCGGTGATTTGGTCGTCGAGCTGCTTCAGCTGAGTTTTCTGGTTATTCGTCATGGCAGCGAGGATGTGTTCGAGCGGTACAACACTGCTTCCGCCTGCAAACGCAGAGGCAGCCACTTCGTCGCCCGTGAGTGCCCGATCGTACAGTCGGGCTCGTTCGATGCGGCCATTGAGCAGTCGATTGCCGCCCGGTGGCCCGTGGCGGAGCCCGAAGAGCACCTGTGCGACGCCCGTTGCGTAATTTTGCAGGTCGCCGGGTCGGTAGCCCCTGCCATACGGCTCGCCTTCGCGATACGCGGTGATCGTGCCATCCTTTGAGTAGACAATGGCGATGTGCACAAACTGTTTTTGAGCCGCTGTCTCTTCGGCTCCATCAAACGCAGATGTGCGCAGAAAGTTGTTGCTGCCTGCCATCCAGCGCCGCGGTTCCCGTTCAGCAAACACAATTGCATCGAAAACGACACCATCGGTGGTCTGGACGCTGATCGCAGCCCCCCCACCCTGTTCAAGCGTTCCCAGCTGAACCCATGCTTCGAGTGTTTTTTCGTGGAGCGGAGTTTCGAGCGGTGCGGTGGATACCCATGCGTCGCTGCCGTTGAGCACCAGGGCTCCGTTTTCCAGACGCGCTGCACCGTGGGCGGTACCGTGAAGTTTTCCGCTTGAGTCCTCAAGGTTGCCTTCGAATTCCCATGCGGCGATGGGCTGAGGAATTTTTGTGGCCGCGACTTTGGGGGTGCCGGATGAACCGCGATCGCGAAGGAGCTGGTCACGGACAGGCTGAAGAAGCAACTCTTTTGCGGTCTCTGCCATGGTCAGCCGCGACCGACTTTCCGCCAGCAGCTGCTGTTGAGCTGGGGTGAGCGGAACAGACAGGTTGCGAACACCATGCCGGACTCCGGAGAGCGCTGCTGCGATCGAATAGTACTCGGTCTGCGAAATCGGATCGAATTTGTGGTCGTGGCAGCGGGCACAGTTGATTGTCAGTCCCAGAAAGGTCTGACCAACGGCACCAACGAGGTCTTCGATCTCGTCCTGAGCCATCGCCCTGCGCATTTTTTCGCTGGAAGGAAGCGTTGTGTTGTGAGCCCCGGCAACGAGAAAACCGGCGGCTGCAGCAGCCGCTGCGTCGCCTGGATGAAGCACGTCGCCGGCAATCTGCAGCCTGACAAACTCATCCCATGGAAGATCCTGATTGAAAGCATCAATCACCCAGTTGCGGTAGGGCCAGAAATTGTCCCGCGGCTCGTCATACTCGAAACCGTTGCTCTCGCCGAAGCGAACCACATCCAGCCAGTGTCGCGCCCAGCGTTCTCCGTAGTGCGGAGAATCAAGCATGCGGTCCACCAGTCGTGGCCATGCGTCCGGGGACTGATCATTGAGGAACGCCTGCACTTCAGCGGGTTCCGGAGGCAGCCCGAGCAGGTCGTAGGAGAGGCGGCGAATGAGCGTTCGGCGGTCGGCCTCGGGGGATGGTGCGAGCCCCTTCTGCGAGAGTTCAGACTCGAGCCAGGCGTCGATCGGGCCGGTCGCCACTGTGGACGTGCGGGGGGGCTGGCTGGAACGAGGTGACTGCAGCGACCACCAGTCAAGACCAGCCCTTGATTCAGTCGTGTGAGCGAAGGGATCGATTGGATCGGTCCCCCAGACAGAGCCTTCGCGGATCCAGTTGGTGAGCAGTGTTTTTTCAGCATCTGCGAGGGGCTTTTTGGGTGGCATTTCGCCCGAAATGACTCGCTGCAGCAGCAAGCTGCCGTCCACGTCCCCCGGCACCATCGCCGGCCCCGAATCGCCACCCGCCAGTACGGTCGCTCGGGTGCTGAGATCGAGTCCTCCGCGAGCATCCGCGCCGCGGTGACATTCGAGACAGCGCGATGCCAGCAACGGAGCAATCTGCCGGTCAAAAGTTTTCTGCTGCTCGTCTGCAAAAATCGCCGCTGAACTGGCCACCCAGTGGAGGACGAGCGCTGCAAGCAAAGGTGTGAACCGATGAATGCAAGCGTGAGGATGGTCAGACCAGCAGGTACAGCCGGACATGGAGTGGGACTCCTGGGCGATATGAGCGGCGTTTTCCGGGCGTCGGAGGGAGGTAGTGTATCGTGTTTTGCAAGGATTGCCCAGTGCGCGACAAGGGAACTCCGGATTCGCTTCTCCTCCGGTACCCCAAAACAGGCGTCCGGCGGCGGAACGTGATTCCCCTCGAAAATCAGTGCGTTCGCCGCGCTGTTGCTTGACGAACTGTTTTCCGACAGGGTATTCATTCCCAGTCACAGGCAGTGGCTGACGACACCCTGATGCGATCCCCGCAATCCCCGTTTCCGGATTCCCGAACATGGCCATAGTCCGCACGCGGCAGCCTCGGAAACTTGCAGAACAAACTTCCGGATCGACCGGGTTCTCTGCGGCCGCGTCAAGCGTCCCGCGTGCCTGCGTCGTCGCGGCCGTTGTGCTGGTCGGAATGCTGGTCGGAATGCTGACAACTGTCGCTCAGACACTGACGCTGCCGCAGCCGCAGCAGGAACCGGAATTTCCGACAAAGGAACCGGAATTCAGCCTCGACCGTGGCCTTTCCCGGGTCAGGACGGGCGCCCAGCTAACCGCACCCGACCGACCAGAGCCGCTTCGCTGGCACGGAGAACCCAGCCGTCCGGGCCTTCCCGGGACTCCAAACCCGATACCCCCCGAGCGAATGCGTCCACGGCAAAAGTTCGCCGTCTGTGTGGGCATCGACCACTATGCCGAAGGTGCTGCGATGGATCTAAGGTATGCGGCAGCCGATGCCGTATCGATGGCCGCCGCATTTCTTCAGGATCTGCAGTTCACGAAAGTCTTGCTGATCGCTGACATTCGCGAAGTTCCAGAACTTCTGCGACCGCATCTCGACTCGGGCCGTCTGGGATTTAAAGGTGACACGGCAGCCTCGGCCATCGAACGCGAACTGGAAACATTCGCTCGACTGGCCCTTGGGAATGACGACGTACTGGCGTACTACCATGCCGGGCACGGAGATTCCGGCCGCACTCCGGCGCTGCTTGCCGGTGACCATACACAACAGAACCCGCGGCGGATCATGGTGAATGCGATCATTGACCGCCTGCAGGCGCCCGAGGTCTTCGCCGCGCATCGACTGATTATCCTCGACACCTGTCGCTCCGGCCTGAATGACAACTCGGGGCGCACCATGTCGGCTGCCTTCCGCGAGGCGTTTTCGCAGCCGGACCTCAGGATGACGGTGCTCACGGGGTGCGACAGTGATCAGTGCAGCATCGAGGATTCAGAGCTTGAGCACGGCCGGTTTACGTGGGCGCTGCTGGAGGGGATTCGGGGACCGGCGTGGCGTGCCGGCGAGCAGGCCCTGCTGTCTTCGGATTTGTACGTTCACGTTGCAGGGCTGTTCGGAACCAAAGGCTGGAACACCAGCCAGGCCCCGCAGCAGTTTCAGTCCGGTTCGGTTTACGCGCTGGCGTGGCGCGAACTTCCGCTGCCACAGCAGCTGGATGAAGTTGAACAGCAAAAGTTGAGGGAAGACATTGGCGGGGCGCAGCGAGCATACCTGTCAGTGCTGACGCCGCAGCATCGCGAGCGCGCCCGGTCACTGTGTCGCTACGCGGTGCGTGCCATAGACGACATCCAGACGGATCTGCAGACGCAGGCATCCCGCGCGCAGCTGATGGAACTGTACGGGCTGATAGAGTATCGGCTGGGCAATCACCAGTCTGCCGGCAAGTGGCTGGCGGATGCTGCTCTGCTGAACCCGAACAGCGCCACACTGGCACTGGTTGCGGCGCTCAGGCAGGCGGACGAAGGGCACGCGGTCGCGGCGTTTGACCAGCTGCAGCCTCTGCTTGGACGACTGGCAGAAACCGCGAAGGACGACATCTGGCTGTGGCAGCGAATTGCAGGGATTCAGTCGGCTGTCGGCGATTCGATGGGTGCGATTGCCAGTTACGGTCGCGCGGCCGAGGCCGTTTACAGTCAGCAGTCGGACAGCCAGCTGCGCTATGACCTGCTGTGGCTGAATCTGGACCGGCAGGAAGAGATGGCCCGCGCTATCTGGGCGGATTTGCCATTTACGGGGCGTGTTGACTGGGTGCTGGCAGCCGACGAGATTCTGGTGCAGACAGCGGCCCGCACACTGGGACCGGATCATGGCGAAACAAAGCGGCTGCAGTGGCAGCAGGATGCACACCGCAGGCTGGCAAGAATGCCCTTCCATAAAATCCGCCAGTTCAGTGAGCAGCACCTCCTGCAACTCAGACTGGGTAGCTTGTATCCAGGACTGGAAACCTCGGTTCCCCGGCCAGTTACCGGAAACTACATTCACTTCGAAACGCAGACAACCAAAGATGCCTTAGACATGGCTTCTATTATTGCTGCGTTCGAGCAAACGTTTTTACCTCCACGTCATCCATGGACGGCTAACGCCATGATCACAAGAGCATTTTTTCGTACTCGCCTTCGACAATATAATACTGCCATCAACGAGTTACAGCGGGCACTTGATTTGTCTCGCGAACATCCTGGACCGAATTGCAAACTTCTTGCTGAATGCTGTTCAAGACTGGGAGACGTTCACAGCAACAGACGTATGCAATCCTTATCAGATAAATATTACAAAGAGGCCGCGGTACACTTCGCCAATCTGCACCGAGTGAGTGACGCGTTGGAGCATCTGAATTGGCTGTCCGAATCAGCTCTGTCGGAAGCCCTTCACGAAAGTCCATTAAGCAGCTTTAAATCCGGTTTTTCTCCCCTCCTTGATAAACCAGCCGAATACAGTTTTCAATCGACTGATGTCGAATTTCTGCCAATGCTTGCCGTTCAGTGGTTTAGCCTCGGGCAATTGCTTTTGCTGCAAAATCAACGAGGCCGGGCTGCAGACTCTTCTGCAAGAGCAGAAAAACTATTTTATGAATCGGGCCACTTTATCGACGCTGCCGAGATGTTGGGACGGCAAGGCGACTGTTGGCGTCGTGAGAATGACGAAAAAGCCGCTGGCTGCTATTCGCGAGCATTGCGTCTCTTTCGTCATGCCAACGTAAAAGGGCAATCTCTCCTGAGTCTGGCACTTGCACAGACCTTGGTTGAATCAGGCCGATTCGAAGAAGCTAGTGCCTTGTACGACGAAGTTATCCGCTTTGCCGAGAATTCATCAATGCTGAGCAATGAAGCATGGTCTTTGCCATATCGTCTGCGACAGAAAGGAAATTGCTGGGCAACCCGGGATGATGAAAAGGCCATCGAATCGTTCTCGCGGGCAATGAACCTCTGCCGGAGCCGCGGCGAGCACGTGAGCGTAGTCGATATCGGTTCCGATCTGGCTGAAGCTCTCTTCCGACTCAAACGGTTCGATCAGGCGATCCCTGTTTATTCTGAGGTAGCCATTGCAGCAATTAAACTGGGTGACGCGGTGGCGTCCGCCTCTGCCCGCTTCGGTGAAGCAGACTGCTTTCGTCAATTGCAGCGGTATGAAGACTCAATCGAGGCCGCGAAGCAGTGCCTCCAAACACTGTTCAACATGGACAATTCACTCCAAAAAGATCCGAGTTCCATCCGGATAAAACACAATGCGACTGTGCTGCTTGGGAAGGTCTATGTCCAGCTGCAGCGGGACGCGGAAGCGGCGGAACTGTTTCAGCAGGCGAGCAAAGCGGCGGCCGACGATGGACGAACTCTCGATGCCGCTCGCATGGCAGCCTGGGCGGGGGACGCTTTCTTTCGAACGGGCAACTCAGCCGCCAGCGCCGACTGCTTTGCTCAGGCCGCTCATCTGCACCAAAACCCGGATCTGCCCAATCCGCGTCTCGAATTCGGACTGTCCGTCCTGACAACCAATCCTTACGTGGCCCGTGAGGAGTTTGCTGCTGTGCGCAGCAGCCTTGCGCCGCAGGAGCAGGTATTTCGCCCGGCTGCCTGCCTGCTGCTGTGCCTCACCAGCCTGAGCGAACGCGGCAGGCAGCCTCAGCAGATTGTGATCAGTGAACAGGAGCGGGAGTTGTTGCGGGAAGCCGTGCTGACCACAGCTGACGGGCCGCCACGAAACCTGCAGGTGCAGCAGCAGCTGGCGCGCCTGCTGCAGGCCGATACCACCGCTGCAACGCCGCTCCGTAAGGCCATCGTCGAGGAGATTTTGAAGCTGCTGCCGGCCAGTCCGGAAATTCGACAGCTCTACAAACAGGATTGATGGCCAACGGTCGGCAGCCGCCGGGCTTGCCGTCGCGAGCAGACGGACGTCTCTGCTGAGTGGCCGGTCGCTGTCCACAGGTGCATGGCACCTTTTGCGAAAATCCCGTTGAATTTATTGGCATCCGCATCACTTGGTGCAACACCGGGGACAGTCCCTGCGGGCACAGCGGCGGGCGGGCGAGAGCCCTGCTGGCGGTGCGGTAGAATCGTCGCGAAATGAAAAACTGCGAGCATCCGCAATGCCCGCACCGTTGCCGGGGGACAGTCCCCGCAGTTATAGACACCGGGAAGTGAGGATGGGTGGAAGCCGGCAAACGGGGCCGGTCACTGCCCACAGGTGCATGGCACCTTCTGCGAAAATCCCAGTGAATTTATTGGCATCCGCATCTCCCGGTGCAACACCGGGGACAGTCCCTGCGGGCACAGCGGCGGGCGGGCGAGAGCCCTGCTGGCGGGGCGGTAGAATCGTCGCGAAATGAAAAACTGCCAGCATCCGCAATGCCTGCCCCGTTACCGGGGGACAGTTCCCGCAGTCGCAGACACCGGGGAAGTGAGGAGGGGCGTGGCCGGAAAACGGGGCCAGTCGCTGCCCACAGGTGCATGGCACCTTCGGCGAATGACCTTGCCCCTGCGCGGACTGGCGAAGCATTTTCGCCCTGGCCAGGTGGGGCGGACTTCGATTCCCTTCGGAGGTGCTGAACCTGAGGTGGGGGGATATCGACTGGCAGGAAGGGCGAATCAGTGTTCCGGAACCAAAAGTGGAACACCACCCAGGGCGCGGCCGGCGGATTGTGCCCCTGTTCCCCGAACTTCGCGAGGTGCTGGCGGAGTCGTTTGAACTGGCCCCGGAAGGTTCGGAATGGGTGGTGAACCGCTAT
>Ga0172372_10001788_pt1 | contig 33023 bp, 25 predicted proteins | sample LakKiv5m_2_FD_114544 | JGI IMG/M metagenome (GOLD analysis project Ga0172372, IMG submission 114544) | Freshwater microbial communities from Kabuno Bay, South-Kivu, Congo - kab_092012_9.5m | ecosystem: Environmental > Aquatic > Freshwater > Lake | place: Democratic Republic of the Congo... | reverse complement strand
CCGGGAGCCCGGTGGGTGGCGGAAGGCACCTGGTCGGTCTGCGTGGAGGCGGTGGGGGGCGCTGTGGTGCCCACCTACACCCTGGCGCCGTCCGCCTCCGCTTCGGCCAAGTTGGACCCCGGCGTCGACCTGGACGCCGACGGCGAGCCCGACACCTGCGACCTGGATCGTGACGGGGACGGGGTGGCGGACGTGGAGGACACCTGCCCGGACCTCTCCAACGGCCCGGACACGCCGGCCCTCGCCCTGGGCGGCTCGGGCTACGTCCGCACCTGGATCTCCGCGGGTCCCTACACGGGCGACACGCACACCGGCGGCTGTCGCCCCTCCGAGGTGGCCCGGGTGGGCGAGGACGGGGTCGTGCTGCCCACCGTGGGGGAGGTGGTGGGGCACACGAGCTGGGTCGCCTCCCTGCTCGGCTCCGACAGCTTCGATCTCCTCCCCCTGTACGGCGGGGTGTCCGCGCCCCGGGAGGCCTACGCCTTCGTGTACCTGGACAGCCCCGTCGCCCGCTCGGCCACCCTCTCGGTCGGCGCCGACGACGGTGTGTTCGCCTGGTGGAACGGCGTGCGGGTGCTGGACGTGGACGGCTGCCAGGGGGTGAACCTCGACCAGTTCCAGGCCCCGGTCGAGGTGGTGGAGGGGGGCAACACCCTGCTCCTCAAGGTGTACGACCAGGGGGGTGGCTGGGGGCTCGCGGCGCGGGTCCTGGACACCGCGGGCGCGCCGCTCCTCGACCTCGTCCCGGCCCTCGATCCCGAGGGGACCTGGCGCCCCGATCAGACCGATACGGACGGCGACGGGGTCGGCGACCTCTGCGAATGAGCCGGGCTCAGAGGGCCTGCCCGTAGATGCGGTAGGTCTTGTAGATCACCGCCCCCATCTTCTCGAGCGCCCCCCGCATGCGGACGTTGTCCTCGAGGATCCAGGAGCACTCGGCGCCCACCACGTTCGCGGCCCGCCCCGCCTCCCAGGTCTTCACGTACAGGGGCGCGCCCAGCGGGAGGTACTGGAAGGCCTGCCGGACCCCGAGGACGAACACCCGGATCCGGTCCACCTTCTTGGGCATGGTCAGGTAGTACCACCAGCCGAAGGGGAAGATGCTCCCCTTCATGGGCTTCACGACCTGGTTGAAGTCGGGGAGGGTGAGCGAGAAGGCCACCGGCTTGCCGTGGATCTCCACCACGAAGCAGTAGCGGGGGTCCACCATCGGCTTGAGGCCGGCGGCCACCTTGTCGAACTCCTCGTCGGTGAGCCGCACGAAGCCCCAGTTGTCGGCCCAGGCGTCGTTGTAGATCTCCTTGGCGAGGCGGACCTCGTCGGCCCAACGCTTCATGTCGATGTTGCGGATGGAGATCTCGGGGTGCTTCTGGAGGAAGCGGTCCGAGAGCTTCTGGATGCGCTCGGGGGCGGGTCCGTCGTTCGCGATCCAATACGCGTAGAGGTCCTTCGCCTTGGCCAGGCCCAGGCGCTCGTACATCGCCGGGTAGTAGGGGAGGTTGTAGGTCATGAGCACGAGCGGGTCGCTGTCGAAGGCGTCGACCAGGAGGCCGCACTCGTGGTTGGTGTTGAAGTTGAAGGGGCCGCGGGCGGTGTGCATGCCCTCCTGGCGCAGGAAGGCCAGGGCGGCGTCCAGGAGCGCCCGGGCGACCTCCTCGTCGTCCGGGAACTCGAAGAAGCCGAAGAAGCCCACGCCCTTCTCGACGTCCTGGTACTTGAAGTCCACCGTGGCCGAGATCGTCCCCACCGCCTTCCCGTCCTTCCACGCGACGAAACACTGGACCTTGCCCAGCTTGAAGTAGGGGTTCCGGGCGGGGTTCAGGAACTCCTTGCGCTCGAAGCGCAGGGGCGCCACCCAGTGGGGGTTGTCCCGGTAGAGATCGAACCACACCTCGATGAAGGTGGACACGTCCTTCGGGAGCTCGATCGGGCGGACGTCTACGGCCATGCGGCCTCCGGAGGGGCGGCAGCCTACGTCAGAACGTCGGCCGACGCCAGCGACGCGGCGGCGTCCAGGGCGACGGTGGGCTCGGGGTCCCGCTCGCCCCGCTGCCGCCGCTCCGCCAGGAAGTCGAAGAAGCGGTTCACCGCCGCCACCGCCTCGTCGGGGGTGTGGCTGTGGAGGATGGCGTAGCGGAGGTCCGACGCGAAGGGCAGGCCCGACACGAAGTAGTTGGCGATCTTCTTCATCCGGCCCAGCGCCCCGTGGTCGGTCCGGAAATGGAGGCGCAGGCTCTCGTAGTACCCGAGCAGCACGCGGCGCTTCTCTTCCGCGTCCACCTCCACCGGCGGCTGACCGAGCATCTGGGCCCGGACCTGGAGGAACACCCACGGGTTCTTGATCGCGCCTCGACCGATCATGACGCCGTCGACGCCGGTCTCCTCGAACATCCGCTTCGCGCTCGGCCAGTCCACCACGTCCCCGTTGCCCAGGACCGGGATGCGGACCCTTGCCTTGGCCTCGGCGATCTTGTCCACCGCGCGGACCCCGCCGTACAGGTCGGTCCGGGTGCGCCAGTGGATGGTGATGGCCTCGGCCCCCTCTTCCTGGCACATCCACGCCACCTCGGGCGCGTTGCGCTGGCTGTGGTCGAAGCCGCTCCGCATCTTCACGGTGAGCGGGATGTCGATGGCGGCGCGCACCTTGCGCACGATGGCGGTGGCCAGCGGGAGGTCGCGCAGGAGCGAGGAGCCTCCGGAGTGCGCGCACACCTTCTTGGACGGGCAGCCGAAGTTGAGGTCGCAGATGTCCGCGCCCAGGTCCTGCACGATCCGGGCGCCTTCGGCCATGGCGTCGGGGTCCCGCCCGTAGATCTGGATCGCGACCGGGCGCTCGTCCGGATCGATGCGGGCCATCTCCTCCATGCGCCCGATCCCGCGCCGCAGCCCCTCGGAGGCCACGAACTCGGTCACCGTGAGCCCGGCCCCCCCGATCTGGCGGATCAGCCGGCGGAAGGTCAGGTCGGTGACCCCCTCCATGGGCGCGAGCACGAGGTTGGGCTCGATCCGGAGGTGGCGCACCTGGTAGGCGAGGGGGAGGGACACGCCGGGCGCCTAACCGGGATCCTCCGTCGACGGGCGGGTGGTGGCGGCGTCTGTCGGCCCCGGCTACCGGGCGCGCCCCTCCCGAGGCGCCATGCTCCCCCCCAAGGCCGTGTCCGTCACCCGCGAAGGCGAGCCCGACGGCTGGGTGCCGCCCCGCGGGTGGCGCGCCCAGGTCGCGGCGGACGGGTCCACCCGCCTGGTGATCTCGGTCCCGCCCTCGGAGCTGCCCGCCACCTGGCTCGCGCTCGCCCAGGCGCTCGGCGCCCCGCTCTCGGTCCGCTACCTCCAGCTCACCGACCGCGCCCGAGGCCAGCTCCCCAAGCCCCGGAACTTCGTGGCCATGGACCTCCCCGCCGACCGGCTCCTCGCCGCCCTCTCGGCGCGGCCCGCCCTGGTCTGGCACGATGGGCGGCACCAGCTCTGGGTGCGGGGCCGCTTCGGCGAGCAGCTCGTCCTGGACGAGCTCGGCGTGCTGTACGGCTACCCCGACGACCCGGCCTTCCGTGACGCCCTCGCCGGGCTCCCCGAGACCGCCACCGTGGGCATGGACGGTCGGGACTACGTGCGGGTGTCGTTCCTGGCCGAGGCGGACGCCGAAGAGCGCAGCCTCATCGAGGAGCTGGGTCTGCGGGAGTGGAGCGGGGTGGGCTGAGGCCCCGGTCCGGGGGGCGTTCGGGGAGCGGGCGGCCTACTGGGGGGCGACGACCTCGGTGCTGGCCGAGGCGAGGGCGGCGGCCTCCTCGGCGGCCTTGGCGGCGGCCGCGGCGGCTTCGGCCTCGACGCGGGCGGTCGCGGCGGCCACGGACACCGGCTCGAGCTTGGCGAGGCCCTTCTCGAAGTCCGCACCCAGCATGGCGTCCATGTCCATGAAGAGCCCCATCGCCTTTTCCATGAACCCGGCCGGGGCGTCGTAGGCCCACACCAGCTTGGTGCCCTGGCCTTCGGGGGTGAGCGTGAAGGTGACGGTGGCGGAGGCCTCGAAGGGCTCGAAGAACTCGAGCTTCTGGACCACCTTCTGGTCCGGCACCGCGTCGGTGATGGTCATCTTCCCGTGCCCCACCTGGTCGTTCCCCTTCCACTCGTAGGTGGCACCCTCGCCGACCGGGTTGGCCGAGAGGGTGGTGGTCTGGTTGGGGTCCATCTCGTGCCAGGGACTCCACTTGGGGAACTGGTTGAAGTCGGCGATCTGGGCGTACACGTCCCCCGGGGCGACGGGGAGGGTGCGGGCCCGTTCGACGTGGGTGTGGTCGGGTTGCATGGCGGCGGCGCCGAGGAAGAGGACGACGGCCCCGCCGATCACGCCGGCGACGATCTTGAGGATCTTCATGGTGGTACCTTGGGTGGCGGCGAAAGCCTAACAGGTGTTCAGGTTGCCCGTCAAGCGACGGACGCGCTCGTCGATCACGTGCTTCCCCCGCCCTGGTTCAGCGGCCCTGCCCGGGGAGCGCGCACCACTCGGGGAACACCCCGGGGAGCCCGTCGGCGTAGGGCTCGGGCGCGATGTCGCGGGGGTGGTCCGCGAAGAAGCGACCCACGTAGTCCGTGGCCTCGGCGGGGATGGTGTGCCCGCCGTCGTGGACACACTCGACCACGAAGGCGTCGTCGCCCTGGAGGCCGGCGCTGAGCGTCTCGCTGGCGTCCTCGAACGAGAAGCCCTGGTAGGTGTCGGTCCGCCCTCCCCAGGTGACCAGCACGGGCAGGGTGTGCGCGGGGGACGCGTACACCGTGGTCCCCCCCGAGAGCGGCGCCGACGCGCTGAAGTACTCGGAGCGGTACAGGGTGAGCCAGGTGGTCCAGAGGCCGCCGGCGCTCATGCCCACGGTGTACACGCGCTCGAGGTCCACCCCCCAGGTGGCGTGCGTGCACACGAGGAGGTCCTCGAAGAAGAGCGAGTCGGCGCCTCCGTCCGGCCCGGCCAGGAAGTCCCACTCGTAGGCCTCGTCGCCGCTCGAGTCGGGGGCGATGACGATGAAGCCGTGCTCGTCGACCCACTGCTGGAGGTCCATGTAGTCCAGGATCTCGCGCGCGCTCCCGCCGAGCCAGTGCCACGCGTACACCACCCCGGCGCCCTGGGGGTCGGCGGGCAGGAGGACCCGGAAGTTGCGTTCGCCGTTCCCGGTGGCGAAGCCCCGGTTCACGTCCCCGGTCAAGGTGGGGCACACACCGTGCGAGTACTCGGGGAGCACCACGGGCTCGACCTCGGGGGGGGTGCCCGTGTCGGCGGTGTCGCCCTCCCAAACCGGCCGAGGTTGGGGAGAGGAGCAGGCGAGCCAGGCGAGGGCGAGCATCCCGCCACGCTACCGGGCCGCCGGCGACGCGGGGTGCGGGGTGGCCCCGGTTTGACACAACCCGGACCGGACCCGCCCTCCGGGGTCAGAGTCCCCGGGTGTACGCCGCGAGCTCCGCCACCGTGGCGGGGTCCAAGTCCAGGTGGACGTGCGCGCCGATGGCCGCCTCGAGGTCCTCGGCGCTGCCGTCGTGGAGGTAGGGTGGGGTCGCCCAGACCCCGAGCAGCGTGGGGGTGTCGAGCCCCTCGAGCCGCTCACCCATGCGCTTCCCGCTGTGCTTGCCCAGGGTGCCGATGTCGTGCAGGCGGAGCGCGTCGAGCGAGCTGTCGGTGTAGAGCGGGGCGGGGTGGCACTCCGCGCAGCCGGCCTCGACGTAGAGGGCGGCCCGCTCCGGCGTGACCTCCGCGGCCCAAGGCGAGGGGGGGGTGGTGTCCAGGCTCGTGACGTAGGCCGCCAGCGCGTCGAGTTCCTCGGAGCGCCCCGCCTTGGCGGGGCCCAGGGTGTCCGAGGTCTCGGCCCAGTCGGCGTCGTCCAGGAGCCCGGTGCCTCCGAAGGCGTTGCGGATGTCGTTCTCGAAGTCCTGCACCTCGTCGAAGTTCGCGCTCCAGTGGAGCCAACCCATGCCGGTGCCGGCGCGCCCCTCCAGCGAGGCGGTGTTCCGGATGCCCTCGCCGCGGGAGGTGAAGTCCCAGGTGAGGCCGTCGTCCGTGCCGTCGGGGTGGCAGGAGGCGCACGCGATGTAGCCGTCCTTGGCGAGGCGAGGGTCCCCCGAGTCGTGGAAGAGCCGCTTCCCGGCCAGGACCTCGGCATCGAGCGGCTCGGCCGGCACCGTGGACGCGGACCAGAGCAGGGTCGGGATCGCGCCCGGCTCGCCCGGCTGCCAGGCGGAGACGGTGCGGTCGAGCCAGGCGTAGGTGTAGAGGGCGTCGGCGGTCCAGACGAGGCCGCGCAGGCCGGCCCCCGCGCCCGGGAGGCTGCCCACGAGGTCCAGGCTGTAGGCGTCGAGGAGCTGCACCGTGCCCGTCCCCGGGTGCGCCACCGCCAGGTAGTTGCCGGTGGGGCTCGGGGCCACGGCGTAGGTCCGGTCCTGGTTGTCGAAGACCTTCCGGTCGGCCCAGTCCTCGGCGGCGGCGTCCACTGCGACCACGCCCAACGCGGCGCGGGTGGTGGTCTCGAAGGTGAGGGGATCCCCCGTGGAGAGGAGCCCCCGGTGCACGTTGGCCTGGAGCACAGGCAGGTAGAGCGTGCCGCCGTCGGGCGAGATGGCGAGGGTCTCGAGCAGCGTTGGCACCCCGCCGGTCACCGTGTCACTGTCGGGGCCCGGGTGTTCGGGGAGGTACACCGGGTCCGCCCCGAGGCGGTACACCTCCCCGCCGTACGGCGCGCTGCGGAAGCGCGAGACGAACACCGTCCCGTCGGGCGCGACGGCGACGGCGCGGGGGTCGGGGCCCACCGGGATGTGCTCGGGCTCGCCTTCGGCCGGGATGCGCAGCACCTCGCCCGTGCCACCCAGGGCGACGAGGAGCTCCGTGCCGCGGACGGCGGCTCCCCAGGGCTCGCTTCCGCGCCCGGCGTCCCAGCCGGGAAGGGGAGTGAGGTCGGCGCGGCTCCACCGGCCGATCGTCCCGTCCGCGTGGGAGACCACCGCGTCGCCCCCCAGGAAGCTCACCGACCGGGGACCGTCTCCGCAGGGGAGGTAGACGGGATCGGCGTCCGGGGCGAGCACGGCCACCACGTCGGCCTCGGGCGTGACCACCCAGACCCGACCCTCCGGATCCACGCCCAGGAGGCCGGACACCGAGGGCGCGACGGCGGCCGCGGGGAGGTGGACCTCCATGCGCACCGCCGCGGTGAGCCGGCGTCCGTCGGCGGCCGACAGCTCGGCGATCGCCGTGTAGTTCCCCGGCTCGGCCCACTGGTGCACCACCTCGCTCCCCTCCGCCGCTGCGCCGTCGCCGAAGGTCCACCGCACGGTGCCCTCGCTGGCGATGGCCGCGAGCGTGGCCGGCGTCCCCACCTCGACGGCGAGGTGCTCGTCGCGTACGGACAGCGAGGCCTCGGCGGGGGCGGTGGGCTGCGAGTCCTCCTCGGTGGGCTCGGGTGCGCAGGCGAGGCCCAGGAGCAGGATCACCGACCGCCCGCGGTGGTGAACTCGAAGCGATGCACCTCGGCCATGGGGTTGCCGTTGATGTCGGTGACCCCCTCGACCTCCACGGTGTAGGTGACCCCCGGGAGGAGCGCCGCCCGCGGGGTGTAGTTCACGATGGACTCCTGGGTGGACACCCAGCCCTCCACCGGCTGGCCCTGGTCGTCGAGGAGGCGGATGGAGCCCGGGTAGGCGCTGGCCGGCTCCACGAACTCGTCGAAGCCGATCCCCACCCGAGCGCCCACGTACCAGCCGGTGCTGTCCGGCTCGGGGTTGGTGGCGAGCACCTGCGGGCCCTTCACGTCCACGTCGGTGGACCAGGGCATGACCACGGTGGCGTCGGGGCCCTCGGGCTCGTCCACGGAGAGCAGCGCCACGTTGCCCCAGGGCACGATCGTGTCGAGGTCGCCGGCCAGCTCCCCGATGCCGAGCAGCGTGGGTCGGGTGAGGTCGCTGGCGTCCCAGATCGAGGCGTGGGAGGACTCCCCGACGAACAGCACCCCTTCGTCGTAGAAGACGTAGCCCCCGTTGCCTTCCTCCTCGGTGTCCCCCAGGAAGGTGGGCCGGGTGGGGTCCGAGATGTCGTAGACGATCGGGCCGCCAGCGCCCTCCTTCCGGGCGAACAGGGCCAGGTCGCCGGAGCGGTTGCCGTGGTAGGTCTCCACGGGCTCGCCGTTGCGGTCGGTGGTGGGGAAGGGCGACCCGGGCAGCAGGCTCGGGTTGGCCGGGTCCGAGATGTCCAGGAGCGCCGCGGAGGTCTGCTCGGCCGAGGTGACGAGGAGCTCGTTCCCCAGGGCGAACACCCCGCCGGCGCGGAGGTTGAAGGCGACCTGGTTCACCAGCACCGGGGCCATCGGGTCGGTCGCGTCCACCACGAACACGCCGTTGTCGCTGCTCGCCACGTAGACCCAGGGGTACTGCCAGAACACGCTGAGCGACACCCGGGTGTAGGAGTCCGGGTACCAGGCGTCGGGGAGGAGGAAGAGGTTCGCGGCGCGGGGCGCGGTCGGGTCCGAGAGGTCCCAGAAGAGCGGGCCGGTGTCGAGGCCGCCGAACTCCTTGCCGTTCCCCACCGCCCAGTCGCCGGCGTGGGGGTCCCCCTCGGGGAGGTGGATGAAGCCCATCGCGTGGGTCTCGCGCGTGTCGTCGCTGTACCCGTCGCCGACCTTCACCGGCGCGCAGGGGTCCACCATGTCGAAGAGCGAGACGCCCCCGCGCCCCCACTCGGGCGCCCACGGCAGCACGAGGTGGCCGCGGTAGGGGATCTGCAGATTGTGGTGCAGCTCGTCCTCGGCCGTCCCCGCCAGGGCCGCGCAGTTCTGCCAGAGCTCCCCCTCGGTGAAGCTCCGTTCGGGGCCGCCCGCGCTCCGCAGCCCGGGGCCCGACTCCCAGAAGGTCCACGCCGCGGGGGGCGCGGAGTCGTCGGAGGAGGCGGTGCACGCGAGGAGGGCGAGGAGCTTGGACACGGCGGGAGTCTATCCGCTCCGGTCGCCGCCATGGGCGCGGCCTACGGCACCGGCACGACCTCGATCGCACCCCAGGCGGCCCGCCTTTGGCTCGGCTTCGCGCCCTCCCCCAGGGGCGCCATGGCCGGACCCACGGGCTCCGCCAGGACGTACCGCACCTTGTCGTGCTTGAAGGTGCGTTCGCCCTTGCCCGGCTCGACCCCCACGCCCACGAAGGCGTGCTCGGGGATGTACACCATGGCGAGCGGCAGGTCGGGGTAGGCCGCGCGGGCCAGCGCGAGGAAGAGCGCGCTCTTGCCGTCGCAGTCGGCGGTGTTGGCGGCCAGGGTGGCCAGGGGTCGCCGGAACCCGGCGTCCTTGCCGCTCTTCTTCTTCCGCTCGTACTTGATGGACTGCACGAAGCCGAGCGCGCGCGCGAGGCCGTCGCGGGGGTCGGCTCCCACCATCCCCAGGGCCTCGGCCACCGGCCGCACCGACGCGGCGTATTCGGACGCCACCCGGGCGTGATCGGGCCGGAGGCGGCCCTTGTCGTCCCGCACCCAACGCTGCTGGTCCAGGAACCGGTCCAGCGCGGCGTCCCGGGCCGCTTCGGCCCCTTCCAGCGCCTCGCGCACGCGTCCGCTGTCGCGTCCCGTGGCCGAGATGCGCACCGAGCCGTCGGTGCGGGTCGCGACCTTGACGGTCGGGCCCTTCACCCCCGCCGCGTAGGCGCGGACACCCTCGGCCTGGGCTTCGGCGGCCTTCTTCAACGGCAGCCGCACGGGCAGGGAGAGGTCCCGCGCCACCGCGCCGGCGGGGAGGGCGAAGGCGACGCGCTGCGCCTGGCCCGCGGCGTCCTTCCAGGCGATCTCGAAGCTCTGTTCCCGCGGTCCGGCCTGGGTGGTGAACGAGGTCTGGCCCGCGAACGCGCTGCAGAGGAGGAGGAGGGCGAGCATCCCGGAACTACGGCCGCGACCCGGGGTTCATTCGGCGACGAAGAGGGTCCAGGCCGCGTCCCCCTCCCAGTCCTGGCCCCGGCTGTGGACCTCGAGCTCGAGGGCGCCCTCGCCGCGTCGGGGCACCACGTCGAAGCGCACTACGACCTCCCCGTACCGATAGAGGCATGCGTCGCCCGCCGCCTGGCCCGCCAGGGCCGCCTCGCCGCGACCGAGCACCTCGCCCTGCCGGAGGATCTCCACCTCGAACTGGGCGAAGGGCTCCCCGACCCCCCAGCGGAAGTCCAGGACCGCGGAGGCGGCGTCGCCGTCCTCGACGAGGGGGAGCCACCCCCCGTCCCGCAGCGGCACGGGGCGCGGCAATCGACCCGCCGCCCACGCTCGCCCGGTGGGGCCGTCCTCGGTGACGCAGTCCGCGGTCTCGGCGTCCACGCCCTCGGACCCGACGCTGACGGCGTCCCCGAAGCTGGCGTCGTTGCAGGCGGACCAGAAGAGGAGAGCGAGCATGGGCGGACCGATCGTGCCACCCCGAGGATACCCGCTCCCGCGCGGGCTCGCGAGGCGACTCGGTCGGGAGACGGCGAGCGCTCCCGCCGCACCTCACGGGCCCCGGTACACCCCGACCACCCCGCCGCCGGCCGACTGGCAGCCCACGGCCAGGTCGGCGTGGCCATCGCCCTCCACGTCGAGGCGGCCGGCGAGCTCGTCGCCGCAGCGCCCGCCCGCCACATCGCCGACGTACCAGGCGTCGGCGGAGGCCGCGGTGACGCTCGCGCCCCACGCGCCACCGCCGCGCCACAGCGTCACCACGCCGGTCTCCGCCCCCTCCACCTCGGCGCGGGCCGCGCCGATGAGGAGCTCGACATCGCCGTCCCCGTCCAGATCCCCGGCTCCGTCGATCGAGGCGCCGAGCTGGTCCTGCGCGCCCAGCCCCTGGAAGCTCACGTCCGCCTCCGTCGTCGCCATCTCCCGGTTGCGACCCGGCACCCCGTAGTAGAGGTGGGCGGCGCCCGCGTCGGCGGCCACGCCGTCGCTCTGGTAGGCGCCGACCACGACCTCGCCCAGCCCGTCGCCGTCGAGGTCTCCGGGCAGGCTCACGTCGTAGCCGGCGCGGGCGCCTTCGCTCGTGCCCCGGACCACGAGCCAGGCGGCCGTCGTCCACGCCTCCTCCCCGCCCAGGGCGTCGCCGCTCACCACCACCGCGGCGCCGGCGTCCGTCCCGCCGCTGTCGTCCCCCATCAGCCCGGCCGCGAGGTCCACGTACCCGTCGGCGTCGGCGTCGGGCCCCACCGCCAGCGCCCAGCCCAGCTCGTCCCCGGGCAGGCCCACCAGGATCGCGTCGGCGTCGTCGTACCCGCGTTCCCCGGCCCAGCGCCCTCCGAGCCAGACGGCCACCACCCCGGAGCGCTCGCCCCCCCGGGCCGAGAGCGGGGCGCCGAGGGCGAGATCGTCGACCCCGTCGCCGTCCAGGTCCCCGCCGGCGATGCGGGTCCCGAGTCGGTCGCCGGCGGCCCCGTCCACCCGCGCCGCGGCGGCCGTGCTCACGTCCACCCCCCAGGCCTCCCCCGCGTCGTCCCCGTAGAGGATCCACACCGCTCCGGCGTCGGCGCCGCCCAGGTCCGCGCCGGGGGAGGCGAGCGCCACCTCGCCCCGCCCGTCCCCGTCCAGGTCCCCGATGCCGGCGCCCCCGCGCGCGGCGCCGAGCGGATCGCCGCTCCGGGACCCGAACCAGGCCTCGTCGGCGTCGGCGTCGGTCAAGGACCCGCCCCGGGCGAGGGTGGAGGCGTAGAAGAGAAACGCGGCCCCCGCGGTGCCGCCGTCGCCGCCCGGCGCGGTGACCAGGAGCTCGGGCCGGCCGTCCCCGTCGCGGTCCCCCACCTCGTCCAGCGCCTTCCCGAACTGCCCGCCGGCGGCGGTTCCGGTCAGGAGCGCCCACGCCGCGCTGGGGCCCAGCACCCCCGAGGCGGGGCTCGCCAGGCTCAGCTCGGCCCACCCGGGCGTGCCGATGGAGCGCCCGTCGGAGGGCGTGGCCGTGCAGCGGACCCGCGCTCCCGCGGCCAGCCCCTCGGTGGAGTAGCTCGCGTCTCCCCCCGGCACCGGCGCCCCGTCCACCTCCCAGGTCCACACCAGCTCCACCGCGTCCCCGTCGATGTCCTCGGGCTCGGTCACGACCTCGCAGGCCGCCTTGGCCCCGGGGACCAGCTCCTCCCGGCTGAACGCGACCTCGGGGGCCCCCGGCGGCGTGTTCGCCACCCGGACCTCCGTGGCGCTCAGCGGCGCCCCGGACCGGTCCCCGTCGGTAGGGGTGGCCCGACAGCCGAGCCGCTGCCCGCGCACCAGCGCCGGCGCCTCGGGCCCGACCTCGGCCCCGTCCACGAGCCAGGTGAGCTCGAAGCGGACCACGTCGCCGTCGGGGTCCGTCCCTCCCCAGGCGAGGCAGCTGGGCACGTCGCCTGCTCCCGGGCGCTCGGGCGTGATTGCGACGCCCTCCCCGCTCGGCGCGGCGTTCTCGATCCGCACCACCTCGGACCGGGCCACCTCGACCCCGTCGGCGAGGACGGCGCAGTCCACCGCATCGCCGCGGCGGGCCTCGCCGGCGGCCAGCGTGGGCTCGGCGGTGTCCACCGTCCGCCCCTCCACCGTCCACCGCCAGGAGACCCGGTGGATCTCGCGGTCGGCGTCGTAGGGGAGGGGACCGTCGCAGCTCAGCACATCGAGGGTGGTCGCCCCCGAGGGCGACACGGTCGGGGCGTCGGCCCGCGGCGGCGCGTCGCCGATCCACACCGCCCGTGCGGCGGCGTTCTGGTCCGCGCCGTCGGACACCGTGTAGGTCACCGTCCAGAGCTCCCCGGCACGGACCCGGCCGGCCGGCACCTCCGGCCCGTCCAGCTCCACCGGCGTGCCGTCCACGGTCCAGCCCCAGGTCTCCACCAGCGGGTCGCCCTCGGGGTCCACGGAGGGGACCACCACGCTCGCGACGAGCGCCTCGGCGGTGACCGGCTCGGCGGGATCGACCCGCACCGCCGGCTGGGAGGGGCGCGACGCGGGCACGACGCTGAGCGCAACCCCCTCGGTGGTGCTCCGCCCGCCGAAGTCGGTGACCACCAGGCTCAGCTCCGCGGTGCCCTCGGGGAGGCTCACCGTGGTGTCGAGGACGCCGTCCTCCGTGGGCGTCGCCTCGCCGACCGCCACCCCGTCCGCGTACAGCGCCACGCGCAGGGTCTCGGGAGCCGTCTCGTCGTCGGCCAGCACGCCGCGCACCACCAGGGGGACGCCGGCGTCCACCTCGGCCCCCGCGAGCGGCTCCAGCAGGTAGATCTCGGGCGGCGCGTCCCCCCCGTCGGGGAGATCGACCGCCGGGCAGCCGCCGAGCACCAGGAGGAGCACACCCCGCTTTCGGTCCACGCGGCGAGCGGTTGAGGTGCCGGATAAGGCCCGCCGCGGCGAGGTGAGCGTGTTGACCTGGACCGGCAGTGGGGCGGTGGAGCGGCCGCGCGTGGTGCAGATCCGGCTCCAGCGCACCTACCCGGGGCGGGTGCGGGCCGGCGCGCCGGTGCCGACGCGCTCGATGCCCACCGCCGAGGTGGTCGCCAACCTGCGCTATTTCGCCGACGCCGGGACCCGCGGGCGGGCCTGCGACGCGCTGGTGCTGTCCGGGGTGGGGGTGATCGGTCGACCCGACCTGGCCGAGCTGTGCGCGGAGGCTCGACGGGTGGGGATCCAGCGCATCACCGTGCACGCCGGGGTGGAGGATCTCGACGGCCTGGAGCCGCGGGCCCTCCCGGTGGACCAGGTGGTGGTGCCGCTCCAGGTGGGCGACGCCGGCGCCACGCTCGCCGCGGGGGCCCGGGCGCTCCTCGCCTGCGCCGAGGCCGGGGTTCCGGCGGTGGCCAACACCGTCCTGGTCCCGCCCGCGCTGCCGCTCCTGCCCGCGGCCGCGCGCGCCGCGATCGCCGCCCGCGTGGCCGGCTACACGCTCACCTTCCCCTTCCCGGTCGACGGCTCGGGCGAGGTCGCCCCCGCGCCGCGGGCCGTGGCGGCGCTCCTGCGCGTGGTCCCGTCGCTCCGGGCGGCCGGGGTGCCGGTGGCGTTGAAGGGGCTCCCGGTCTGCTACCTCGGGGAGCTCGCGGGCCTGGCCCGGCGCAGCGCGAACCGCTGGTACGTGGACGCGGATCACCAGCTGGCCAAGGCGCTGCTGTTCTTCCCGGACGTCGTCGCCTTTCACAAGGGCGAGGTCTGCCGCTTCTGCGCCGCGGCAGACCGTTGCGACGGGTTCTTCGCCACCTACCTGCGCCGACCGGGCTTCCCCCCGCTGAGCCCGCTGCCCGAACCCGCCGGCCCCTGATGGGGCGGGTGCTGTTCGTGCGCGCCGGCGCGCTGGGGGACTTCGTCCTGACCCTGCCGGTGCTGGCGGCCCTGCTGCGCGAGGGGGAGGTGGACGTGGCCTGCGCACCGGCCCACGCCGCGCTCCTCCCCCGGGTGCGCGGCGCGGAGCGCCTGGGGCGGGTGTGGGACGTCGGCGGCGCCGAGGCCCTGTGGATGCACGGAGGGCGCGACCCGGTGGGCTACACCCGCGCGGTGGTGTTCTCCGAGGGCCTGCGGGACGGCCTGCGCGCCGCGGGCATCCCCCGGGTGGACGGCGTGGGGGCGCGCCCGGTCGGCCCGGCGGGGCCGTGGTTCGCCCGGGTGCTCGGGGGGGCGGAGCCGGTCTGGCCCCCGCTGGAGGCCCGGCCCGTGGGTCCCGCCCGGGTCTTCCTCGCCCCGGGTGCGAGCGCCGCGGAGCGGAGGGTCCCCGCCGAGTGGTGGCGCGCGCTGGCGGTCGAGCTCGCCGACCTGCGTCCCGCCTGGGTGCTGGGGCCGCAGGAGGCCGATCGGGACGAGCGGGGGGAGGTGCTGCGGCCGGGCCTCGTCGAGCTGGTGGACCTCGCCGCGCCCGGGGTCTGGATCGGGCTCGACACCGGCACCACCCACCTCGCGGCCGCCGCCGGGGCGCGGGTGGTGGCCCGCTTCGTCGGATCGGAGCCGGCGGTGTGGTCCCCCCGGGGGGCCACCGTCGTGACCGGCGATCCTGCTCCGGCGAAGGTCGCTGCTTTCGCGCGGGATCTCGTGAAATCCACGATTCAGCACGACACCTCCGAGGTCCTGGGATAAAAGGGCGCCCCTCGCAAGGAGCCCCCGTGAGCGTGTTCGAACAGCTGGCCTCGTACGACCACGAGCAGGTGGTCTTCTGCCGGAACGACGACGTCGGGCTGCGCGCCATCATCGGCATCCACAACACCACGCTCGGCCCCGCGCTGGGGGGCACCCGGCTGTACAACTACGCCAGCGAGGCGGACGCGGTCCGCGACGTGCTCCGGCTCTCCCGCGGCATGACCTACAAGGCGGCGGTGGCCGGCCTCGACCTGGGCGGCGGCAAGGCGGTCATCATCGGGGACCCGAGCACCAAGTCCGAGGCGATGTTCCGGGCCTTCGGCCGGCACGTGGCCTCGCTCGGCGGCCGCTACATCACCGCGGAGGACATGAACACCTCTGTGGAGGACATGGACAACATCCGGCGCGAGACCCGGTGGGTGACCGGCTCGGCGGCGGCGCACGGCGGCTCGGGGGATCCCTCGCCCGTCACCGCGTGGGGCTGCTTCCACGGCATCCGCGCCTGCCTCGAGGTCACCTACGGCTCGCCGGACGTGGCCGGGCGCACCGTGGCCATCCAGGGCGTGGGCAACGTCGGCTACTACCTCGCGAAGTACCTGCACGAGGCCGGCGCGCGGCTCATCTACTCGGACATCAACCACAAGAACCTCGCCCGCGTCACCGCTGAGTTCGGCGGCGACGTGGTGGAAGGCGACGAGATCTACCGGGCCAACTGCGACGTCTTCGCGCCCTGCGCGATCGGCGGCATCATCAACAGCCGCACCCTGCCCATGCTGCGCGCCCCCATCATCGCGGGCGGCGCCAACAACCAGCTCGACGACGAGACCCGGGACGGCGAGGCGGTGGCCGCCAAGGGCATCACCTACGCCCCGGACTACGTCATCAACGCGGGCGGGCTCATCAACGTCTACAGCGAGCTCAAGGGCTACCCCCGCGAGAAGGCGATGCAGGACGCGGCCGCCATCTTCAACACCGTGAAGCGGGTCATCAACAAGGCCAAGAGCGACGGCAGCACCACCCAGCGGGCCGCCAACCGCGTCGCGGAGGAGCGGATCGAGTCCGTGGGCCGGCTCGCGCGGGTCTGGCTGCCGGCGTAGTCGCCGTGCGCGTCGGGGTCCTCTGTTCGGCCCACGGGTTCGGGCACCTCGGACGGCAGCTCGCGGTGGTCGAGGAGCTCCTCGATCGTGGTCACGAGGTGGAGGTCCACACCGCGGCGCCCGAGGTGGTCCGCGGGGATCTGCCCGCCGCGCGCGTGGTGCGGGCGCGCCTGGACGTGGGAATCGTCCAGTCCGACGCGCTCACCGAGGACGAAGGCGCCACCCGCGTCGCCGCCGAGGAGGCCCTCCGAGACGTGCACGTGGAGGCGCTGGCCGAGGCGCTGGGCGGGCTCGACCTGGTCATCGCCGACATCCCCGCGCTCGCGTTCGCCGCGGCCCGTCGGGCCGGAGTCCCCTGCGTCGGGGTCGGCAACTTCGACTGGGCGTGGATCTACGGGCACTACCCCCGCCTCGCCCCCCTGGTGCCCCGCCTCCGGGCGCTCCACGGCGGCGCTCCGGTGGCCGTGGTCACCCCCGCCGTCCCCTTCGCCGAGAGAGGGGCGCCGGTGTTCGGCGTGTTGGGCCGCCGCCGGCCCGCGGTGCGGGTGGCGGACCGCAGCGTGCTCGTCAGCTTCGGAGGGCTGGGGCTCGACGGCGTGGACGCGCTCCTCCCCCGCCTGGACGGGGTCACCTGGGTCCTGGCGCCGCCCATGCCGCCCCTGGACCGCCCCGACGTGCGCCATGTTCCCGGCTTGAGCTACCCGTCCCTGGTCGCGGGCGCGGACCTGGTCCTCTCCAAGCCCGGCTACGGCATCCTCGCCGAGTGCATGCTCGCGGGGACCCCCCTGGTGTGGCTCGACCGGGGGCGCTTCCCCGAGGCCTCGGTGCTGGAGGCGGCGATGTGGGGCCGCGGGGATCGGAAGGTGGGCGCGGGAGGGATCGGCGGGGCGGTGCGGGCGCGTCTCGCCGAGCCGCGACCGGCGCCGGTCGCCGCGGACACCGCCGCCCGGGTGGTGGATTGGGCCCTCGGGCACGCCGGCCCGCGGGCGGCCGGGGCCGGGGCTTGATAGCGGCGCGGTCGATGTTGGCCTTCCTCCTCCTCGTCGGCTGTCGCACCGAGCCGCCGCCGCCCGCGCCCGAGACGCCGGCCCCCGCGGGGCCCCCCGCACCGGAGGTGTCGTCGCCGCCGGTGGAGGGGCTGCACCTGCGCGGGCTTCGGGCCTCCTCGGGCGGGGAGCTCGGCAAGCTGCTCGACAACGACCCCGGCACCGGCTGGACCCCCGACGGGGACCCGGTGGACGAGTCGGTGACGCTGCGCTTCGAGACGCCGGTGCGGGTCACCGGGCTCGAGCTCTCGGCCTGCGCGGATGCCCCCCAGAGCTGGTGGAACGTCATCGTGAACGGCGCCGAGGCGGGCCGGGTGGACATCCGCCCCGGGGCGCCGGGCTGGCTCGCGGTCGGTCCCGGGGGCGCAGGGGCCGACGTGGCCTCCCTCCAGCTCCGCGTGGCCGACGGGCGCCGGGGCACCTGCCTGGCGGCGGTCGTGCTGAAGGACGGGGAAGAGCCGATGGCCATCCGGCCGCCCCGGTCGGTGGCCGGCGGCGTCCGGTCGAGCTCGGTGCGCGTCCCCACCGCGGCCCACCACCCCTGGTACCTCATCGACGGCCGCCCGGACTTCTCCTGGACCGAGGGGAAGGAGGGCACCGGGGTGGGCGAGAGCTTCACCATCGCCCTCGAGAAGCCCCTGGCGCTCACCGCCGTGGAGATCTGGAACGGGGACCAGCGCTCTCCCGAGGCCTTCGTCGCCAGCGGGCGGGCGCGCCGGGTGGGGATCTCGGTGGACCGTGGCGGCTTCGTGTCCTTCCCGGTCGCGGACACCATGGGCCCGCAGCGCCTCCCCCTCCCGCGGGTGATGGGCGCCAAGCTCGTCACCATCGCGATCCTCGAGGTGGTGACCGGGCGCAGCTACGACGACCTGGACGTCTCCGAGGTGCGGCTCTGGGACCCGATGGGGCCGGTCTCGGTCGTCTCGCGGGACCTCACCGAGCGCACCGAGCCGGTGCGCGCGCAGCTCGCCAGCACGGGGCTCGGCTCGGTCGTGGACCGCCGGCTCCAGCAGGTGTGCCCCGCGGCGGGGGAGCGTCGCCTCAAGCTGCGCGACAACCTGAGCTTCTCCTACCTGGGCCCCTCGGGGAGCGCCGACGGGCTCCTCCGCGAGGTGTTCGAGGGTGACTGGGCGCCTCGGGTGGACACCGGCCCGTGGACCCAGGTGCTGCTCTCCGGGCGCCGCCACCCCATGCAGATGAGCTGGGTGGGTCCCGAGGCCGACCGCGAGGACCTCTCCGTGGTGCAGGACGCCGAGCTCGCGCGGGTCCAGGATCTCGGACCGGAGGCCTTCGCCGAGCTCTTGAAGGGCTGGGAGCGCGGGCCCCAACGCTTCGCGGTCGAGTGTGTCGCCGCCGAGGCCAAGAAGGCCGGGGTCTCGCCCTTCGACTTCCTGGTCACGCGCGAGGCGATCCTGGTCCGCGGGAAGGCCTTCACCGACCTCCTCGCCCCGGCGGGATGAGGGTCGGGACTACAGGCGCGGGGCCGTCGTTCCGACATGGCCGGAGGGATCGGCCCGCGGTATAGGGGCCGGCCTTCGGAGCGCCCCAGATGAAGATCACGGTCGTCGGCACAGGGTACGTCGGTCTCGTTCTCGGCACGTGCATGGCGGACATGGGCCACACGGTGGTCTGTGTGGACAACGACGAGCGGAAGATCGAGGCGCTCAAGGCCGGCCGGGTACCCATCTACGAGCCCGGCCTGGATCAGCTGATCGAGCGGAACGTCCGCGAGGGGCGCCTCTCGTTCACCCGCGAGGTGGACGCCTCCCTGGCGGTGGCCAAGGTGGTCTTCATCGCCGTCGGCACGCCCTCGGCCAAGGACGGCTCGGCCGATCTGTCCGGCGTGTTCGCCGTGGCGCGCTCGGTGGCCCGCAATGCGACCGGCCACGTCACGGTGATCAACAAGTCCACCGTGCCCGTGGGCACCGCCGCCAAGGTCCACGAGATCCTCGCCGCCGAGAGCAAGCACAGCTTCGACGTGGTCTCGAACCCGGAGTTCCTGAAGGAAGGCGCCGCGATCGACGACTTCCTCCGCCCCGACCGCATCGTGTGCGGCGTGGCGAACGACCGGGCGCGGGCGGTGATGGAGGAGCTCTACGCTCCGCTCGTGCGCACCGGGAAGCCCATCCTGTTCATGGACAACAAGTCCGCCGAGATCACGAAGTACGCGGCGAACGCCTTCCTCGCGACCAAGATCAGCTTCATGAACGAGATCGCCGAGCTGTGCATGCGGGTGGGCGGCGACGTGGACGCCGTCCGTCGCGGGGCCGGCTCCGACTCGCGCATCGGCTCCCGCTTCCTCTTCCCCGGCGCCGGCTACGGCGGGTCGTGCTTCCCCAAGGACGTCCGGGCGCTGGTCGAGACTGCCCGGGACCACGGCTACGAGATGAAGGTGGTCCAGGCCGTCGAGGACGTGAACGACGCCCAGAAGGCCAAGCTCGCCGACATGGTCCTCTCCCGCTTCGGGAAGGACCTCTCCGGGCTCACCATCTGCGTCTGGGGCCTGTCCTTCAAGCCGGAGACGGACGACATGCGCGAGGCGCCCTCGCTCGTGGTGATCGACCGGCTGCTCGCCGCGGGCGCCACCGTGGTCGCCTACGATCCAGAGGCGCAGCACGAGGCGCGCCGGATCATCGGGGACCGGATCACCTACGCGAGCCGTCCCATGGAGGCGGCCCGCGGCGCCGACGCGCTCGTCCTCGTCACCGAGTGGAACGAGTTCCGCTCCCCGGACATGGACGAGCTGAAGGCGGCGATGAAGCAGCCCATCCTGTTCGACGGGCGCAACATCTGGAACCCCGCGGACATCCGCGGCCACGGCTTCGAGTACCGCTGCTTCGGCCGTCCGTAGGACCGAAGGGGGCGCGGCTCAGCGGATGCTCGCGCCCATGCTCAGCGTGGCGAAGTGCAGCCAGTTGGCGGTGAAGCCGTCGCCCAGCGCGTCAGGGTTCTGTGAGGTGCCTTCGGCCCCGCCGCCCAGGTACCGGGCGTTGAGGAACAGGTCCACCCCGGGGCGTAGCTCGTACCCGTAGCGCAGGGATGCGTCGAGCAGGGCGCCGACCACGTCGGTGTCGCTGCCGTTGATGTACTTGATCGGGGCGTAGGCGCCGTCCAGCTCCGCTCCGAACCAGCTCTGGGTGCCGAGCGGCTCCCGCACGCGCAGCTTCACCAGCGGGACGGGGCCGATGTCGCGCTCCGCGGTGTAGAGGCTCCCGTCCTTGGAGGCGAAGCTGATCGCCGCGTTCCGGATCTGCATCGAGCCGCCGAGGGCGAACTCGCGGCCGTTCTCGGGGGCGAGGTCGTACATCCAGGACCCGCGGTAGAAGGTGAACCCGTAGCGCAGCTCCACCGGGGTCCCGGCGGGGAAGAGCACCTCGGCCTGGGTGACGTCGCGCTCCAGGGCGATCTCGGTGCGCAGGTCCAGGGGCTGGGCCAGCACGACGAGGGTGTGCCGCTTGCCGAGGTCGAAGTCGGCGGAGAGGCGCACGAGCGGGAAGAGGTTGTTCTGCCCTCCTTCCTTCACGTAGTCGAACTTGGTCCCGTCGCTGTCGAACTGGATGGTGTGCGCCAGGGGCGCGAGGAAGCCCACCTCGGCGTGGAGCCGGGCGTCCACGCCCTCGGCATCGGGATTGAGCAGGGAGCCGGCGGCGTCGGGGGAGCTGGCGAAGGCGAGGGGAAGGAGCAGCAGCATGGAGTCTCCGTGTTGTTCAAAACCTATTCACATAGTGTTCAGTGTCAACTGAGAATCTGACGTGACACGTCCCCCGGCTCTTCGACGCGGGGGGTGCGCGGTTGCGCTCCGGCCCCGCCCGGTGTCTGATGCGCGCATGACGCTCCTTCCCCTGCTGTTCACGCTCGTCGCCTGCGGCGAGCCCACCTGTCCCGAAGGCCAGAAGTTCAACGAAGACGGCCTCTGCGTCGAGGACACCGGCGCGCCCGACGCCGACGCCGACGCCGACGCCGACGCCGACGCGGACGCTGACGCGGACGCCGATGCCGACGCGGACGCCGACGCCGACGCCGACGCCGACGCCGACGCCGACGCCGACACCGACACCGACACCGACACCGACACCGACACCGACACGACGCCGGAAGACACCGGTCTGGCCTACTTCTGGTTCGTGGGCGACGGCGGGACCAACGAGCGCGGGGCCTGGGACGGCGGTCACCTGGGCGGAGAGTGGTCGGCCGCGGCGGCCTACCCCGACACGACGCCGGTCTGCTCCGTGACGGTGGACTGGGTCGACGCCGGACCCGCGCGGGTCGACCCGTGCGAAGGGTGCGACTGGGTCTTCCACCTCGTCACCGAGAACGTGGTCGAGGACGCCGACGCCTGCTACTCGGCGGGCTCGGTGGCCCGCCAGCTCGGCACGCTGGACTACGACTTCGGGTGGGCCACGGAGTGGATCTACGAGTACGGCGGGGAGACCATCCCGCTCCCCTCCGTGCTCCTCTTCTACTACCCCTCCTACGGCTGGTACCCCATCGTCTACGACGGCTACTACGCGTCGGTCACGGGGGACGCCTCGGCCTTCTCCTTCCGCGCCTTCCGCGGGTACGACTACTACTACACGGGGGGATGAGCGGCGGCGCTTCGGCGCGGCCCGGCGCGGGACGATAGCCTTCGGGCTGCAGGAGCCGCCGTGGCCGAGTACCAGTTCCAGCTGAACGCCGCCCCCGTCACGGTGGACGCGGACCCGAAGTCCTCCACGCTCGAGGTGCTCAGGGAGCACCTCGGCATGGTCACCTGCAAGGCGGGATGCATGCCGCAGGGCCTGTGCGGGTGCTGCACCGTGCTCATCGACGGCAAGCCCCGGCTCACCTGCACCCTCCCGGTGAAGAGCGTCGCCGGCAAGTCGGTCACCACGCTCGAGGGCGTACCCGAGGAGGACCGGGCGCTCCTCGCCGAGTCCTTCGTGCGCGCCGGGGGGACCCAGTGCGGCTACTGCACGCCGGGCATCGTGCTCTCGTCCTGGGCGCTCCTCCAGGGCACGACGGCGCCCACCCGCGAGGAGCAGCAGCGCGCGCTCGGCCCTCACCTCTGCCGCTGCACCGGCTACACGGCGATCTACGCCGCGATCGACCGGGCGGCCGCGCTCCGACGCGGCGACGCCGATCCGCTCCCTCCCCGCCCCCGGCCCGAGGGCTGCGACGTCGCCCTGGGCGACCGGCCCTACGTGGACGACCTGGAGCGCCCTGGCCTGCTGTTCGGCGGGGTGCTCTTCGCGCCGGTGGCGGCGGGGGTGCTGACCACGGTGGACGTGGAGGCGGCGCGCGCGCTCGACGGGGTGGCGGCGGTGGTGGTGCACAAGGCCGTCGGCGAGAGCCTGACCCACGCGGGCGAGGTGGTGGTGAGCCTGGCCGCCCGCAGCATGGAGGTGGTCCGCGCCGCCTCGGCGCTGGTCCGGATCGAGGCGAGCGCGGTGGACCCGGCGGAGACCGGGCCGGTCCTGGCGCGGGGCGCCCGGGCCGACGGGGACGTGGACGCCGCCCTGGCCGCGGCGGCCCACGTGGTCCGCTTCACGCTGCGCTTCTCCCCCACCGACCCGGTGTTCCTGGAGCCGGAGGCGGCGCTGGCGGTGCCGGTGGCCGGCGGCTTCCACCTCTACAGCCCCGGTCACGACGCGGCGGAGCTCTCGGCTCGGATCGGCGCACGCGTGGGCGCCCCGGTGCGGGTGTTCCTCGTGCCTTCCGGCGGGAGCTACGGCGGCAAGGACGGCGCCGGCGTCGAGGAGCTGGCCGTCCTCCTCGCGCGTGCGAGCGGGCGCCCGGTCCGGCTCGCGCTGGGCATGGAGGAGGGCATGCGGCTGCACCCCCGCCGGCCGGGCGGAACGGTGGAGGTGGAGGCGGGCACGGACGGGGCGGGGACGCTGTCCGCGCTGCGCGTCCACGCCCGTCTCGACGGTGGGGCTTCCTGCCTCGCCCCCGACCAGATCGTGGCGGCGGGCCTGGGTGCTCTGGCCTACCGGGTCGGGGCGCTGGACCTCAAGGTGGAGGTACACGCGAGCGGCAACCCCTCGGGGGGCCCGGTCCGCGGCGCGGGCACGCTCCCGGTGGCCGTGGCGGTGGACACCGCGCTGGACCGGCTCGCCCGCGCCCGCGGGGAGTCCGGGCGGGCGCTGCGCGCGCGCAACGCCGAGGGCGACGCGGCGGCGGTGCTCGCCGCCCTGCCCGAGGCGCCCGAGGGGGCCGGGATCGGCCTGGCTCGCGCCGACGGGGCGGGGGGGGCCGCGGTCCGCCTGCGGGTGGCCGGCCCGGACGAGGTGGAGGTCAGCTGCAACGTCCCCGAGCTGGGTCAGGGTCGGGACGAGACGCTCCTGGCCGCGCTCACCGAGGTGACGGGCCTCCCGGCCGAGGTGTTCAGCTTCGCCTGGGCGGACTCGGCGAGCGTGGGTCCGGCGGCCCCGGCGTCGGCGCCGGTGGCGCAGGCAGCGCGGCTGGCGGGCCATGCCCTCGCCGAGGCGGGGGGCGCGCTCGCGGATCGCGTCGGCGACGTGTACGTCGGGGAGGACACGGCGCGCGCGCCCGCCAACGTGGCGGCGAGCCTCGCCGTACCGGGCCCCAACGGGGAGGTGGCCCGGGTGCACACGGTGGTGGGCGCCGGCGCCGGGCAGGACGCCCGGCTGGTGGCGAACCTCGCCGAGGGCGCCGCGCACATGGCGATGGGGGTGGCGCTCTCGGAGGAGATCGAGACCAAGGCGGGGTTGGGCGAGGGGCGCCTCCGGTATCTCGGCGTGCTGAAGGCGAAGCTCACTCCGGACCTCGTCGGGGAGGCCCTGGTGCTGGGCGGACCGGAGCGCGACCTCTCCGAGGTCGCGCTCGGCGCGGCGGCCGGGGCGGTGGCCGGGCTCGTGGGCGCCGACGGAGTCGAGCGGGACGCCCTGCCGCTGAAGGACTCGGCCGCCGCGCGCGCGGCGGGCGTACGCCCGCCGCGGCCGGTCCGCCCCGCGGACAAGCCGGCGGAGGCTTAGGCCATGACCCTCCACGATCTCCTGCAACGGGTGCCGGTCCTGGCGCCGGGCGCGGCGGCGGCGCTCGGGGTGCTGCTGCTCGGTTGGGGAGCCCGCCTCTGGCGGATCTCCACCATCATCGTCGGGCTCGGCCTCGGCGCCGCCCTCGGGCTGCGCATCGGGGTGGCGGTGGGCGACACCACCGTGGGCTACGTCGCCGCGGGGGCGCTGGCCATCGGGCTCTGCGTCGCCTTCTACATGGTGGAGCGGCTCGCCTTCGCCGGGCTCGGTGCGGCCGGCGCGGTGGCGCTGCTCGGGGTGGTCTGGCCGATGCTCCGGCACGGGGACCCCAGCCTGCCGGTCGAGCTGGGTGTCGGCGCGGTGGGCCTCCTCCTGGGCGGGCTCCTGCACCAACGAGCCGTACAGGTCGCCACCGCGCTGGCGGGGGCCGGCCTCGTGGCGTGGGCGCTCGGGCGAGAGGGCAACATCTACATCGTGCTCCCGCTGGCCGTGCTGGGGGCCCTCGTGCAGTTCGGCGTGTTGGGCGGGGGGGGCGGCTCGGCGGCGCCCGCGCGGAAGGGGAAGAAGAAGGAGTAGCCCCCGGGTCGCCGCGCCATCGCCGTCGGAAGGCAGCGCCCGCCGGAACGACGGCTGAGCTCTGCATCCCGGTGTGCAGCTTGATAGTCGGGCCGTCCCGGAGCTCGGATGGACGTCCTGACGCTCGGTGCCCTCGTCGGCACCGGCTGCTTCTGCATCGCCGTCTTCCTGGTCTTGATCGTCGCAGGGAGCTTCCTCTTCCGCAGTCGGCGCAAGACGCCGCCGCCCGTGGCCGGGATCGCGCCCGCACCGGCGCGGGGGGCCGCGGTCAACGCGAGCCTGACCCGCATGGAGCACGAGGGGGCCGCGCTCCCGCCCAGCCAGGTGGCGACCGAGATCTACGACGCCCGGAAGATGGCGGCTCGCACGCCCGACGCCGCGCCGGCGCCCGCCGCGCCCGCCCCGCCGCCGCTCATGCGCCCGCCGCCCCCCGTGGCGCCGGGCGGCCCGCCGCCTCCGCCCGCGGCCGTGGTCGCGCGCCCGCCGGCGCCGCCCCCCGTCGGTGCTCCGCCCGTCGCGCCCCCGCCTCCTCCCGCGGTGGCGCCGCCCCCTCCGCCCCTGGCCGCGCCGTCGGGCCCCCCCCCGTTCCCGGGGCCCCCGCCGCCCCCGGCGCGGGTCTCCGTGCCTCCGGCGCCGCCGGACTCCGGTAGTCCAGCCGGCTCGCCGGGAACGGGGGCGGTGCCCAAGTTCGAGACGCCGAAGCGGACGGTCATGCCCGACGAGGGCGACCTGCCCCCGCCTCCGGTCAGGAAGAGCTGATGGTCGACGTCACCCCGTTCCGCACCGGCGCCGCGGTCCTCGCCCTCCCCCAGCGCCACGTGCTGGACCTGGTGGGCCCCGACGCGCGCCGCTGGGCGAACGGGCAGCTCACCAACAACGTGCGCGCGCTCCCGGTCGGGCGCCTGAACCAGCACGCCATGGTGGACGACAAGGCGCGGGTGCAGGGCTTCGTGGACGTCTGGTGCCTCGCCGACCAGCACCTGCGGCTGGTCACCGAGGACGTGACCCCGGAGGAGTTCTCCAACCGGTACGAGAAGTACATCATCTTCGACGATGTCGAGCTCTCCGACCTGGGTGGCGAGTACGCGGTGCTCGCCGTGCAGGGGCCCCAGTCGGGCCGGGTGCTCGCGGCGGCCGGCCTGCAGGACCCGGGGGAAGAGGGCGCCTTCGTCGACGCCGCGGGGGTGCTGGTCGGGCGCCGGGCCCGCTGTCGCGCGGGTGGGGTCGAGCTCCTGGTGCCGAGCGCAGGGGTGGACGCGCTCCGTGGGCGCCTCCTGGCCGCGGGGGCGACCCCGGTGGACGAGGCGGCGGCCGAGGTGGCCCGGGTGGAGGCGGGGCTTCCCCGGTGGCCGGTGGACATGGGCGAGAAGGCCCTGCCGCACGAGCTGGGCGTGGTGCCGCGCATGTGCAACTTCGAGAAGGGTTGCTACATCGGGCAAGAGGTGATCAACCGCATCGACGTGATGGGGCAGGTCGCCAAGAAGCTCTGGGGCCTCGAGCTGGCCGCGGTCCCGCCCGCGGGGAGCGTGATCCGCGCCGACGGGGCGGAGGTGGGCGTGACCCGGTCCGCCGTCCAGGACGGCGGTCGGGTGATGGCCCTGGCCATGCTCCGGAAGGCCGCGTGGTCCCCGGGGCGCGAGGTCGAGGTGGACGGCGTCGGGCCGGCGCGCGTGGTCGAGCTGCCGTTCCCGCCGTGACCGAGCCGGCGGTCCGATTCGCGGGGGCCTTGCGGGCGGCCGAGGAGCGGCTCCGGGCCCACGGCCTGGGGGGTCGGCGGGCCTTCACCGCCCTGGTGCGCCACCTCGCCGCGCGGCTGGACCTCCCCCGCGAGCTCTGGCCCGACGGTCCCGACGCCCCGCCGGGCGCCGAGCTGGAGCGCATCCCCCTCTCCGCCGAGGTGGACCTCTTCGGCCTCGCCTACGAGCGCTTCTTCACCGACCTCTTCAAGGGGGACCGGGGCCAGTACTTCACCCCGCGGCCACTGGTCGAGCTGATGGTGGACCTGGCCCGGTTGCGCGCCGGGGATCGGGTCCTGGACCCCACCTGCGGCTCGGGCGGCTTCCTCGTCGGCGCGCTCGCCCGCGGGGCCGACGTGGACGGGATCGAGGTGGACCCGGACCTCGCCACCCTGGCGCGGCTCAACCTCGCGCTGTGCGGGGCGAACCCGAGGGCCGTCCGCGCCGGGGACCTGTTCCGCACCCCGGCCCAGCCGGAGTACGACGTCGTGCTCGCCAACCCGCCCTTCTCGGTGTGGGTGGACGATCCGGAGGTGCTGGCCTCCTCCACCCTCGGCGCCGGGAGGGACCGGGTCGCGAGCGACGTCCTCTTCGTCGAGGTCGCGCTCCGCTGGCTGCGCCCGGGCGGACGCCTCGTGACCGTGCTGCCCTACGGCGCGCTCTCGAACCGCAGCCTCGCGGGCATGCGGGCCTGGCTCGAGGGGGTGACCGTCCGCGAGGCGGTGGTCTCCCTGCCCGAAGGTGTGTTCCTCCCCTTCGGCGGCACCACCACGCGCGCGTGTGTGGTCGCGCTCAGGAAGCGTCCCGCCCCCGCGAAGCCCATGCTCGCCGCCGTGGTGCGCTCGCCGGGCTTCGACGTGCGGCGCAAGCGCTACCGTCGCACCGAGCCCGACGAGCTGGCGCGGCTGCGCCTGCACCTCCGGGGCGGCGCCCCCTTCGAAGGGGCCCGCCTCGTGGACGACCCGGTGTGGGCCCCGGAGGACACGCTGGCCCACGTGGGCAGCGACCGCCCCCGGGTGCGCGTCGACGAGCTGGCCCGGCCGCGCCGGAGAGGGCGACGCATCGAGCCGGACGAGGCCTGCACCCTGGTGGAGTTCGCCGACGTCGACAAGGACACGGGCGAGGTCGTGGGCCGGCGCACGCGCACGGGCGGGGAGGGGTTCCGGGTCGAGCCCGGCGACGTGCTCTTCGGCCGGATGCGCCCCGCGCTCCGCAACGTGGTCCGGGCGGGACCGCCGGCGGCCGGCCTCCCGTCCACGCTCCAGGGCTCCGGCGAGTGGATCCCCCTCGTCGCCGAGGCGGATCCGGAGTTCCTGCTCCTCGCGCTCCGCTCCTCCTTCGCCCGACGGCAGCTCCCCACCACGGCGGGGCAGACCCGCCCCCGGGTCGAGGCCGCCGACGTGCTCGCGCTCGAGCTCCCCGACCCGGGCCCGGCCGGGCGCCGGGCGCTGGCGGAGGCAGTGGCGGGCATCCACGCCGAGCGGCGCCGCCTGCGGGAAGAGCTCCTGCTGGTGGAGTCCCTCTACGAACGCTTCGGGGCCGGTGAGCTGGACGAGGAAGCGCTCCTCGACGCGCTTCGCCGGCTGGGGCGATAGAGTCGGCCGATGCTCGCGGACTCCATCCGCCTCGGCCCGTTCGAGTTGCACGGCCGAGTGGGCCGCGGCGGGATGGGAGAGGTGTGGAAGGGGGTCCACGTCCAGGCCCAGGTGCCGGTGGCGGTGAAGCTGCTGCACGGGAAGGAGCAGGCTCCCGGGGCCACGCTCGCCTTCCAGCACGAGGTGCGGCAGGTCGCCATGCTCGACCACCCCAACGTGGTGCTGGTGTTCGACTACGGGCAGGTGACGGAAGCGGACGCCCGGCGCTCGGAGGGGCGCCTCGCCGGCGGGAGCGACTACCTGGTGATGGAGTACGCCAGCTTGGGCTCGCTGGACGCGGTGGCCGAGCTCTCGTGGCGCGACGTGCGCGCCACGCTCCTCGCCGTGCTCGACGCGCTCGCCTACACCCACGCCCACGGCCTGCTCCACCGGGACATCAAGCCCGGCAACGTGCTGGTGGCGGGGGCGAGCGACCTCCGGCCCGGGATCAAGCTCGCCGACTTCGGTATCGCCCACGCCATCTCCGAGGGCCCCCAGCAGCGGAGCCGCGCCGGCACGCCGGCCTACATGGCCCCCGAGCAGATCCGGGGCAACTGGCGCGACTTCGGCCCCTGGACCGACCTCTACGCGGTGGGGTGCCTGGCCTGGAAGCTCGTGACGGGCGGCCCGCCCTACCTGGCCCAGGATGCCGGCCGGGTGATGCGCGCCCACCTCTCGGCGCCCGTGCCGCCGCTGCTCCCGCGCATCGCCGTGCCGGAGGGGCTGGAGCGCTGGATCCTCACCCTCCTCCAGAAGAACCCGCGCGACCGGTACCCCTTCGCCGCGGACGCCGCCCACGCGCTGCGCCGGCTCGGGGGGGCCACCGAGCCCGCCGACGCCCACCGCCGGACGGGGACCGCCTCCACCCAGTCCGACGCCACCTTCGCCTTCGACAGCTCAGAGGACGTGGGGTCGCACCCCACGCTCAACCCGGCGCCCGAGATCGCCACCGCGGAGGAGTCGGACCCCGAGCCCCTCCCGGTGTCGCCGGCCCCGCTCCCGGCGAACTGGCGGGGCGGCAGCGCTCCCCGCGCGGTCTTGCCTCGGCTGGTGGGCGCCGGGCTCGGGCTCTACGGGCTGCGCACCGTGCCCCTGGCGGGCCGCATCCCCGAGCGGGACCGCCTCTGGCAGCGCCTGCGGGGTGTGGCTCGCGCCCAGCAGGCCCGGGCGATCGTGCTCCAAGGCCCGTCGGGGGTGGGGAAGTCGCGGCTCGCCCGCTGGCTCGGCGAGCGGGCCCACGAGGTGGGCGGCGCCCACGTGCTCGAGACCGGGTACGACGCGCGGCCCGGACCTAACCAGGGCCTCGGCCGGCTGATCCTCGAGGCGCTGCGCGGGGCGGGGCTCTCGGGCCCCGAGCTGCACGAGCGGGCGCGCGCCCACCTCGCCGCCCGCGGGGTGAGCGACCCGTACGAGGCGAGCGCGCTGGTGCGGCTGGCCGCGCCCGCGGACGGCGGTCCGGAGGCCCCGCTTCAGCCCGCCGAGCGCAACGCGGTGGTGGCCCGGCTCCTGGCGCGCGTGGCCTGGGATCGGCCTGCCGTCGTGCTCCTCGACGACGTGCAGTGGGGTGCGGAGGCCCTCCAGCTGGTCCGCCACGTCCTGGACAACCCGGTCAGTCACCCCGTTCCCATCGTGTTCGTCCTGACCGTGCGCGCCGAGGCGCTCGCGCTGCGCACCGAGGAAGCCGGCCTCCTCGAGGCGCTGTGCGCGCGCCCGATGGTGGACGTCCTGGACGTCGGCCCCCTGCGCCAGCAGGACCAGTCGGTCCTCGTGCAGACGCTCCTCGGCCTCGAGCCCCGGGTGGCCGAGCTGGTGGAGCGCCGGACCGCCGGCAACCCGCTCTTCGCGATCCAGCTCGTGGGCGACTGGGTCCGGCGTGGCGTGCTGGTGGTGGTGGAGGACGGCTTCGCGCTCCGGCCGGGCGAGCGGGCCGAGCTCCCGGAGGACCTCTTCGCGGTCTGGCAGGGGCGGATCGAGGAGCTCCTGGTCCAGCTGGACCCCGCGGCGCGCGGGGCGCTCTGGGTGGCCGGGGCCCTCGGTCGCGAGGTGGACGACGCGGAGTGGAAGGAGGCGAGCGCCGCCTACGGGGCCGAGGTCCCGGACGGGCTCCTGCCCGCGCTCCTCCGCCTCCGCTTCATCGAGACCCGACCGGGTGGATGGAGCTTCGTCCACGCCATGCTCCGCGAGACGGTCGAGCTCCTGGTGCGCAGCGCCGGGGAGTGGCCGCGACTCAACGCGGCCTGCGCGGCGATGCTGGAGGGGCGCAGCGGCCGCGGCGTGCAGGAGCGCTGGGGACGCCACCTGGTGGAGGCGGGCTCCCTGGAGGCGGCGCTCGCCCCGCTCGCCGCCGGCGCCGAGGAGCGGCTGGCCGAGAGCGCCTACCGCGCGGCGCGCGAGCTCCTCGATCTCCTCGACTCCACCTTCGATCGGCTGGAGCTCGTCCCCGAGGCGCGCCCGCGCGTCGAGGCGGCCCTGCTCCGGGTCCGGGCGCACATCGGGGAGGGGGACTTCGTCGCCGCCGAGGCGCTCGCCGCGCGGGTGGCCGAGACGGGGCGGCGCGCCCGGGACAAGGCCTCCCAGGGGGAGGCACTCCGCTACCGCGGCATGATCGCCGTGAAGCGCGGCGACCTCTCGCTGGCGGAGGCCATGCTGCTGCAGGCGCAGCTCCTCGCCACGCAGACCGGGCAACGCGACGAGGTGGCGCGCGCGACCTACCACTACGGCGAACTGCTGCGCATCCGGGGCGACCTCGACGGCGCGGCCGATGCCTTCACCGACGCCCTGGAGGTGTTCCGGGAGCTCGAGGACCTGCACGGCTGCGCCGACTGCGAGGTGGCCCTGGCCGCCGCCTTCGACCGCCGCGGCGACACCCCCGCGGGGGAGACCCACCGTCGCGCCGCCATCGCGCTCTTCGAGCGGATCGGCAACCAGTTCGGCATCGGGAGCTCGTGGAACACCCTCGGCGACAGCCTCCGCCATCGCGGCGACTACGCGGGGGCCGAGGTGGCGTACCGCGAGGCGCTCCTGCGCTTCGAGCGCATCGGCACCCAGGCCCGCATGGTGCCGATCGGCAACCTCGGCCTGCTGCTGCTGAGCATCGGGCGCTGGGAGGAGGCGGCCGAACGTCTCCAGACGCTCCTCGGGCTGGCCACCCAGATGGGGCGGAAGGTGCTCGCCGCCTACGGCCACGTCGGGCTCCTGTGCCATGTGGGGCGCGCGGCGGACTGGGAGGGCTGGGACCGGCACCTCGCCGCCGCCGACACCCTGATCCAGGAGTCCGGCGCGGTGGACCGCGACTTCGCCGACTACCTGGACCTCGCCGCCCGGCTGGCCACGGACGCGGGGGACCCCACGCGCGCGGCCCAGGCGGCGGCGCTCGCGGCGGCGCAGCGTCGCCAGCTCGGCGAGCACGCCCCCGGCCCCCGGCCATAGGCGCGCGTGTCGGCGGGGCGGCGCAGCGCTATACTGCGCCCCGGAGGGTCCCGAATGCGCCTCATCTTCGCGGTCTCGGTCGGCGCGTTGGGCCTGGTGGGGTGCGAGGCCAAGGACGACTCCCCCGGGGAGGACAGCGGGGACTCCGCCCCCCCCACCGCGGACGACACCGCGACCGCCAGCGACGACACCGGGACGGACCCCACCGATGCCATGCCGGTCTGCGCGGACGGCACCTGGGGGAACCTGCCCGACGCGGCTCTGGCGGTGCACGTGTCCGAGGACGGGGACGACACGGCGGCCGGCACCGCGGCGGCGCCGGTGGCGACGCTGGACCAGGCGCTCGCGCTGAGCCGGGCCAAGGGCGGGCCCCGGACCATCTTCGTCGGGCCCGGGACCTGGTCCGTGAACCTGAGCCTGGCCCACTCCGTGGAGGACAGCACCGACGACGGGCTGGGCATCTACGGCTGCGGTCCCGACGAGACCACCTTCGAGGCGGACGCTCGCGGCGAGCCCGTGGTCAAGGTCTCTCAGGTGGCGGACTTCGTCCTGGACGGCTTCACCGTCTCGGGCGGTCGTCGCGGCATCTGGATCTGGCAGGGCGCGAGCGCCACGCTGCACGATCTCGTGGTGGACGGCTCCACCCGCACCGGCATCATCGTGGACGGCTCCGAGACCTTCACGAGCGCGTCGCAGGTGGTGGTGCAGAACGTCGTGGCCGAGTCCACCGGCAGCGGGACCGACATCGGCTACGGCATCGCGGTGCAGCTCGGCACCCTGGAGATCACCGACAGCGTGGTCACCGGCGCGACCGGGGTGGGCATCCTGGCCCACTTCGCGGTGCTGTCCGCCTCGTCGGTGGAAGTCAGCGGGACCGGGCCGGACGCCAGCGGCTACTTCGGGCGCGGCATCCAGCTCCAGGAGCTGGCGCAGGGCACCCTCACCGACGTCGTCCTCGCCGACAACGCCGACGCGGCCGTCTTCGCGCTGCGCTCGCTCTCCACCGTGCTCTCCGGGGTCACCATCGCCGGCACGGTGGCCGGCGCCGTCCCCTCCACGGCCACCGCCGCAACCTCCGGGGACGGCGTGGTCATCAGCCAGGGGGACGAGAACTACGACCCCAAGCTGTTCGTGGCCTCCATCGACGACAACTCCATCACCGGCTCGGCGCGCGCCGGCGTGGTGCTGGAGGGAATCACCGTGTCCAGCTGCACCGGCAACACCGTGTCGGGCAACGGCTACCCGGGCGACGGCAGCCCGGAGATCATCGTGCAGGACGGCGCGGTGATGCCCGACGGCTCGGTCTCCGACCCCTGGACCTCCCTGGACGTGGGCCTCCCGGTCAACGTGCTCACCGTGGACCAGGACTCCCTGGCGGACTGACCCCGTCCAGGGCCCACAGCACGACGTCCTCCGCCTCGACCGCCGGCGCGCCGAGCAGCGCGCGCAGCTGGGGCGCGCAGTCGCGGCTGGCGAGGCGCGGGTGCAGGGCGAGGTGGG
>Ga0172372_10001784_pt1 | contig 33071 bp, 31 predicted proteins | sample LakKiv5m_2_FD_114544 | JGI IMG/M metagenome (GOLD analysis project Ga0172372, IMG submission 114544) | Freshwater microbial communities from Kabuno Bay, South-Kivu, Congo - kab_092012_9.5m | ecosystem: Environmental > Aquatic > Freshwater > Lake | place: Democratic Republic of the Congo... | reverse complement strand
GTCGCGTGTCTCGACACGCTCCTTCCTCGCGAATCGCGCGTCGAGCGCGCTCGTCAACCGCGGCCCGGCTGAGCTTCGCCTGCTCGGTCCGGCTTTCGCAGCAGCCTGCTAGCCGGTCGTCAGCGCGGCGCCCCCGCCAGGAGCGCCCGTACCGCCGCCTGGACGGTCGGCTCGCCGATCAGGTCCTCGTGCCCCCGGCCGGGCAGGCCCACCGAGCTGACGGGCCGTCCGAACGCGGCCGCGAGCCGTGACTGGTGCGGGTACGGCACGACTCGGTCGGCGTCCCCGTGGACGAGCAGCACGGGGCAGGCCACCCGGGGCGCCCGCGCGGCGCTGTCCCAGTGGTCGCGGAGCAGGGTCGCGACGGGGAGGAAGCCGTACCGCTCCCGCGCCACTTCGCGCACGCTGGTGAAGCTCGACTGGACCAGGAGCGCCCGGGCGTCGACCTGGGAGGCGAGCCCGATCGCCACGCCACCGCCCAGCGAAACCCCCGCGATCCACGGTCGGGGGTCGCGGGTCTGCGCGTACTGCCACGCGGCATGGGCGTCGAGGAGGAGGCCCCCTTCGTCGGGCTCGCCCGCGCTGCCAGGGTAGCCGCGGTAGTTGACGTGGACGACGTTCCAGCCCTCGTCCCGGAACCAGCCGACGGTCCCGGCGTGGCCGCCGGTCGCGCTCCCGTTCCCGCTGAAGAACACCATCGTCCCCTGCTCGGGCGCACGCGCGGGGAGGAACCAGCCGTACAAGGGCGTCCCGTCCGCGGCGACGAGGGCCAGCTCCTCAGCGCCCGCGGCCCGCGCCCGCTGGCCGAGCGCGGCGGCGTCCAGGGAGGGCCTGGGGTAGAGGATCTCGCCCTGGAGCGCCCACAACATCGCGCAGATCCCCGCCCAGGCCGCCAGGGGCAGGGCCAGGAGGAGACCCCACCGGCGGGGCTTCGAGGGCGCGGGGTCGAGCCATGACTCGAGCCGCAGCATCACCAGGATGAGCGCCAGCCCCAGGGCCGCCCCCGAGGGCGTCGGGGACTGCCACCACCCCCACGCGATCCCCGCCACCACCACCACCGGACGCAGGAGCGTGAACGGCCCCAGGACCAGCACGCTCGCGAGCACGCGCACGTCCAGGCTCCGCGAGAACCACAGGAGCATCGCGATCGTGACCGCGATCGCGTAGGGGAGGAAGACCTGGAGCATGGCGCCGGCGATGGCGCCGGTGTCGCCCACCGGCACCGCTCGGGCGAGCCCCAGGATCACAGCGTCGATCAGCAGTCCGGCGAGGAGTCCGCGCCCCAGCGCCTGCCGGTGGTACCGGGACTTGCGAACCCGCGGGTTGCGGCCGGCCGCCGCGCGGTACCCCACCAGGGTGGCGTCGAGGAGCAGGAGCGCGAAGCACGCGATCAGCGCCACGGGCCGAGCCTCGCGCCGAGGCGCGCCGCGACCGGGTCGGCGAGCTCGTCTCGGACGCCGACCACCGCGTGCATGACGCGGAGCACCGGCACGATCGGCACCCGGCCGTCGTAGAGCGCCACCTTCCAGCCCTCGCTGCTCGCCGCGGTGAGCAGCGCCTCCCCCGGGTGGGCCCGAAGCGCGCTCCGCACCCCGTCGTGGCGCGCGAGCGGCTCGCGCATGCGCGCGACATGGAACATCCAGGCTCCCAGGGGGGTGAGCCAGCTGGGAAGGATGTCGAAGTGCACCATCGCCAGGGCCGAGCCCTGGTGCCGGAAGAAGCGGGGGAGATCCCCATCGCGGAAGTGGTGGACCACCCCCGTCGAGAGGTACACCGTGGCCCCCTCCACCTCGAACGCGTCGCCGTGCACGAAGCGGCAGGGGAGCCCCTCCTCCCGGGCCAGCTCGCCGGCCACGCGCACCAGCGTCGCGTTGCGATCCACGCCGACGAGCTCGACGTCGTCTCCCAGATCGCCCCACGCCGCCAGCCAGCGGATCCCAAAGCCGAGCCCGGTGCCGATGTCCACGATGCGCAGCGGCACCCCCCGCCCCCGCAGCACCGCGATCAGGGGCCGAAGCACGGAGAGGAGCCGTTCCCCGTGCCCGAACTCCTCCCACAGCCGCTGGAGCTCGGTGTGGATGCGGAGGTAGAGGGCGTCCAGCGCCTCGGGGTCGAACCGGTCCCCGGCGCGGGGGATGCCCGCCGCGATCCGCCCCGCGGTGGACCACCGGGAGAACGGCAGATCCCCGGGCCGGGCGGGGCGTCCGTCGGCGTCGAGAAGGTGGTCGGAGAGCTCGGGCCAGTCCACGGCAGGCTCAGCCCTTGCCGTTCCGTTGCGGGTTCAGGAAGGGGAGGACCGCCAGGAACACGAGGCCGAAGGCGCAGTCGATGAGCAGCACCTGGGGGAGGGTGAAGCCCCACCCGCCGGCGGCGGCGGTGGTCAGCGCCTGCCCTTGCCACCAGTAGGTGTACGAGGTGACCAGGTTGAGGAGCGCCATCGACGCGGTGAACTGCGTCGCCGCGATGCGGGGGTCGGCGATGTCCATGTAGAGGGCGGACTGCACCCCGTACATGAGCCCGAGGAACAGGGCGAAGACGGTTCCAGCCAGGTTCCACTCCAGGATGAGCCCCTCGGGTGCGCGGGGGAACACCCCGTCCACGCCGTCCGGCGGGACGAGCCAGCCCGCCGCCCAGAAGCGCCAGGCCAGGTAGAGCGTGGGGAGCACGGTCGCCGCCGAGAAGACGCCCAGGGTGAGGCGACGGCCCCACCGGTCCGAGAGCATGCCACCGCCGACGCAGGCGACGGCGAACACGACCGAGCCGACCAGGTTCCAGGTGGCGATCTCGTCGTCGGTCATGCCCAGGGTGGGGGTGATGTTCACCGACACCGTGGAGGACAGCGACCTGGCGCCGAGCGGGAGCAGCGCGAGGAGGAACCCGAGCTGGCCACGTCGGGTGGTGAAGAACACCCGCGCCACGGTCCGGGCGTAGTCCGCGATCTCCGCGCCGGCGCTGGCCAGGCCGCTGGCCGCGGCGGTCGCGCCGGCGAGCGCACGCTCGGCGGTGAGCTTGACCATGGTGGTCATGATGGCCAGCAGGAGCGCGGGCACGAGCAGCGAGGCCGTCTCGAAGCCGAGGACGCCCTTGAGGTAGATGACCCCCGAGCCGCCGATGGCGATGCCGAGCTGCGCGGCGCCGAACATGAACCCGTTGGCCCGCCCCCGCTCGTTCTCCGAGAGCGAGCCGACCGCGAGGGCGTCGATGGCCACGTCCTGGCACGCCGAGAAGAGGCCGTAGGCGGTCATGACCGCGGTGAAGAGCGCGAGCCCCTCGATCGTCCCGTCCGCCCCCACCCGGGGGAAGACCGCCATGGCCCCGAGGAGCGCGACGATCACCAGGGCCTGCATGGCGACGATCCACTGGGTGCGCCGCCCGAAGCGCTCGAGGTGGAGGTTGTCCACCAGCGGGCCCAGGAGCCACTTCCAGGCCCACGGCAGGAGGATCGCGGCCAGGAAGGCGCCGATGGCCTCCGCCTCCATGCCCATCCGCTTGAACTCGAGCGCCACCGCGGAGACGGCGAAGCCCTGGGGGAGACCCTCGCCCAGGTAGAGCAGCACGAAGATCGCGAGGCGCCCGCGGGGGGTGGCGAGGAGGTTGGTGGCGGCCATGGGGGCTCCGGCGCGGCACGCTACCACGGCCCGGGGGGCGGCCTCCTCACCACCAGGGCCCGGAGCGGGGCGCCTCCTGCATCCGCGCCACCAGGCGCGCGAGCCGCGCCTGCATCTCCGCCTCCGGGTACGAGCGGCGGTCCCCGTGCCCGGCCAGGATCCAGCGGAACCGCAGCCCCGCGAGCTTGCGCAGGCTCACCGCCTGCTCCTCCCAGGAGTACCAGCACGCGTCGCGGAAGGCGTGCAGGTCGTCGCGGGCGCGGCTGTAGCAGAGCGAGTCCCCCGTGAAGAGCCAGGTGTCCCGGTAGAGGTAGGCCACGCTCCCCCGGGTGTGGCCCGGGAGCCAGGTCACGGTCCAGTCGGGCAGGAGGGGGCCGTCGTCGTCGAGCAGGTCGGTCGCGAAGGGCGCGGCGCGCGCGTCGGCGCGGTGGATCCAGACCCGCGCCCCGAAGTGCCGGGCGTAGCGCTCGGCGTCGGCGACGTCGTCCCGGTGGGTCAGGAGCACGTGCGCGAGGCCGCCGCGCCCCTCCAGCTCCCGCACCAGGGGGAGCGCCCACCGGGGACTGTCCACCATGACGTTCCCCTCGGCGGCCTCCACGAGGAAGCTGTTGGCGCCGTAGCTCCCCTCGGCGGCGTAGCCGAGGATCGACACCGGGCCGTCCACGGGGTGGGGGAAGGTCCCGGCGACCCGGGGCTTCTCGCCGTCGAGGTGGATGGCCCCGACCGGACAGAAGAGGAGCGCCCGCCAGGCCTCGTCCAGCGTGGCCGGCCCGGGCTGCGCCACGACCGCGCTCATGCCGCCGGCGTCGGCGTAGACCGTGGGCGCGAGCTGCCGGCAGCCGTCGCAGTCGATGCAGGCGTCGTCCACCCAGAGGGGCCCGGGGGTGTTCTCGGGGCGCCGGGTGCGCATGCCGGGAGCATAGCCGCGGGACGTGGGCCCGCCCCGAATCGTCACGAGCGGCGGGAGGCGGCCGGCCGCGGGCGCGGCCCCGGGTCGGACGGATTAGCAGCGCGGGGCGTGGACTTCGAGCTCCTCATCGCCTGGTCGCACCTCCGGTCCCGCCGGCAGGACGCGGGCGTCAGCTTGATCGCGGTGCTCTCGGTGCTGGGGGTGACCCTCGGCGTCCAGATGCTCATCATCGTGCTCTCGGTGATGGCGGGCTTCGAGGTGGACCTGCGCGACAAGATCCTCGGATCCTCGGCCCACATGGTGGTGCTCTCCTACGAGGGGCCGCTCGAGGACGCCGGCTCGATCGTGCGCCGCGTGGAGGAGGTGGAAGGGGTGGTGGCCGCCTCTCCCTTCACCTACACCGAGGTGATGCTGCGCTCGTCCTTCGGCACCTCGGGGGCGGTGCTCAAGGGCTTCGATCCGCAGCTCACCCCCAAGGTGACCGGGCTCGCGGACGACCTGAAGATCGGCCCCGACGGGGCCCTGACCGACCCGGCCGCGAAGCTCGACCTCCTGCGCAAGCTGCGCACGCCGCCCCCGGCCCTGGCCCAGGACCTCGGCGACACCGAGCCCCTGCCCGGGCTCCTGGTGGGCGAGGGGCTCGCGGACACCCTGAAGGTGTTCCCTGGCGACCGCGTGCACGTCATCAACCCCATCGGCAGCGGGGTGGGCCCCATGGGCCTCCCCATCCCGCGGGTGCAGGCCTTCCGCGTGGCCGGCATCTTCTACACGGGCATGTACGAGTACGACACCAAGTGGGCGTACGCGGACAACGCCGACGCCCAGCAGTTCATGGAGCTGGGCGCCGCGGTGACCGGGGTGGAGGTGCAGGTCGAGCGGGAGCGGCTCTACGACGTCATCGAGCTCGCCGCCAAGGTCGAGGAGGAGCTGCACTACCCGCTCTACACCCGGAACTGGCTCACGATGAACGCCGCGCTCTTCTCGGCGCTCAAGCTCGAGAAGTACGTGATGGGGCTCATCCTCGCCCAGATCATCACCGTCGCCGCGGTGGGCATCGTGACCAACCTGGTGGTGATGGTGATCACCCGCGCCCGGGAGATCAGCATCCTGAAGGCCATGGGCGCCACCCCCGGGATGGTCCGCGCCATCTTCGTGCTGGAAGGGGGCATCGTGGGGGTGGTGGGGACGGTGTTCGGCACCGCGCTCGGGCTCCTCGGCTGCTGGGCCCTGGACCGCTACCGCTTCCCGCTCGACACCAACGTCTACTACCTGGACTCCCTCCCGGTGGTGGTCGAGTGGCCCTCGGTGGTGACGGTGGTGATCGGCGCGTTGACCATCTGCTTCCTCGCCACGCTCTACCCGGCGAGCCGCGCGGCGCGGCTCGATCCGGTCGAAGGGCTCCGGTACGAGTGATGGGCGTCGCGATCCAGGTCCGCGGGCTCGTCCGCCGCTACACCAAGGGCGGGCAGACCATCCAGGTGCTCGACGGCGCCAACCTCGACGTGGGCGCGGGCGAGATGGTGGCGCTGGTGGGCCAGTCCGGCTCCGGGAAGTCCACCTTCCTGCACCTCTTGGGTGCGTTGGAGGCGCCCACCGAGGGGAGCATCCTCGTGGACGGGCAGCCGCTCGCCGGCCGGACCTCGGCGGAGCTCGCCGCCTACCGCAACCGGCAGGTGGGGTTCATCTTCCAGTTCCACCACCTCCTCCCCGACCACAGCGCCCTGGACAACGCGGCGATGCCGGCGCTGATCGGGCGCTACACGCCGGTCGCGGCGCGGGCCCTGGCGGAGAAGCGGCTTCAGGCGGTGGGCCTGGGCCACCGCCTCACCCACAATCCGGGGGAGCTCTCCGGCGGGGAGCAGCAGCGGGTGGCCATCGCGCGGGCCCTGCTCCTCGACCCTGGCCTGGTCCTGGCCGACGAGCCCACCGGGAACCTCGATCCGGGCACCGCGAGCGAGGTCCTCGAGGTGCTCCGTGCCGCGAACCGCGAGGCCGGGGCCACCCTGGTGGTGGTGACGCACTCGATGGAGCTGGCGGCGCGCTTCGACCGGGTGGTGCGGCTCCAGGCCGGCCGCTTCGTCCTGGCCTGAGCCCGGCGGGGCGCCCCGATCCGGGATAGGAGCCGCCCTCTTCGAGCGACGCGGTGCACTTCCAGGACCTCATCCTCTCGCTCCAGGCCTACTGGGGCCGACACGGCTGCGCGATCCTCCAGCCCTACGACGGGTCCATGGGGGCGGGCACCTTCCACTGGGCCACCTTCCTCCGCCCGCTCGGGCCCCGGCCCTGGCGCTGCGCCTACGTCCAGCCCTGCCGCCGCCCGGGGGACGCCCGGTACGGCGAGAACCCCAACCGGCTCGGCCACTACTACCAGTTCCAGGTGCTCATCAAGCCGAGCCCGCCCGACATCCAGCGCCTGTACCTCGGGTCCCTGGAGGCCATCGGCATCGACCTCCGGAAGCACGACATCCGCTTCGTCGAGGACGACTGGGAGTCCCCCACGCTGGGCGCCTGGGGCCTCGGCTGGGAGGTGTGGCTGGACGGGATGGAGGTCACCCAGTTCACCTACTTCCAGCAGGTGGGCGGCGTGGAGTGCAGCCCGGTCTCCGTGGAGCTCACCTACGGGCTCGAGCGGCTCGCGATGTACCTCCAGGGGGTGGATCGGGTCTACGACCTCACCTGGGTGGACGGCATCACCTACGGGGACGTCTACTTCGAGAACGAGCGCGAGCAGTCCACCGACAACTTCGAGGCCGCCGACCCGGCGCTGATGTTCGCCGACTTCGAGAAGTGGGAGGGGGAGTGCCGGCGGCTCTGCGCCCGCGCCTTGCCGCTGCCGGCCTACGACTGCCTCCTCCCGATGTCCCACACCTTCAACATGCTCCTGGCCCGGGGCGCCATCTCGGTGGCGGAGCGGGCCCGCTACATCAAGCGGGTGCGCGACTGCGCCTGCGAGGTGGCCCGCACCTGGCTCCAGGTCAGCGAGGGGGTGGGCCGGTGAGCGAGCTCTTCGTCGAGTTGGGGGTCGAGGAGATCCCCGCCCGCATGACCCGACCCGCGCTGGACGCGCTGGCCGCCGGCATCGTCAAGCTCCTCGGCGCCACCCGTCACGGCGCCGTGCACACCTGGGGGACGCCCCGGCGCCTCGCGGTCGCGGTGAGCGACGTGGACGCCGTCCGCCCGGGCGTGGAGCGCCTCGTCACCGGGCCGCCGGTGGCCAGCGCCTGGCGCGACGGGCAGCCCGGACCGGCCGCGATCGCCTTCGCACGCTCCAAGGGGGTGGAGCCCGAGCAGCTCATCCACGTGGACACGCCGAAGGGCCCCGTGGTGGGGGCGCGGGTGATCCAGGGAGGCGAGCGCACGGCCGACCTCGTGGCGGCGGGCCTCGAGGCGGTGGTGGCCGGCATCCCCTTCAAGAAGTCCATGCGCTGGGGCACCGACGCCTGGCGCTTCGTGCGCCCGTTGCACCGCGTCTGCTGCGTGTACGCGGGGGAGGTGGTGGACACCACCGTGATGGGCCTGCAGACCACCGGCACCTCGGTCGGGCACGCCATCGCCGCCGCGGACCCCTTCCCGGTCTCCGACAGCGCCCACTGGCTCGCCAACCTGCGCGAGCGCTGGGTGCTCGCCGATCCGCACGAGCGCAAGGCGGTGATCGCCCGGCAGGTCGGACTCGCGGCCGAGCGGATCGGTGGCGAGGCCTCGGTCCCGGAGGAACTCCTGGAGGAGGTGACCTGGCTCGTGGAGTGGCCGGTGGTGCTGGTGAGCCAGTTCGACCCCGCCCTGCTCGAGCTCCCGCCGCGGCTCCTGGTGGAGTCGATGAAGGTCAACCAGCGCTACTTCCCCATCCTGCGCGAGGGGCGCCTCTCCAACGAGTTCGCCGTGGTGGCCAACGCCCCTCACGGCGATCTGGAGCTCATCGCGGCCGGCAACGCCCGCGTGCTGGCGGCCCGCTTCCACGACGCCCGCTTCTTCTTCGGGGAGGACCGGAAGAAGTCCCTCGCCGAACACGGGGAGCGGCTCGGGGGGATGACCTGGCTGAAGGGCCTCGGGACCGTGGCCGACCGCCAGGCCCGCCTGACCCAGGTGGCCGCCGCCCTGGCCGAGCGCTTCGGCGCCGACCGCGACGCCACGCGTACCGCCGCCTCGCTGTGCAAGGCGGACCTCTGCACCCAGATGGTGGGGGAGTTCCCGGAGCTGCAGGGGCACGTGGGCCGCTTGCTGGCCGGGTTCGACGGGCACCCCCCCGTGGTCGCCCTTGCCATCGAGGGGCACTACCACCCGCGCTTCGCCACCGACAGCCTGCCCCCGACCCCCGAAGGGCGGGCGGTCGCGGTGGCCGATCGGCTGGTCCTCCTCGAGGGGGCCTTCCGCGTGGGGCTGCAGCCCACCGCCTCGGCGGATCCCCAGGGCCTGCGCCGGGCCGCGCTCGGGGTCGTCCAGATCCTGCTGGACGCCGAAGTGGACGGCGAGCTCCACGCGCTCTTCGCCGCGGCCGGACTGCCCGCGAGCGACGAGCTGGTGGACTTCTTCCTGGCCCGGCTGCGCGCCTTCCTCGTCTCCGAGGGCCTGCCCGCCGACCTGGTGGACGCGGTGGCGAGCGCCGGCGGCGCGGACCTCACCCGCATCGCCGCGCGCGCCCGCGGGCTCGGCGCCCTGGTCCGGGCCGGGGAGTTCGGACCCATCCGGACCACCTTCCGCCGCGTGGCGGGGCTCGCCAAGGACCACCCGGATCGCACCTACCGGTTGGACCTGTTCGACGGCGAAGCCGAGTACCAGCTGCACCTCGCGCTCTCGCGCCTCCCCCCCGGCGACGCGCCGGTGCCCCAGCTGCTCGCCGCCCTCACCGAGCTGCGCCCGGTGGTGGACACCTTCTTCGACCGCGTGCTGGTGATGTCCGAGGACCCGGATCTGCGCGCGAACCGGCTCGGCCTCTTGCGGGCCATCGTGGATCGCTTCGCCGGGTTCGCCGACTTCGCCCGCCTCTCGGTGGAGTGAGGCGCCCCCTGGACCCGCGGTGACCACGCTCCTGGTGCTGGTCGGGTGCGCCCCCCCGGTTCCCGGACCGCCCGGGACCCCCGACGGCCGGGACGACACCGCGCTCACCGACAGCACCGGCACCCCGGCGGCGGTGGTGGTGGATCTCCGCGCTTCGGCGCCCTACGGTCCCCACGCGGTCGAGCTCAGCGTGGACCTGGACCACGCCGCGCCGCTCGTCGCCGCATGCGTGCACCCCGAGGATCCCGCCGAGGTCCACCTCGTCGAGAGCCCCACCCCCGCCACCCGGCACGTGGTCCGCCTGGCCGGCCTGCTGGCCGAGACGAGCTACCGGTGTGTGGCCGCGGACCCGGCGGCCTCGGGGCCCCCCGCCGAGGTGGTGCACCTGACCGGCGCCGACCCGGGGGACCTCGCGCGCATGGCGGTGACCGACACCGGCGCGCACGCGGGCGGCTACGTCCTGCTCAACGTCAGCAACGACTGCGACTGGTACACCGCGCTGCTCGTGGTGGTGGACCGGCAGGCCCGGGCGCGCTGGGTGTACCGGATCGACGAGCCCATCGGCCCGTCGCTCGAGTTCCGCACCGACGGGGCCGACGCCTTCGTGTACGGCGGGGGCTGGCCGCCGGCCAGCTACGGGCGTCCCCGGCGGGTGGACGTATGGGGGGAGACGCTGGCGGACGTGGCCGACGTGCTGCCGGACGCCGCGACCTCGGGCTTCCACCACGACGGCAAGCGGCTGGCCGACGGGCGCTACCTCACCCTGGAGGCCGAGACCGTGGACGGTCCGACGCAGAGCTTCACCGGCTTCCGGGTGCGCGCGGTGGACCTCGAATCCGGCACCGTGGACCTCGACTGGCGGAGCCAGCGGGCGGTGGACGAGGGCTGGCTCCCCGAGGGGGAGGGCGACGCCTGGCACGCCAACTGGGTGGACCTCGTGGGGGACGAGCTCCTGGTGAGCCTGTGTCACCTCTCGCTCACCGTGGCGGTGGACCCGGCGTCGGGGGAGCACCTCTGGTCCTTCGGGCCGGGCGGGGACTTCACGCCGCAGGACGAGGACGGGACGCCGCTCGGCGACGACGCCTTCCCGGAGTGCCAGCACGGCAACGAGCGGCTCGGAGACTCCCTGCTCGTCTACGACAACGGGCGCACCCGCACCTGGTCGCAGGTCGTGTCCTGGCGCCTGGACCTCGACGCGCGGGTGGCCACGCGGGAGTGGAGCTGGACCGAGCCGGGGTGGTGGGAGTACGCGCTGGGGGACGTTGACCGGCTGCCGGGCGGGCAGGTGCTCGTCACCCAAGGGCACGGCGACTGCATCTCCGCCACCACCGACTTCACCACCCGGGTGGTCGAGCTCGTGGGCGACGAGGTGGTGTGGCGGCTCGCCTTCGAGGCCGGCGACCAGATGGCCTACCGGGCGGAGGTCGCGGACGGGTGCACGCTCTTCGCCAACGCCGCCGAGTGCCCGCAGGTGGCCGCGCGGGTGGCGGCGCTCCCGGCGCTGGGGCTTCAGTAGGCGATCAGCGGGAGGATCGCCTCGGGGCGCGGGTCGCGCTCCCAGGCGCGCTGGAGCTGACGACCGGGCGAGACCCCGGTGGCCACCTGGGCGTCCAGGGAGTCGAGCCAGGCCCCGTCCTCTCCGATGGCGACGAGGCCCCGGCGCGCGATGGCCAGCAGCTCCCGCGCCCAGTCGGCCCCCGCGCGCCCGGCGTACCGTCCCTCCAGGCCGGCGCGGGCCGCCTCGGCGTGCGCCTCGACGTGGTGGCCGCGGGCGAAGGCGCGACCGAGCTCCAGGGCGTCGTCCAGGGCGCCGTAGAGCAGGCCGCTCCACATCGCGCAGAAGGCGATCGACTGCTCGATCGGGACCGCGTCCGCGCCACGGATCTCGATGGTGCGCTTGACGCGGACCTCGGGGAAGACCGCCGTCTGGTGCAGCGCCCAGTCGTCCAGGGTCGGGTACACCCCGTCCAGGCCGGACTCCATCCAGCTCCGGAAGGTGCGGCCGCCGGCGTCCGCCCAGCGCCCGTGGCGCTTGTAGAACATCATCGGGGTGTCCAGCAGGTAGTCCACCCAGCCGGCGTGGCTGTACCCCTCGCGCACCGGCGCGGGGAAGCCGGTGCGGGCGGGATCGGTTCGGGTCCAGATGTGGGCCCGGTAGGACACGAAGCCGGTGAGCGCGCCGGCGGCCACGGGGGAGTTCGCGAAGATCGCGGTGTTCAGCGGGGAGAGGTCCACCGAGGCGCGGAACTTGCGCGCGCAGTCCGCCTCGTCCGTGTAGTCGTAGTTGGCCTGGACGGAGCAGGTCCCCTTCATCATCCACAGCGCCAGGTCCCCGCGCTCCGGCAGGTAGGCGCGCATCAGGCGGTACCGGCCCTTGGGCATCCAGTCCACGTCGGCGATGGCCGGGTAGGGTGTCAGGCCGCACGCGATCCAGCGGAGATCGTGTCCGCGCGCGAGGTCGTACAGCTGATCGCGGTTGCGCCGCACCTCGGCGGCCAGCTCGGCCAGGGTGCGGTGGGGGGCGCCCGAGAGCTCCACCTGCCCGCCCGGTTCGAGCGTGATGGACGCGCCTTCGCCCTCGAGCGCGATGAGGTGGCCGTCCTCCAGGTACGGCGCCCAGCCGTTGCGGGCGCGCAGCTCCTCCAGGATCCACCGGATGCCGTCCGCGTCGTCGTAGCGGACGGGGCGACCGTCGCCCCTCACCACCGCGCGCTCGAACTCCCCGCCCACCAGCCAGCGCTCGCGCGGGCTCCCGTAGGAGTCGTAGGTGGCGCGGAGGGTGTCGACAGACAGGGACATGCGGGCTTCCGGCGGTGGGCGGCACATCCTAAACACCGAATTCACCGCGGCGCCCCGCGACGATGCGGCCCCGCCCGGGCTACCGTTCGGCCTCGGAGCATCGACCGTGCCTCTCCTCGCGCTCATCGGCCTCGCCGCCTGCGTCCCCGAGCTCACGAGCCCGGATGGGGGCGCGAAGGAGGAGGTCTGTGTGCCTCCGGAGAACACCTGGCCGAGCACCCAGCCCCCCGAGGGGACCATCGGGGAGGGCTTCGACGTGGGGGACCGGATCGAGGACTTCCTCCTCGCGGACCAGCACGGGGACCAGGTGTGCCTCCACCAGTTCTACGGCCACGTGGTCCTGGTGGACATCAGCACCATGTGGTGCGAGCCCTGCAGGAAGCTCGCGGAGGAGCTGCAGGCCACCGCGGACGACTACCGGGACGACGGCTTCGTCTACCTCACCGTCCTCGCCGAGGACCTGGGCAGCGACCCTCCGGACAACACCGAGCTCAACCAGTGGGGCGACTACTACGGCATCCTCGAGCCGATCGTCTCGGACGAGATCGGCTGGTGGGAGGGCGCCATCCCCGGCACGCCGGAGTTCCCCCAGGTGATGGTGCTGGACCGGGAGTTGAACATCCTGGTTCGGGACGTCCCCCCCTCGGACGAGGCGGTGCGCGAGGAGATCGAGTCCGCGCTGTAGTTTGTCGAGGGGCGGACCCCTGCTACTCCAGTCGCTTGAGCAGGTGGTAGCCGCGGGGGGTCTCCACGACCTCGGAGAGCGCGCCGATGTCGAGCTGGAACGCGGCCTCGTCGAGCTGCGGCGCGAGCTGTCGGCGTCCGAACCAGCCCAGGTCGCCGCCGTCCTCCTTGAGCGGGCCGTCGCTGTAGGTGCGCACCAGCGCGTCCCAATCGGCCCCCGGCGCGCTCGCCTCGGCGCGAGCGGCCTCGGCGCGCCCCTTCGCCTCTTCCTTGGTGCGGGTGATCCCGGCCGGCGCCTTGTCGGCCCCGGCCCAGCTCACCATCAGGTGGGCGGCGTGGATCTCCACCAGCGGGAGACGCTCGATGAGGTGGAAGCCGAACTCGGTCTCCACCGTGGGGGACAGCTCGCCGGGCTTCAAGAGCCGCAGCGCCGCCTCGAAGGGCTTCACCATCGTGCCCTCGTCGAACCCGCCCAGGTCGCCCCCGCGGGGGCCGGTGGAGTCGTCCGAGTAGGCCTTGGCGGTGTCCGCGAAGCTGGCGCCGGCGGCGAGCTTGCTCCGCGCCTCCTCCACGCGGGCGCGCGCCTCCTCCTTGGTGCGGGTCACGCTGGGGAGCGCGCCCACCGCGCCCTGCCAGGCAACGAGGATGTGCCGGGCCGCGAAGCGGCGGTCGGTGACGGGCGGCACCCGGATCTCGGTCACGGGCGCGGTGGGGGCCGGCGGGGGAGCCACCACCTCGGGCGCGGGGGGGGCGACCGGGGCGGGCGCGGCCGGCTCCTCGGAGCAGGCGAGGAGGAGCGTGAGGAACCAGGCGATCATTCGGCGAAGTCCTCGTCGCTCCGCGGCAGGAGCTTGTGGTTGGAGAAGGAGTAGCCCAGCACGCCGGTGATCTCGGCCCAGCGGGTGCCTTCGGGCGGCTGGTCCAGGTCCGCGTAGAGGTAGTCGTCCACGCGCAGGCAGCCGGCGACCTCGAACTCGTCGTAGTCCTCGGGGTCGTCCGGGTTGAGGTCGGTCACCTCGACCTCCTCCACCCGCACGAGCATCGCTTCGAGCGGCTCGGCGAGGGAGCCGCTCGTGGCCACGTCGCAAGGGGACACCAGGGAGGCCGCGGGAAGCTCGGCGGTGCCCAGCACCGTGGTGGTGGCGTACTCGATCTGGGTGAGCCCGTAGTACTCGAGGTAGCTCCCCTCCACGTCCACGACGTCCCCGGGCTCCACCGTGGCGTCCCCGTCGTCGTAGACGTAGAGCCCGCCGTACTCGGTCGCGGCGGGGTCCTGCACGAAGAAGCCCTGCCCGGCGCGCACGCCGGTCACCACCACTCCGGTCACGCGCACCCGCGAGCCCTCCGCGGGGTGGTCCGGGTGGCTCGGATCGCGCACCGCCTCCACCGAGACCGGCGGCTCCGTGACGGTCCCCGAGGGGTCCACCGGGGTGTCGTCGCAGCTGTCCCCCGTGCCGTCCCGGTCGCTGTCCCACTGGTTGGGGTCGTAGATGCCGACGCACACGTCCTCGGCGTCGTCCACCCCGTCGCCGTCCGCGTCGCCTTCGCTCGGCTCGCGCAGATCGCAGGAGGGCCGTACGTCGCCGCACTCGAGCACCGGGTAGAGCTCCTTGGCGTACTCGTAGCCGGAGGGCATGGTCACGTCGGCCATGGCCGCCACGAGCGTGGCCTCCAGCTCGGCGTAGGTCTGCCCGTCCTCGCCGCTCTCCGCCACCTTCACGCACACCGCGTTGCTGGCCCCGCAGGCGTCGAGGTCTTCGCACCACTCCGGGTTGGCGGCGAGGGTGTCGATGAAGGTGCGCCGACCGTACAGGGCCTGCCCCTCCACCACCACCAGCCGCACCGCGTCGGGGCCGCTCTCGATGATGGCCCGGTAGGGCGTGCGCGACCAGTCGTACACCGCGATGTCCGCGCGCATACCGGGCGCGAGCGTGCCCAGGAGGCCGTCCAGCCCGAGCACCCGCGCCGCGTCCGAGGTGACCTTGGCCCAGAGATCCACGTCGCTTAGCGGCGAGCCCTTGGACGCCAGCCACTCGTCCGCGCACGCCAGCTCCCCGGTGGGGGCCATGGACCCGGACGGGGTCCAATCGGTGCCGATCGCCCACGGGACGCCCAGCACCTCGGCGATCTCCACGGGGGTGGTGGTGGCGTAGAGCGCGAGGTTCGAGCGGGGCGACCAGATGAGCGCGGTGCCGTCGGTGGCCATCTGCGCCAGTTGCTCGGTGGTGGCGTCCGAGGTGTGGACGAAGGCCTGCCCCGGCCCGCTCATGCCGATGTCGAACATGTGGTCGATCTCGTCGCGCACCGACCCCCGGCGCCCTTCGGCCACGTGGTGCAGCACGGCGTCGAGGTCCCCCGAGGCGAGCTCCGACTCGAAGTAGCTCCCGTCCCCGCCGTCCAGGTACTCCACCCGCCCCGAGCTGTACTCGATCTCGTAGCCGTCGAGCTGGTGGCTGGCCTCGTCCCCGTCGAGGTCGCGGACCAGGATGTCGATGCAGCTCCCGCCGGTGGAGCCGACCGCGCCCGTGGTGCCGTGCACCAGCTCGCGGATCTCGGCCCACTTCATGATCTCGCAGACGTAGTCGTCCTCGATGACGTCGTAGGCGGTGCGGTAGTCCCAGTAGCGACCGTCGTCCTGCCAGTCGTAGCGGTCGTCGAAGTCCGCCTCCACCTGCCAGGGGGGGAGGGAGTTGTACTGGAGGTGGTTGTGCGCGTCGAGCAGGCCGGGGGAGATGATCCCCTCGGTGCACACCACCTCCGCGCCGGTGTGATCGCAGCTCGGGCCGGCGCAGCTCACCAGGCCGGTGCCGGCGTCGTACACCACGCTGCCGGCGTACGCGCCGTCGGGCCCGAGCACCACCCCCACCAGCGCCACGGTGTCTCCCGTGCCCGTCTGCGGGGTGCAGTCCGGGAGGTCCGGCCCCTCGGTCGGGCCGGTCGGCGTCTCGTCGGTGGGGACCGAGGTGTCGTCGGTGGGGACGGAGTCGGTGGGGGCCGTGTCGTCCGCGGACACGTCCTTGGGGTTCGGGCAACCGGCGAGGGCGAGGACGAAGAGCAAACCTCACTCCGAGCGAGGGCCGGCGGGTAACCCGCCGGCTTATGGGACGCGGGCATGGACCCCGCCTGGCTCGACGCCGTCGTACTCCTGTGGAACGGCCCGGCGCTGTGCGCGGGGGTGGTGATCAACCCGACCGGGGTCGTGGCCACGGCGTACCACTGCGTCGCCGCCGGGGCGAAGCCCACCGTGGTCTGGCGGGACGGCCAGCAGGTGGTGGGGACGGCGTTCGCGTTCGACCCCGCCCACGACCTCGCCCTGGTGCGGGTGAACCGCGCCGGGCTCGTGTCCCTGCCGGTCCGGGTGGACGCGCCGGGCATCGGCGAGCGGGTGTACGGCCTCGGGCACCCCTACGGCACCGCCGCGTCCGGCCGGCTCGAGGGGCTCCTGCGTTGGAGCGCCAGCGAAGGCATCGTGAGCGCGGTGGGCCCCTGGCTGCTGCAGACCGACGCGGCGCTCAACCCGGGCAACTCGGGGGGCCCGCTGGTGGACGCCCAGGGCTCGGTGGTGGGGATCGTGAGCCGCAAGCTCAAGGCGGACAACCTGGCCTTCGCGGGGAAGGGCGAGAGCGTGGACGCGCTGGTGCGCGACCCGGACGGCGGGCCCGCGCTCGGGGGCGCCTGGGGGCTCGGGCTGTCCTTCGCCACCCAGCACCGGGCGCTGTGGGCCGGCGGCTCGGGTTGGATCACCATACGCGACCACGCGGTGGGGCGGCTCTGGCTCCTCGCCGGGCCGGAGGGCGCGGACATCGTCCCGGTCATCGCCGCGCGGCAGCGGATCGGCCACGGGCCCATGACCACCACGTTCGACCTGGGCGCCGGCCTCGCGGTGGCGGGCGGGCCGGCCCCCCTCGTGGACGGCCGGGTGGGGTTGGGGATCTTCGAGATCGGCGGGCGTTGGTTCCCGACGCGGGGGGAGCTCGGCTTCACCGTCGATCTCGGCTGGCCCGGGCTCGTCGGGGTGTGGTGTTGGGGGGGACGCCGATCGCCCCCGCCCCCCGTCACCCCCGCGCGACGATCCGCCAGCACCGGTGAGCGCCCGGCCGCACGTCCTCCGGGGTGGTCTCGGCGGTGACGTCGTGGACCTCGGCGACGTCGAGGTCCTGGAACCGCGGGACGAAGCGGTGGTGGTTCGTCGAGAACCACACCACACCGCCGGGCCGGAGGAGGGGGAGGGTGCGCCGGAGCAGCTCGGGGTGGTGGACCAGCACGTCGAAGCCGCCCCGGTCGGAGCGCGACGGTGGGTCCACGATGGCCACGTCCCAGACCCCCCGGGCCCGGTCGAGCCACTCGCCCACCTCGGCCGCCACGAGCTGGTGCCCGGGGCCGTGCAGCGCGTTGCGCCGCAGGTTCGCCTCGGCGCGGGCCAGGTACGCGGGAGAGACGTCCACGCTGGTGGTGGCGGAGGCCCCGCCGGCGGCCGCCGCCACGGTGAAGGAGCCGGTGTAGGCGAAGAGGTTCAGGACCCGCTGACCCGCGGCCTCGGCCCGCACCCGCGCGCGGAGGGGGCGGTGATCCACGAAGAGACCGACGTCCACGAAGTCATCGAGGAGGACGCCGTAGGTCAGGCCGGCTTCTTTGGCCTCGTGGGCCGCCCCCCCGCGCTGGAGCCGGCCGTAGCGGTCCACGCCGGTGCGGCGACCGCGCGCGTGGACCCGGTCCTCGGGGATGTCGAGCCCGGCGGCCACCGCGGCGCAAAGCGTCGGCACGTAGTCGGGCAGGTCGGTCTGGTCGCGCTCGTAGACCGAGAGCACGGCGTGGCCCTCGTACCAGTCCACCACCGCCCGGATCTCGGGGATGTCCTGGTCGTAGACGCGGAAGGCCGTGGTTCCCTGCGCGGCGAAGCGCGGGGCCAGGTGCCGGAAGCGCTTGCGCACCCGGTTGCAGAGCATCCCGGCCTGGGCGGCGACCTGCTCGGGGCGGTAGCGGGGGGCGGGCACGGGGGGAGGGGAACCCGCCGGCGGGCGCGTGTCGAGGGGCCGGCCCCCCGGCCGCGGGCCGAAAGCGCAGGGGCGTGGCCCGGGCTAAGCCCACGGGGTGCTGACGGCTGGCCAGGAGGTGGATCGCTACGTCGTGGAGCGGCTGCTCGGCCGCGGCGGCATGGCGGCGGTGTACCTGGTGCGGCACCGCACGCTGGGCACCTGGCACGCGTTGAAGGTGCTGACCCTGACCGCGCCGCGCCTGGTGGACCGCCTGGTGCAGGAGGGCCAGGTGCAGGCGCGCCTGCGGCACCCCAACATCGTCGCCGTGACCGACGTGTTCGACGTGGGCGGCGCCCCCGGTCTGCTGATGGAGTACATCCCCGGCGCCTCGCTGGACCACCACCTGCCCGCCGGCGGGCTCCCCGAGCCCGAGGTGGAGCGGCTGTTCCGGGGGATCGTGGCCGGCGTGAGCCACGCCCACGCCCAGGGGGTGGTGCACCGCGACCTGAAGCCCGCCAACGTGCTCATCGAGCAGGGCACCCCCAAGGTGTCCGACTTCGGGCTCGCCAAGCTGGTGGCCGAGCTGGACGCGGGCGTCGGTCAGACCCGCTCGGGCGCGGCCATGGGCACGCCCAACTACATGGCGCCGGAGCAGGTCCGGGACGCCCGGTCGGTGGACTCCCGCGCCGACCTCTGGTCGCTCGGCTGCCTCCTGTACGAGCTGCTCACCGGGCGCCGGGCCTTTGACGGACCGGACGTGCTGGCGGTGTACAACGCCGTCGCGAACGGGCACTACGTGGGGCCCGAGCGCCTCCGCCCCGGGCTCGACCCCCGGTGGACGGTCCTCCTCCGGGCGTGCCTCGAGGTGGACCGGGAGCGCCGCGTGGCCGACGGGCCCTCGCTGCTGCGGCTCCTGGACACGCCCCGTCCGGTGTGGATGGGGCCCACGCTGAGCCCCGGGCCCGACACGCTCGTGCACGACGGGCCCCCGGCCGCCCCGGCCGCGGGGCCGGAAGCCCTGACCGCGTCGTCCTTCCCGGGCCGCCGCGGGCTGGCCACCTGGTCGGACGCGCCCGCGGACGCCGCCCCGCCCGAACTGGTCCGTCGGTGGTCGCCTTCCAGCCTCGGACTGGGCCTCGCCGCGCTCCTCAGCGTGGGCGTGGCGGGGACGTTGGCGGCGGGGCTCGCCTCGCGCTCGGCCGCCCCGCCCCCGGCGCCCGCGGAGCTGGCCGTCGCCCCGGCCCCCGTCGCGCCGGTCTCGCCCGTGCCCCCGGCCCCGGAGCCCACCCGGTCCGCCGATCCCACCGCGGTCGCCGTGGCCGCCCCCGCCGCGAAGGGAGCGTCCGCGGCGCCCGCACCTTCCACCCTACCCGCCGCCGACGTGGACGCCGGACCGGTGGCGAGCCGCCCCCCGGATCCCGGCGCCGCCACCGGCGCGCCCATCCTCTCCCTGACCCCCGCCGCCTCGAGCCCGGGCGCCGTCGCCTCCGGCCGCGTCGAGCTCAACGCCATCCCCTGGGCGCAGCTCGAGATCGACGGGGAGGCGCGCGGGTCCACGCCCTTCAAGGGGGAGCTGAGCGCCGGGCGCCACCGGGTCCGGTTCCGCACCGAGGACGGCGCCACCTACGAGGAGGTGGTGTCGGTGCCCGCCGGGGGGGTTAGCCAGCTGTGCTGGAGCTTCGAGCTGGCGGCCAGATGTCCGGATTGATCGCTCTCTTCTGTGTTGGGCTCGCCCTGGCGCGCGACGTCGTGGTGTACCAGGGGGATCCGGTGGCGGCCGCGGGCGTGGCCAGCGCCGACGTGGGCGCGCCGGCGGCCTCGCTCCAGTTCGTCCGCCTCGCCGAGCTGCCCAGCGTGGACGGGGCGGCGCTCCTGGGCGGGGGCGCGCCCGCCTTCTGTTCCTCGGCGCGCGACGGGAACGCGGCGGTGCGGGAGCTCGTGGCCCGCGCCGAGGGGCACCTCGGCTACCAGCGCACCGCGCAGGCGCGGGCGTCGCTGGACGCGGCCGCCTCCGGCCTGCGCTGCCTCTCCGAGCCGCTCGAGGCCTCGCTCGCCGGTCGCCTCTACTTCCTCCTGGGGGTCGTCGCGCTACGCGAGAGCGGCCCGGCCGAAGCGGAGCGGGCCTTCGCGCTCGCCGCGGCGCTCCAACCCGGTCTCACCTGGGACGCCCGGCTGCCACCCGACGAGACGGGCACCTTCGCGCGGGCGCTCGCACCCCCGGCGGCCCGGGTGGAGGTCCTCCCCGGCCTCGGCCCCGGTTTCACCCTCTGGGTGGACGGCCGCGCCGCGACCGGGCCCGTCCTGAGCCTCCCCGTCGGGCGTCACTACCTCCAGGTGCTGGGCCCGGCGTCCGCCACGACCCTGCTGGTGGACCTCGAGCCCGGCACCCGACCGGTCCTGGTCACCCCCGGCTGGCTCGACCGGGTGGACCTCGACGCCCTGGACCCGGCCACCCAGGCCATGGTCGAGGTGGCGCTGCGGGGCACCTTCCCGGACCGGAAGGTCTACGTGGTCACCGCGGGTCGCACCGCGTGGCTCGCCGACCGCTGGACCTTGCTGCCCTCGCGCCGCGGCCGGACCCCGGTTTGCGCCAGCGGGCGCCGTTGCGCCGGGGTCGCCCTCCTGGGCGGGGGCATCGCGGGCATGGCCGCCGGCGGGGTGGTCTTCGGCGTGGCGCAGCTCCGGGTCGGGGCGCTCACCGAGAGCCCGGCGGGCGAGACGCCGGAGGCCTACCAGGAGCGCATCGGCGCCCGAGAGGCCGCGGCGGCCTGGCTCCCGATGGGGGGCGCCCTGGCCGGGGTGGGGCTCGCGAGCGCCGGCGTGGGCGTGCTGCTCCAGCGACCCGGGGTGACGCTCACCTGGAGCGGTCCGGCGCTGGTCGGGCGGTTCTGAGATGACGCTCGCCCCGGTCGCGCTCCTCCTCCTCGCGGCCTGCGTCCCGGAGGCGGAGAAGCCCGACGACGCCGACGGAGACGGCTGGTCCGAGCTGGACGGGGACTGCGACGACGGCGACGGCGCGATCCACCCCGGCGCCGCCGAGCGCTGCGACGGAGCGGACCAGGATTGCGACGGAGCGGTGGACGAAGACCCCGTGGACCCGGTCACGGTGTGGGACGACGGCGACGGCGACGGACACGGTGCCGGCGAGTCGCGGACCGGGTGCGGGCTCGAGGGCGCCGCGAGCGGCGGCGACTGCGACGACGCCGACGCCGAGGTGTACCCGGGGGCCGCCGAGGTCTGCGGCAACGCGCGGGACGACGACTGCGACGGGGGTGCGGGGGCCTGCCTGCCGAGCGGGTCGCAGCCCTTGCAGGGGGTCGTCATCACCGGGCCGGGGGCGGCGAGCTTCGGCGGGGCGGTCGCGGTCATCGGGGACCAGACGGGCGACGGCCTGGCGGACCTGGTGGTGGGCTCCTGGGGGCGGGACGCGCCCTCGGATCCGAAGGACACCCCCTACGTCTGGGTGTGGTCCGTTGCGCGAGACGCGCGGCTGGACGAGGCGCAGGCCGCAGTCGAGGTCCTCGGCTTCGACAAACCCGGGCAGCGGGCGGGGGCCGCCCTGGCGGCCGCCGACTGGACCGGGGACGGCGTGGACGACCTGCTCATCGGCGCCCCCGGGGGCGGGGGGACGGGCCCGGACTGGGGAGCGGTCTACCTGCTCGAAGGGCCGCTGGAGGCCTCGGAGACGGTCCCGCCCTACGTGAGCGACATCGGCTATTTCGCCTTCGACGGGTGCGGGCTCTACGAGACCGGCGCCGGCAGGGACGAGTTCGGCAGCGGGCTCGCCGCGGTCCCGGATCTGGACGGGGACGGCGTGTCCGAGCTGGCGGTGGGCGCGCCGGCCTGGGTGAAGGGGAGCCATTCCGGGCGCGTGAGCGTGTTTCCGGGGGGCGCCATCGACGCGGTCAGCGGCGAGCCGCTCTTCCACGTGCGCTCGAGCGTGCCGGCGACCGAACTCGGCTGGGTGATCGCCGGTCTGCCCGACTGGGACGGCGCCGGCTACGGACGGCTCCTCCTCGGGTCGCCCTGGAGCGAGAGCTACTCCGGGCTCCTGGGCCTCGTCGAGGGCCACCCCGGGGAGGACCTCGTGCTCGAGGAGCTCCCGGTGCGGGTGGTCGGCGCGGAGAGCGGGGGCCGCTTCGGGATGGCGCTCGCGTGGGAGCCCGAGGCCGGACGCGTGGTGGTCGGCGCCCCGAGCGACCACACGATCGGGCCGGGCGCGGTCTGGTCGCTGCGCCCCGACGACCTCGTCGCGGGCACCTGGTCGGCGGAAGAGGTGGGGGAGGAACGGCCCTCCCCGCCGGGTGCCCTCGGCTACGGGAGCGCGGTGGCGGTGGGCGACGTGGACGGGGACGCGCTCGCCGACCTGCTCGCCGGCGCGGTCTACGGGGGCACCGCGCACGTGAGCACCACGCTCGGGGGCGAGTGGAGCCACGCCGGGACGTCGTGGAGCCTGGGCCTCGCGGTCGCCCTGATGGATGGCGACGGGGACCCCTTCGCGGACCTGGTGCTCCCGGATCCTGGCGCGGACGTCGTCTACGTCGTGCGGGGCACGGGGTGGTGAGGGACGAGGCTACGCCGGACCGGGCGGGCACAGCCGGAGCCGCTCGGCGGCGAAGACGCGGCCGACCAGGTCCACCACCGCGGCCACCCGGGCGACCCCGCGGAGATCCTCGGGCCACAGCGCCCACACCGGGTCCCGGGTGAGGGGGAAGCCGGCGAGCCGCGTCAGGCCCGGGTCGGCGTCGCCCACGAGGCAGGGCTGGACGCCGAGGCCGAGCCCGGCCACGAGGGCCTCCCGTTGCGCGGAGAGGTCCGACGCCCGGAACGCGACCCGCCCGGCGCGCTCGGGGAGCCAGCGGAAGCCGGTGGCGACGTAGGGCTCGCGGGTTCCGACCACCACGGCGTGCCCCGCCAGGTCCTGTGCCCCGGCCGGCACGCCGACGCGCGCGAGGTAGGCGGGGGCGGCGTACATCCCGTAGTGGATGTCGCCCACCCGGCGGCCCACGAGCCCGGGCTGGTCCGTCCGCACGTTCCGCACCGCCACGTCGGCGTCGCGCCGCAGCAGGTCCACCACCTGGTCGGTGACCACCAGCTCCACCCGAACGTCCGGGTGCGCGGCCCCGAAGGCAGGGAGGGCGGGGGTGACCAGGTGGGTGGCGACGAAAGACGGCAGGGTGAGGCGGACCGGGCCGCGCGCGCCTGCGTCCCCCACCTCCGCCTCGGCCGCGCGGGCCATGGCCTCGATGCGCGCGGCCAGCTCCACCAGCGCCGCCGCCTCGGGGGCGACACGCGCCGAGGCCCCCACCTTCTCCACCACCCGGACGCCCCACCCGTCGGACAGGGCGGCGAGCCGGCGGCTCACCGTGGCCTTGTCCACCCCCATCTCGGCCGCCGCCTGGGCCAGCGAGCCGGCCCGGCTGAACGAGAGGAGGAAGCGGAGATCGTCCCAGTCGCGCATGGACCGGCCCTAACGTCCGGGGCGCGGGGTGGAGCCGGGCTTCCCGTCCGCGCGCCCGACCGGGTGGATTCGTGCAACGCCGGGCCGCGACGAAGCCCCCGTTCCGGACGCGGGCGCGCCGCGTACTCCCGATGCGCATCCCGCGCAGCTTCAAGGAGCCACAGATGTCCAACGTCCCCACCGTCCAGAACCTCTACGCCGCCTTCGGGCGGAGCGACCTCCCCGCCGTCCTCTCGTACGTGACCGACGACGTGAGCTGGGGCTTCAACGGGGCCCGTCCCGATCGGGTGGGCTACCACCAGCCGGTGGCCGGCAAGGCCGAGCTCCCCGGGTTCTTCGCCCACCTCGCCGAGGAGGTGGAGTTCCGGGCCTTCGAGCCCCGCCGGTTCATCGACGGTGGGAGCGACGTGGTCGTGGAGGTGCACATCGCCTTCACGCTCAAGGCCACGGGGCGCTCGGTGGACCAGTCGCAGCTCCACTGGTGGAGCTTCGACGACCAGGGGCGCATCCGGTCCCTGGTGCACTACGAGGACACCGCCGCCGTGCTCGCCGCCGCGGAGGGCTGAGGGACCGGTGCGGGCGCGCTGATCCGCGGGGTCAGCGCGCCAGCCAGGCGCGCAGGGCGTCGAAGGTGCCGCCGAAGCCGCCCTCCATGCTCGCGTGCATGCCCGCGAAGAACGCGCGCTCCTCGGCGCTGGCGCGGATCGGTCGACCCCGGAGGGTGATCCGCGTGCCGGGGCCCGCGGCCTCGAAGGAGAGGCGGTTGTAGACCTCCAGCGGGAACTGCGGCGCGATCGGCGGCCGGATGATCTCCCCCGCCTCGTCCGCGAAGGAGTTGATCCACTCGAGCCTCACCTCCGGTTCGATGACCCGGAAGTGCATCCGTCCCCACATCGGCGGGGCACCGCCCGGCGGCAGCATCGCGTAGTGGAAGAGCCCGCCCACCCGGAACTCGTGGCGCTCGACCCGAAGGCCCAGCCCCTTCGGGCCCCACCAGGCGCCCAGCGCCTCCGGCGTGGCCCACGCCTGCCACACCCGCCCCACCGGTGCCGCCAGCTCGCGCGTGAGCACGAAGTCGCTCGCCGCGCCCTCGTCGAGCACCGCGCCAAGCCGGGCCAGGGTCTGACCGCCGAGTTCCACCGCGCCCATCTTGCGCTTCGCTTCCGCCTCCTCGGCGGAGGCGAGGCGGTGACGCATCCGGAGCTCGGTGTACTCCCCCTGGGCGGTGAAGGTGACGGTGACCCGGAAGGGCGGCGGCCCGCCTTACTCGCCGGTGTCGTGGTCGTACACGATGCGCTCCCCCGACTCGATCTCCAGGTAGCGGACCCGGTTCGGGAAGGCGCCGTACTGCGGGTGCGCCATCGTGTAGCGCCACTCGCCGCCCACCCGGAAGTCGAGCGCATGCGTGGTGGTGGTGAAGCCGTTCGGGCCCATCCGCCGGTCCAGGGCCTCGGAGGTGGTCCCGGCCTCGAACACGAGGTCGCACGGGGCGCGGAAGCGGCGCGAGAGCTCGAGCTCCCGATCAGGAGGGTTCGCTCATGGCGAGGGGTCCTTGGTGAGGGTTCGAAGGTAGGCGTCGAGGCGGTCGAAGGACTCCTCCCACTCCCGGCGGTAGCTCTGCAGCCAGTCCGAGGCGCCCTCCAGCGGAGCGGGCGTGGCCGAGTAGCGGCGCTCCCGTCCGCTCCGGCGGGCCTGCACCAGGCCGGCGCGCCTGAGCACGTCGAGGTGTTTCGTCACCGCCTGCCGGCTCATGCCCGTGCCCTCGGTGAGCGCGGTGAGCGAGCGCTCGCCGCGACCGAGCCGGCGCAGGAGCGCCATGCGGGTGACATCCCCGAGCGCGGCGAACACGGCCGCGTTCCCACGCGCATCATGCAACTGCATGGTTGCCTGTTACATGGAGCCGCGGCAACGCGCAACATTCTGGTTGCGATTCAGACCCCGGCTTCGAACACCCGCGGCACCGCCCACCGCCCCGTCGCGGGCGGATCGTGGGCGAGGAGGCGCTTGCGGAAGGCGACCTGCCGCCGCCGGGAGGCCTCGACGAGCGGGGCCCAGACCGCGTGGGTGGAGCGGTGCTCGATGAGGTGGCGCCAGAGGGGGTTGGAGCGCTTGTAGAGGGCGCTCATCGCCAGGTAGGCGGGGACGGCCTCGGCCTGGCGGGGGCGGCGGGCCCAGATGGATCGGGCCGAGAAGACCTCGTCGTAGAGCCAGGCGTACCCGGCTTCGAGCTGGGCGGGGCTCAAGTGCCGGGGCTGGAACACGCAGTGGGCGGTGTCGTACTTCGCCCAGTCGCGGTGGAGGATGCGGCCTTCGGCCTCCATGCGGCGGAAGAGGGGCGTGTTCGGGTAGGGCGTGAGGATGTGGAAGGTGGCGCATTCCATGCGGTTCACCTCGATCCACCGGGCCAGCCGCTCGAAACAGTCCGGGCCGTCGTGGTCGAAGCCGAGCACGAAGGAGCCGTTCACCTGGATGCCCACCTCGTGGAACATCGCCACCCGGCGGGCGTAGTCGTCGGCACGGGGGCTGCGCTTGCCAGCCGCGGCCAGGTTGGCGTCGGTGAGGCTCTCGAAGCCCACGAACACGCCGGTGCACCCGCCCAGCGCCATGGCGCGGACCAGGGTGGGGTCGTCGGCCACGTCGATGGAGACGGCGGCGCTCCAGATGCGCTCGAGGGGGGCCAGCGCGCGGGCGAGGTCACGGAGGTAGCGCTTGTCGGAGCCCAGGTTGTTGTCGATGAACACGCCGTAGGGCTCCGGGCTCCGCTTGAACTCGTCCACCACCGCCGCGATGGGCCGCTTCTGGTAGGGGATCCGGGTGTCGCCGGTGGCGAGGTAGCAGAAGTCGCAGCGGTTGTGGCAGCCGGCGGTGGCGATGAGCGAGAGCGTGGTGAGGAAGCCCCAGGAGGGGAGGATGGAGCGATCGGGGGGCGGGCTCTCCCGGTAGTTGTCCTGCGGGGCGAGGTAGCGGGGCGCGAGGGCGCCCGCGTCGAGGTCCCGGAGGATGCGCGGCCAGGTGAGCGCGCCGTCGCCGATCGCGACCACGTCGGCGTGCGCCGCCACCTCTTCGGGACAGGAGAGCGCGTGCAGCCCTCCGAGGACGACGATGGACCCCTGCGCCCGGTACCAGTCCGCGAGCGCGTAGGCGCGGGTGGCGAAGGTGAGGTGCACGGTGATGCCCACCACCTCGGGGAGCGGGTCGGCCGGGGGCGGGCCCTGGAGCAGGTTCTCGTCCCAGAAGAAGAGCGACCAGTCGGGCGGGGTGGCCCCCGCGAGGGAGGTGAAGGTGAGCGACGGCGTAAGCACGTGCTTCCCGTAGGAGGCGTGTGGGTCCTTCGCGTAGAAGGGGTTCACGAAGAGGGCGGTACGCGGCACGGGGGTGCGCCGGCGGGGCGCCGGTAGGACGGGGGCGTCGGTCATCGGGTGGGGCACGGGAACCTCCACCCTCAAGCTCATCCCCGTCCGACGCCTCCGCGCGCAGGGGCCTGGGCGGCGACGCGGCGGGGGTGGGGCGGAATGGTGCAGGGGATCGAGTGCGTGCGGGCGGCTATGTTGAGTACGAGCACGGACGTGCCACGCCGATCGGTCCTGCCACACTCCCCTCCGACGCGGTGCAACCCAGCGATCGCGCGGCATGGCGCGTGTGGCTGGCGACACACCACTCATCAGCGTGGACAGTCGCCCGCGTGCACTCGATTCCGAGCGGACCATGCTCTGGTTCGCGCCTCGGCAGGCCGGATCCGGCTGGTCCAGGCCGAACAAGGAGCGGATCGCTCGCATGATCGCTGCAGGCCTGATGATGCCCGCAGGCCAGGCGAAGATCGATGCGGCGACACGTGACGGGTCGTGGGTGAAGCTCGACGGCGTCGAGGCCGTCCGCTCGAACGGGGTGATGCGATCGGATCCGGCCGGCGGTGAGGCCGGGCCGAGCCTGCCCCATCGGCCAGGTCCAACACGGCTCATGGATGTATCGGGCGCTCCCTGTCGCGCGAGATGTCTCACCATGCGACACCCGAAGGTCCGGTTGTCTCGCGCCGAACGCGCGCCCCACTGTGCCGTCAAAGCGCGATCAGCGCGTCGAACACCTCGAAGTAGTTGTTCGGGTCGTAGACGGTGATGACCATCTCCTCGTCGAGGAGCAGGAGGGTCGGGTAGCCGATGATGTCGAGCCAGGGCGCCAGGTCCATGTCGGCATCGCCGAGGATGGGGATGGCCGGGTTGGGGTACTCGTCGTACCAGTCGGCGAGGTCCCGGTTCGAGATGCTGCCGCCTCCGGCGTCCGAGTCGAGGACGGTGATCCAGTAGATCGTCCCGTCGTCGACCATGTCCGGGATGTTCCGGTACGACCGGTAGTCGTCCATGAACGAGTCTTCATGGTCGAGGAACGCCGCGATCTCGTTGCAGTAGTAGCACCACATGCCGGAGAGGTCGAGGACGATGGGCCGCCCCTGCTGGGCGAAGTCGTAGACGTCCACCGTGTCTCCGAACTGGTCGGTCCAGGCGAAGCGGGGGAGCTGGTCCCCTTCGGACGCGGTGCCGCGCCAGCCCGGGTCGCCGAGCTCGTCCTTGTCGGGGTTGTACGGCCAGCCACCGGTGTAGGCACCGCTCGACGCATCGGTCGGATCGGAGCCGATCTCGACCTCCAGGCCGTCCGGGTACCCGTCACCGTCCGTATCGGTGTCGAGCGGGTCGCTGCCCATCTCCACCTCCTCGCCGTCCATCAGGCCGTCGCCATCGGTGTCGGGTTCGGACGGGTCCGTCCCGAGGTCGATCTCTTCGCTGTCGGAAAGGCCGTCGTCGTCCCCGTCCACCGGCTCGGTGGTCGTGGCTCCGGAGGCACCACTCCTACCACGGGATCCGGTTCCCCACCGCGATCATCGCCCCCGAACGCGCGGGGGCGACGAGCGGGCCTGCCCCCGGACCCAACGGTCAGTACGCGGTGAGCGTGACCGAGGCGGAGTTGTCGGTCTCGTCCGTCTCGCGGATCAAGTTGTTGGCGTCGGCGTAGGCAGTGAGCACCGTGTCACCGGCGACCGACGGGCTGACGTTGAGCACGAGCTCAACACAGTTGGACGGTCGGACGGTCACCATGCAGTACAGGTAGGTGCCAGAGCTGTACCGCACCGCGCGACACGACCCGCCACGCGGTTGGCTGCCGCGCCGCCCTCCTGCCTCACCCCCGGGGCCGGACCACCTGGCCCACGGGCACCACCGGCCGGTCGCGGTGGGCGAGGCGACCGGCCTCCTCCGCCACGTGTTGGACGGACGGGAGCGCCGCGCCGAGGAAGCGCTCGCCGGGCCCCCGGAACGCGGCCGGATCCCCGGTGCACAGCACCCGGAGGACGCCCTCGCCCTCCTCGTCCCAGCCGGGGTGGCGCGCCAGCCAGTCCGCGAGGCGCTCCGCGACGTACGGCGCCGGGTCCAGGACCCTCACCCCGGGCGGGAGCGCCGCCTCGAAGGCGGTCCGCAGGAAGGGGTAGTGCGTGCAGGCGAGCAGCAGCGTGTCGATCCCCGGGAGGTCGGCGAGGTACCGGGCCACGGCGAGGCGGGCGATCTCGGTGTCCTCCCAGCCCTCCTCCACGAGCGGCGCCAGGAGCGGCGCGGCGCGTGCGCTGACCCGGTGTCGGCCGAGCTTGGCCAGCTCGATGGGGTAGGTGCCCGAGGCCACGGTGCGGGCGGTGGCCAGGAGCCCGATGTGCCCCTCGCTCACCCGCGTGGCGATCTCCGCCGCGGGGATGGTGACCCCGAGCACGCGGGCTCCGCCCCCGGTGGCGTACCGGTGCTGGAGGTGACGCAAGGCGACACAGCTCACTGTGTTGCAGGCCACGACCACCACGCGGCAGCCCTCTTCCAGGAGACGCTCCACGCACTGCTCGGCGAAGGTGAGGAGCGTGTCGGTGTCGCGCCCGCCGTAGGGTGCGCGGCCGGAATCACCCAGGTAGACGAAGTCGCGACGGGGGAGCGCCGCGCGGAGGTGGCGGAGCACGGAGAGCCCGCCGAAGCCGGAGTCGTAGACGCCGATCACCGATCCAGCTCGTCGCGGACGTCCCGCGCCACCAGCGCGGCGAGCGCGTCGGCGGCCTTGATCTCGCCCCGCGCCACCCGTTGGACCGCCGCGGTGATGGGGAGGTCCTGGGAGACGGCGAGCAGGCGCCCGCAGCGCTCGGCCAGGTCCGGGTCCGCCTCGCCGCGCGCCAGGGCGAGCCCGCGGTGCACCGCGGGGTGGTCGGGCACGCCCATCGACGCCACGAGCTCCCCGGCGAAGGCGAGCCCGGCGAAGGAACGTGGGTCCGCCCCGTGACGCACCCCGAGGCGTGCGCCTTCGGCGATCCCGCGGGTGACGACGAGCGCCTGGGTGCCCATCCCGTGCCCGAGGCCACGGGCGGCCCCCAGCGCGACCGCCACCACCTCCGCGAGCGCGCCGGCCAGCTCGACGCCGAGCAGATCGTTGGACGGGTACACGCGGCAAAGGGGGGAGTGGAGGGCCCGGGAGACGAGGTCGGTCAGCTCGTCGAAGGGGGAGGCGCACACCACCGCGCTGGGGCTCTTGCGCTTCACCTCGCCCGGCAGGAGCGGGCAGGCGAGCACCCCCACCCGCAGGCAGGCCGACTCCGCCTCGACGAGGCGGGACAGCCGGGCCCCGGTGCCCGGCTCGAAGCCGTGGGTGTGCAGGACCACGCGGTCGGCGGGCCCGGGGGCGAGCGCGCGTACGGTGGCGCGGACCTCGCCGGGCGGCCGGGCCACGAAGATCACGTCCACCGTGCCGGCGATCCGCTCCCGCCCCTCCAGCCCTTCGGGCACCGGCAGCCCGGGGATGTCGGCGGCGGCCACCACCTCGCTGCCGCCGGCCCGGGCCAGGGCGGCGAGCATCTCGGCCGCCTCGCGGTCGGCCGCGAGACCCACGAGCACGGGCGGCGCGCCGGGGGGATGGGCGGGGTGGGGGGGCTTCACTGGGTGAGCCCGTGCCCTTCGAGGCGGTTGCGGTAGTAGAGGACCAGCTCCCCGTGGAGCCGGAGGTCCGCGCCTTCGGGGGCGAGGGCCTGGTGGCGGTGGTAGCGGGCGAAGGACCGGATCGCGTCCTCGAGGATCGCCTCGGCGCCGGCGGGTCCGGTCCGGCGGTAGCGCGCCATCCCGGGAAGCGCGGCCTCGATCCGGCGCTCCACGTCCACCCGGCGTACCACCCGCTGGTCGGGAGGGAGCCGCACCAGGCGGTAGGTGTCGAGCCCGGGCCGCGCGGCGCGGAGCGCCTCCCAGGCCGCCCAGGCCGCGAGGTGCGTGGACTGGATGACGAAGTCGCGCAGGTAGGCGTCGCACAGGTGGCGGGCCAGCCGCGCGGTGTAGACGTGGTCGCGCTGCTCGTCGAAGACCACCTTGCCGTCCCGGTCGCACACGTAGCCGCGACGGTCCACCGGTCGGCCGGACGGGTCGAGCGACCGCCCGTCGGCGTCCACCGGGTTGCCGGTGACGTCCATCGGCTCCCCGAACACGACGTGGACCTTGGCGTCGAGCGCCAGGTAGCGGCGCACGAAGGAGGCCACGGTGCGGGCCTCGTAGGACTCGTCGTCCATGATGATGTAGCGCTGCTTGCCCTCCTCCGCGAGGGCGTCCTCGATGAGCGTCTCGGCCTCGAGCACGAGCCCCATGGAGAGGGTGCAGGGCACCACGAAGACATCGCCGTCGGTGCGTCCCGCGGCGAGGTTCTCCTGCCAGGCCAGGAGCCCGGTGCCGAGCAGGCCCTTCTTCAGGTTGCGCTCGAGTCGACCGGAGCGCGAGCGGGTCCCCCCCGGGAAGAACAGCGAGTGGGTGCGCCGGCGGAGGATCTCCACCGAGTAGTCCTTCAGCGTGTCCTTGTAGAGCCGGGTCCGCTTGCGGCGGTCCACCGTGTAGGCCCCCAGGCGCTGCATGAAGAAGGCCATCGCGGGGTTCGAGAAGAGGTTCAGACCCGCGCCGTAGGCGAAGGGCGGGAGGCCCGCCGCGTAGAGCGCGTAGCCGATGAGCGGCGAGTCCAGGTTGGAGACGTGGGTGGGGGCGAGGATGACGGTGGCGCGGCCGCAGAGCTCACGGATCCGCTCGAGCGGCCCCTCGACGATGACCCGCGACTCGGGGTCGAACTCGCCCAGCACCAGGTCGCGCCCGCGGGTGGCCGAGAGCAGCCGGGTCAGGGCGCCGGGGAGGATCCGCGTGGCGAAGCCGTAGGTGCGCTCCGAGAAGGGGTTGTGGATCTCCCGCGCGTAGTGGTCCACCAGCGCGTAGACCGCGGTGTCCATCTCGGCCCGACCCAGGGGGCGCAGGCAGCGGGCCGCCCGCTCCACCAGCTCGGGGTAGGGGCCTTCCTCGCGGTCCGACTCCAGCCGCTTGCGCTCGAAGAAGACGGTGTCGGAGAGCAGGTCGGTCAGCTCGGCGTCGGACACGCGCGCGAGGCGGGCGCGGGCGCGCGCGGTCAACGCCGCGGCGATGGCGTCGTCCGAGGGGGCGTCGAAGAGGGCGGAGCGCACCGGTCGGGCTCTATCCCGGATAGGATCGGGTCGTGCTCTGGTGGCTGCTCGCGTGCGGAACCGTCGGCCTCTCCGCCGAGGAGGCGAAGGGAGGGCACGCCCGGGTCGACCTCGAGCCCAAAGGGCGGGTGGACTTCGGGTCCGTGAGCCCGGAGGCCCGACCCGCCGAGGCCACCGTCACCGCGGTCTCGATCGGCACCGAACCGGTGATCGTGGAGCAGGCGTGGATCGAGGGCGCCGACTCGGGGGCGTTCTACCTGGGTGAGCTCCGGGTCCCCGCCCACCTGGACCCCGAGGAGGAGCTCTCCATCCCGGTGCGCTTCGATCCGGCCGACGGCGGCGCCTTCAACGGTACGCTCGTGGTGCAGATGAACGACGGGTCGATCATGGAGCGGGCGCTGGTGGGGAGCGGCTGTCGTGACGAGGACGGTGACGGCGAGTGTTGATCGGGCCCCGTCAGGGGCCCACGCCGCGCTGGTCCGGGAGCCGCAGCTCGCCCACCACCCGGCCGCGTGCGTCGAGCCACCGCACCGTCGCGCTGCGGTCGGCGTTCACCTGGAAGCTCCCCACGTTGAACCAGCCCAGCGCCTCCTCCCAGTCGCGCACCGCGTCGGCGGAGGCGGGGCCGTGGAAGAAGAGCCGCTCGGCGCCCATGTCGGGCTGGAACTTCTGGTTGGGGAAGAGCCCGGCGTTGAGCGGGCCCGCGATGAGCTCGTGGAGGACGAGGTCGGGGCGGTCGGGGAGGGGACGGTGGCGGAAGGCGGCCGCGTAGTGGACGTCGGTGGTGAGGAACACGAGGTTCCGAACGTCGGCGAGCGCCGCGTACAGCGCCCGTAGCTCGGAGAGGTACCCCCCCGTCCCTCCCACCGGCGACCAGCCGTCCCGCGCCTCGATCCGGCCGGTGGGCGCGACGAGCGGAACGCTGCTCACCACGAGCTTCCAGACCGCGTCGGACGTGGTGAGCGTCTCCACCGCCCAGGCGCGCTGCTCCTCGCCCAACATGGTCTTGCCGGGGGTGTCCGGGTCGGGGTTCGGCGAGCGGTGCGAGCGCGTGTCCAGCACGACCAGCTCGAGCGCCTTCCCCCACCGCCGGCGTCCCGCTCCTGCCGATCGGCGAACAGGCCTTCCGGGAGCACATGCCGCTGCC
>Ga0172372_10001780_pt1 | contig 33134 bp, 32 predicted proteins | sample LakKiv5m_2_FD_114544 | JGI IMG/M metagenome (GOLD analysis project Ga0172372, IMG submission 114544) | Freshwater microbial communities from Kabuno Bay, South-Kivu, Congo - kab_092012_9.5m | ecosystem: Environmental > Aquatic > Freshwater > Lake | place: Democratic Republic of the Congo... | reverse complement strand
TGTTGATCAACACCCATGCTTTCGTAGAAACTTTTGTATGCATCGTTTCCGAGAATTTCAGAAATACCTGCGAATCCTTTCTGTACATACATATTCTGACGCATCACGATATCGTCATCAAGCGCATATTTGTTTGTCCACGTGTTGATATAAAACCCGAACGCCAATACGAATACGATTGAGGCCTGAACACGGAAATCACGAATGAATAACAATCTTTCAGATTGAAGTTCAGACAGAGAAAATACTTTATTCCCGCTTTTTGCAGACTGAGAAGAAGTGGTGCGTTTTGCCATAGCTACGCGAATCTAAGAAAAATCAGGAACAGACTTGAAGTCACTGCATCGCCAATGCAGCGTCGAGATAGTAATACGCGTCAGCAGGAACATCGTCTGAATCGTTTGGTAAGCGTTTACTGCCGAGACGTACAACGATCATGTTTAAATCCGGAATGGCGAGAACATATTGTCCCAGAATTCCGCGTGCATAAAAGATGTGATGTCCTTTATATTGCGGAATCATCCACCAGGAGAAACCGTATGACAAGCACGCCGTGCCATCGTCGTTTTTCAATCCGGTAACAGCAACAGATTCCAGTGCATATGTTTCCGGAACAATTTGTTTTCCGTTCCATCTTCCACTGTCGAGATACAGTTTCCCGATTCGCGCAAAGTCGCGCGCATTGGAGTTGAGACAACAGAATGCTTTTTCATCGCCATCTTCTGCATCCAGACTCCAGAACGCATTGTGTTCGCATCCTATCGGAATCCACAATTTTTCGGATGCATATTCAGAAACGGTTTTACCTGTTGCTTTTGAAAGGATAAATCCGAGCAGTTGCGTGTTACCGCTGAGATATCTGAATGTCACACCTGGTTTTTCATTCACCTGATTGTAAGCAAGAGTGAGTTTGCGCAGATCACTTCCGTAATATGCTTCTGCAGGGTACGCGAATGGATTTACGTAATCTTCATCAAAAGCAATTCCTGAACTCATGGTGAGCAAATGACGAATTGTAATTGCTGATCGATCGTCATTACGGAATTCAGGAATGAAATCGCTTACGGGTTGATCCACTGATTTGATTTTTCCATCCTGAATGGCACAACCGATGAGTACACTGACAACGGTTTTCGCCATGGAGAAAGAGTTCGTGTAAGAAGCGGAATTGAACTCACCCATATATTCTTCATGCAAAATGGAATCGTTGCGGATAACAATGAAAGAACCGGTTTCAATGGCTTTCATTTTCTCGAGCAGATCAGAACTGATTGTGTTGCTGTTGTAACCTCGTGCGAGGGGCCAGGGTTGCGGTGTTCCTGATTTGATTTCGCGATTGGAAAATATCTTGTACTCCAACGCAGAAGGGCCAGATCTGCCTTTCGCATAAGTGTTCCAAACAGCTTTGTAGAGATAAGTTCTTCCGCTGAATATCACGAACAGATTGGCAATGACAATAACTATTGCCAGCACCCACAAAAACCGGTTCAAAAACTTTCTCATTTCGTTCGCTAATAACTTAAACGCGAATGGAACGGAAAAGTTATCTATTCGGTAGCTTCAGCAATGATTTTACAGGAAAACTGATTGGAAAAATGATGCAGGATTCTTTCGGCCACAGCATTTTCATCGACTACGACACCGAGCTCTTTTTGCATGGAAGTAACGGCTTTGTCGTTGATGCCGCAAGGAACGATATTTCCGAAATAGGATAAATCGGGATTCACATTCAGCGCCCATCCGTGCATTGTTACCCATCTGCTTGTGCGTACGCCCATGGCGCAGATTTTTCTGGCTTTCACCGGATGATCAGCGTCGAGCCAAACGCCGGTGTAACCTTCATAACGGCCCGCTGTGATGCCGAAGTCAACAAGTGTGAGGATGATTACTTCTTCGAGAAAACGAAGGTACTTGTGAATGTCGGTAAAGAATTGATCGAGATCGAGAATCGGATAACCTACAATTTGTCCGGGCCCGTGATAAGTAATGTCGCCGCCGCGATTGATTTTATAGAATGTGGCATGCAATTGTGCCAGCTGATCGCCATTCACAAGCAAATGACTTTCTTCTCCGCTTTTTCCCAGTGTGTAAACGTGAGGATGCGCACACAGGACCAAAAAATTCTCGGGAGTTGTTTGCTGTTCGGCAGGCAGATCGCGATTCGCCGTTTTGCGGGCAACAACGCGACCGAATAATTGTTCCTGATAATCCCAGGCTTCTTTGTAGTCAATCATTCCTGCGTACCGGAATTTTACAACAGGAGTTGCGTTGCCGGCAGGAACGTTAGCGTCAGACATGAACTATCTTTTATTTAACTCACCTTTGAGAAAGTTGATCACATTTACCTCTACTGCATCCACACCGCGAAGTGCCGCAAGTTCAACAGAGAGCCAATCTCCGAAGTGGATGAAGTAAATGTATTTGGTGAGAAGATCGTTTCCTTTTGCGTTGATATCTAAGATATGCGGTGTGTACTTGGAAATGATCTGACGGTTGAGTTCCATTCGATAAAGATTGCGTTCATAATCTTCTTTATCGTTCAGGAAAATCACCGCGGTCTCTTCATTTCCACCGGCCCAACCAACGAGTTCGTTGTGATTCATTTCCGGAATCACATGATGCCAGCAAAGAATTTTTGAATTTTCATTCAGTTGCTGACGAAGACGAACCGCTACACCTTCATATGGAGTAGTACAATAAATCACCGGTGTCTTACCAAGGATTTGTTTTGCAAGTACTGAAGTCTGTTCAACGATATCTTTTTGCTCGGCAAGCAATACGTCCGCCGCTTTGCTGATCACTTCGATTTGGGTGGCAGGAAGAAGATCAAAGTGGGTGAAAATGCGGACCAGTTGTGTTAAAGAATATCCAACACAAGCACGCGGAGGCATACCACCCGGAATCAGAATCAAAGGCAACTTATGTTCACGTGCGAACTCGGACACTGCACCGCCGGAGGTAATACAACAAACCGTAGCTCCGTTGTCAATAGCCTGCTTCATGCATGCAATCGTTTCTTCGGTATTTCCCGAATACGAGGACACGACAACAAGTGAATATTTATTGACGTAATGAGGAATGAAATATCCTTTCACAACGTTCACCGGAACGGTACAAACGGGAAATGCCAGTTCGGCGGCAATTGAGCCTCCTATTCCTGACCCGCCCAATCCGGCGATCACCACATTTCGAACTTCTGAATTGATCTTCCCGAGTTGTGCATTAGATGCAATCTCCACGGCCTCTTTCAGCTGTTTCGGGAAGTTCTTTACAAGCTCCTTCATTTCCATCTTTGAAATTTTGGGACGGTGAAGTTAATCAAAAATCACGGCAGGCGTATATATCTGAAAATCAGTTAGCTAGAAGAGCGCCCAACTGCCAATAAAAGTTCAAATCATTCAACGAAGTTTTACAAGAGGGAATAACCAGCCATGTCGAGGTCGACTATGTTGTAAAAGATTGGCGACAGATTCGGGCGATTGATTTTGTCGGGTCATAAATCCTGTAATCTATCGGGTAGCTTATTCCACCGAGTTTTCTTTTGACTTCAACTCATCCACAACTTTTTGTTGTGCATCAATTTCAGCTTTCTTTTGGGCTTGTTCTTCTTCGTTTGTTTTGATGTCAGCTTCAGCCTTCTTTATTTTCTCGTTGTAATCTTCAATGTCTTTGTGCAGATCTGCGTTCTTCTTCTCAAGATCCTTCTGATCGTCCTTCTGATTATCGAGCGCCTTTTCAGCAGTTTTGCGTTTTGCTGCAATTCCGTCTTTTGACATTTTCACTGCAAAATATTTCACGATAGTTTCCGCTGCTTTGTATGAAGCTGAATTTTTGGAGTCGAGCCATGTCTCGCCGAGCAGAAAACCAACAATAAGTTTTGTTTCGTTGTCGTTGATTTTTTCAGTCCGCGCATATACGTCACATGTATTTTCACTAACTGATTTAATAAGCGCATTGTCAGCGAAAATTTCATCTTTACCGCTCACTTTTGCATCGTAACTTTTCATTTTGGATTTCCATTCCTTCTCAATTTCATCTGGAGAAGAATCGTAAATAGTTACTACAAGGCAGTTGTGTGGACCGCCGTTGATTTTTTCGTTTTTCTCTTCGACTTTGATTTTTATTTTTCCTCCATCTGCGAAAGATGGAATAGAAGCGAATATGAAAGCTGCAATAAGTATGAAATTCTTCATCGGATTAATTTTATCTATGATCAAGTTAAGCAATTTTCATTCCTTTCGTATTAAACCGAAAGGACATCAATCATATTGCGGAGAATAATCTCACTCGTCAACTTCCGAAACACCGCCGGAAACAACAAACTTCATCACGTCGGCAGCATTCGCTTCCATGGGTGCAACGTTGCTCGCCGGAACGATGAGCAGTCGGCCTGAAATGGAATACGACATCGGAATGTACACTGCAACATATTCTTTCCCAATGCCGATTTCATGCAGGTCATCATCGGTAATAAAACCGATTTCACGGACTTCGGATGCTTTGTTCGTGAACACCAGCACGGGGCGTTTGAAAGCTTTTTTATCTCCCAGAAAAGCGCCGGTGAAATCTTTCACCGGAGAATAGATGTGCCGTATTACCGGAATTTTCTCAATGAACCGCGACGATTCATTAAGAAACAATTGCGCGATAACATTCGAACCGAAGATTCCGGCGAGAATAATCACGACAAAGACAAGTCCAATGATGATGAAGGGATCTGCAACCGGATGAACGATGACTTCCATCTGGGCGAACCAACTTTTGATCCAGAAAAATATTTTGGCAAGAATCAGAACGGTGACGCCGGCCGGCACCATTATTATCAATCCCTGAACGAAATAACGAAGCAAATTTTTCATACCGCAAAGTTACGCTCGTTTTCCTTTCGCTTTCTTTTTAGCCACCTTCTTCTTACCAATTGATTTTTTGACAACTTTCTTTCGGGAAGTTCCGGCAACAAGCTCATACGAGTGATCAATCCACTGACGATACATATTGTCATTCACGGAGCCGTCACAAATAATGGTGTTCCAGTGCTGTTTGTTCATGTGATACCCGGGCAGAACGCAGGGATAGCGTTCACGCAACTCCTGAGCAAGTTCAGGGTCGCACTTTGCATTGAATTGAACGGGATTATATTCCAACCCTGCGAGCAGAAAAATTTTACCATTCACCTTAAAGACCATCGTATCGTCGCCGAACGGAAACGTTTCTTCACTGTTGGCTTTCGCTAGGCAATAGTCGCGGAGCTCTTCAATGTTCATACGTTACTGATTCTGAAAAGAACAGGACGAGAGGGAGACGCATCATTGTCGAATGGTGCGAACTGCAGATTCAGAAGATAAGTTCCGTCGAATACTGTATTCGGGACGTAAATGAACTCTGTGATGGATCTCTGAAATTGCGTGTTGTGCGGATATTCCCAGAAGGCACGATGCGCGAGCAATTTGCCATCATCTACTTCGCGATCTACGGAAGGCAAATCAATCAAGAGATGATCACATTTTATTTCTGCCAGATATGCTGCAGCACTTTCTTCCAGATACGGCGGATTGGAGTTCGACCAGTTGTTTACCAGTTTCGCTTCTGAATTACTGATTGTACGCAACACAACTGCTTCAGCACTCTTGCCCTCCAACATCATTTCCAATTGCGCGCGTGTGATGACATAATCGCCGTTATCTCTCGCTTCGGGAAGTACCGTAATCAGCTCAGCAATGAAGAAATACTGACGCACATGTTCATTCACATTGTAAATCTCCGGAGAAATATGTCCTACACACTCCGTATGAGTTCCGTGTCCGTGCGGATTAAAAAAAATGTTTCTGAAGTTTACGCTGCCGCCTGATTTCACTTCACCGATCCATTCACCTGCGCGAACGGCGTCTATTTTCATCGGATCAACATACCATGCACGGGCGCTGTGCTCGTTCATCGGAATGGAAATATCAATCGGATTGTTAAGATCGGTTTTATATCCCCGGCCTTTATGCGTGATAGTTGCGAACATTGCTGATAGATTACACGATGAAGATACTTAAATCATTCTTCAGTGTAAAATGCAGAAGATGCAATGCGATCTGCAAGCAGCTTTCCTTTCTTCGACAACGTATATACATCGTTGTTTACAATAACATCACCTGACGCGACCCACAAGCGGATATTTTCTTTGAAATAGTTGACGTAATCGGAACCGAATTCATTGCTGATATCAGCAAGATTAACTCCCCATTTTGCACGAAGTCCGAGCATGACACGTTCGTTGTAACGTTCGCTTACGGTCAACGTTTCTGATTCGTAAGAAGTTTTCCCTTCTGTAATTGCCTTGAGATAACTCATATTGTTGGCCACATTCCAACGTCGCGTAGTTCCATCGTAGCTGTGAGCAGAAGGACCAACACCGAGATATGCTTTTCCTTTCCAGTAGCTGCTGTTATGAACGGCGATAAATCCTTCTTTAGCGAAATTGGAAATTTCATAGTTCTCATATCCGCAAAGCTCAGTGAGTTCAATGAGTTTATCGAAATGATCGGATGTCACATTATCTCCGGAAGGAATTATCTTTCCCGCCTTCACAAATTTCGCAAGAGCTGTTTTCGGTTCTACGGTCAGACAGTACGAAGAGAGATGCGGCACCTCGAGTTGTATCATCTTCTCGATATTCGTTTGCCACGCGCGCGATGTTTGTCCCGGCAAACCGTAAATGAGATCGGCAGTGATGTTAATCAATCCGGCGTCCTGTGCAGATTTGATACTGCGTTCCGCTTCAGAAGAATTGTGCGCACGATTCATGAGTTTGAGATCATGATCATCGAACGATTGAACACCAATGCTGAGTCGATTGACCGGAGAGTTCCGCAACGACCGGATTTTCGCTGCAGTAAGATCATCGGGGTTTGCTTCGAGCGTGATTTCTGCATCGTTGAGGATGTTGAAGTGCTTTGAAACCGTATCGAACAGCATTCCGAGTTCTGTGTCGATGAGAATACTCGGCGTGCCACCGCCGAAGTAAATTGTTTCAAGCGGTACTGATGGTAATTCGTTTTTCCGCATTACAATTTCCTGAGCAATTGTGCTCACCATTCCCGTTTTGTATTTCACTGAAGTGGAAAAGTGAAAGTCGCAATAATGACAAGCTTGTTTGCAGAAAGGAATATGGATGTAAAGGTGCGGCACGATGCAAAGTTACTTTTATCTCTTCATGGTAGTGCTGTCAGGACTTAAGTCCTGACAGCACTCGCGACACACCCTAGGCGCACTCACTTGCCTTCGCCGGAGAAATTCAATGCAGCGCTGGGGTGTGACAGGAGCTTCTATCTTAGTCAGTAGCAACTTCCAATTCAGAAGCGATTCTGATGTAAGTGTTTTGCGATGCAATACACTTTTGTTCCGCCCTAGGAGATCGCAGCCGGGTACCCGCTTGCGGGTGGCGAGACGGCAGGACTCTCACAAGCGCAGTCAGGACTTACGTCCTGACTGGTTAAGTGTTCTTACGTCCTGACATGAACTCACGATAAGCTGCGCATTTTTCTCAAACACTTTTTGCGCCGTCAAAAAGTGTTGCAAAAAGACGGGTCACCCCCTAGGCGCACACACTTGCCTTCGCTAATGAATTTCTCCGCCGGCGCCGGGATGATTCACTCGCTCTGCTTCGCGGCGCAACCCGCATTCCAACGCTTCGTGAATCCTCCAATGCGCTTTTCGCACGTGCCTCCGCAGGAAAAATTCAATGCAGCGCTTGGGTGTGACAGGAGCTTCTAATTGAAATAGCAGCCACTAACAATTCAGCAGCGTTTGTGATCCAAGGCGGGAGCTTTTTTGCGAACTTTTTTGGCGGCACAAAAAAGTTCAAATTGTAATTATTCAATCTCCACAGAAAGAATCTCTCCGGTAACAGGACTTTTCGGATACGGAATATTGCGTTGATCAAACGGGGCCGGCTTCCACCATTCAGAATCGTTGAATTCCTGCGCGATGATAAGGACCATTTGATTGTCGGGAATATTAGTGAATGTTTTGTCCATGTAACCAACCGCCTGCATGCGGTTTTTGTCAGGACCAACACGCCATACAATATGATCAGGCGTCCATTCTATTTCGTACCAAAATAAATCGCTGCGGAAAAGTTTATCATGACTGAACGCGGTTCGGATAGTGACCGCCTGATACCAACTGTCCCAACGATGTAAATCGAAACGGTATTTATCAATTGCCAACGGCATTACTCCTTTCACATGTTTTTCGGGTTGCATACAAGCAAGATCCCAGTTGGAACAGGTGATGACTACATCGCGATTCTTTTCCGGATGATCTGCTGCGGGCTTTTTCACACTCGCGTAAGAGTCATCAGGCCAATTAGCGGAAGTCTTCAGAATTTTCATGTTGATCTCTGAATAATTCTGCAAAGATTTTCGAACGGCTTTTGCGCCGCGATTGTCACTTTTCGGAATGTATCCGCCTTCACAAATGCTACGTGAATTCCAAAGTGCTTCGTCCTGATTGCGCAACCAAATTGCATTCACGATTCCGTTCCAGACATTTTCGTTGCTGATAATTTCAGGGAAGCGCGCACAAACACGGAATGTTCCGTATGTGGTTCCTAATCGCGTCATTATTCCTACATGCTCCTTGCGAAGTGCACCCGTATCGTTGCCGGGATTCTGAATTTGGATTGCGCCTGTGCGCTTATCTGTTGTTACTGTTTCACATGGTTTGTATGAACTGCGGAAATAATCGCGAACACGTTGACCGTTATTCTTCTTACTGTTTTTTTCATATTGCGCCGCGGAATATTCAGAACCGCCAACATCTGCCACAACCGGAATATTATTGATCACCGCACTTCTGTCTTCGTGATGAAAGTACTGCGCAAATACGGCGTGACCGGCAATTTCATCGGAACTGCTGCAAGTTTGACAATAAGAATTGGTGTCGGGGAGACGATCTGAAAATTCAAACGGATTGATGTAAACGCCGTTCTTTCCATTGAGCACTGCAGTAACACGTAATTCCTGTGCTGCTATTACGGTTTTACATTGCGGATCTGCTTTTCCCGGACCGTGAACGAAGTAGTAAAAGGGGTTGATTGCATGTCCGTTGTGTTCATTGCAGGATAGATTCCTTACGCTGAGGGGCAAACTTCCAACTGAATTAGTCTCCATCACCACCAACATAAAACGGTAACTGCCCATTCTTGGATTGCGCTTCCAACGATTGTTCTCAACACCTTCACGATTTCTTTCGTTGATCATGAAAAGCGCATCAAGCTTCAACTGATCATCTAAGGGTAATTTATTTGCCTCTGCTTTTTCCGCAATACTTTTCAGCCAGGTTGTATCTGAACGAATACCTGCAATCATATCGGCAACTTCCTGCTTATCAGGTTTTCCGACAATTCTGCCGCCAAAGTATTTCTCTTCATTTCTTGGATTGCCTGCAATGCGGAATGAATCAACAATCACACGTGATTCGAACCACCCGAGTTCAGGAATTTCTTTAAACTCTATTCCTGTATTTTCCCAACTGCCGTAGAAGTTATTTTCCGCTTCAACGTGTTCGTACCGCTTACCTTTTTCATCTTCGTATTCCGGTTCTTTGTACGATTCATTCTGATAATACAGTTTGTAAGAAAGATTCCGCGAACCGATTTTATTATTGCGTACTTCAAAGGTGAAGACGAACGTTCCACCCGGAACCTGTTTTACAGTAGGAATGACTATTCCCTGTTCTATTGCATTGTCAAGGTCAACTACAAAAGTGCTATCGGCATCCGGACAGTTAATAATCGGATGAAATGCGGACACAGTGAATGCAGAACCGAATGGATTTACCAGAAGGGTAATCACACCCGCAATTAAAGCGGCTCCGACAAAATACAGCGCGATTTTCCTTCCGAAATTCATCGCGCCAAATTAATCATTTCTGAAGAGTAAACTGCTGTCGCCATAGCTCAGAAAACGGTATTCGTTATTGAGCGCATAATCATAGATCTTTCTGAAATCTTCACCGGTGAATGCCGCAACCAGTAACAGCAATGTGCTTTCAGGCTGATGGAAGTTTGTGATCAATGACGAAACTATTTTGAAGCGATAGCACGGCGAAATCATGATCTGCGTGTATCCCGATACTTCATTGAAATTATTTTCCTGCATCCAATCAGCAACAGTCCGTAGCGCCACTGTTACAGGTACATCTACAGTGTTGTCGTACGGTTCCCACTGACTTACAAACACAGAATTTCGGTAGGTTCCTGCTTCAACAACGAGTTGTTTGCCGAACCAATAAATACTTTCCAACGTACGCATTGCCGTTGTCCCGACAGCTGTTATGCCGCGATTGTGATAGTTCAGCAGATCGAGAACCAGGTCTCGTGTGAAGAAGATATGTTCTCTATGCATATCGTGATCTTTCATCAATTCCGATTTCACAGGCTTGAACGTTCCGGCGCCTACATGCAATGTGACATCAGCGCGCTTGATATTTTTCAATCGGATTTTCTCAAGCACGTCATTTGTGAAATGTAAACCTGCTGTTGGAGCGGCTACAGATCCTTGACGTTCTGCATAAACTGTTTGGTATCGAATCTGATCTTCTGTTTCTTCGTTGCGCTTCATGTACGGTGGCAATGGAATGTTCCCGAACAGCTCCAGAATTTCTGCAAACGTTAAAGCCGGATCACTCCAACTTAATCGGATTTTCCATTGATCATTGACAGGCTCTATTTTAGTGGCAGACAACACAACATCATTCTTCTGCGCTTCCAGCAGTTCTCCGTCTTTCCAGCGTTTTGCGTTGCCCGCAAATGCCTTGATTTCCACTTCGCCTTTGCGACCTAACGCATCAATAAATCCCGAAGAAGTATCAGCCGCATCAGTACAGAAAATTTCAATTTCCGCGCCTGATGCACGACGCATGATTATCCGCGCGCGCACAACACGTGTAGTGTTGAATACGATGAGCGAATCAGAAGGAAGAAGTTCCGCTACCTCATAAAATGTGTGATCCTGAATTTCTCCGTTTCTGTATAGCAGAAGTTTGGACTTATCGCGATCGGCAAGCGGATGCTGTGCGATGCGTTCTTCAGGTAAGGAATAAGTAAAGTCGCTGATGCGTATGTCACGCGGATTCATGCACAAATATACGCGGTGTGCACGTGTAATGGAATTAATTCAGAGAATGCATGACGCCGTTCGGGAGATACGATTTCATCCAACGAATTGCATCGGTTTCATTGCTGAAAACTTCGGTGGGGCATCCCGGCTTGAAGATTCTCAGATAGAAATTGGCAAGAATGCGTTGATTGAGATTTTTAATTACAAAAGCTTCTGCAAATTTCTCTCCATTGCGCGAACGTTCAGCAATATATTCACGTACATTATCATCTATCGTTGTAGATGATCCCGCAACGTGAATCACGCCGATTTTCATCTGCCCGTAACGCGAGTAAACTTCGTTCGTGAGTTTGTGACATTCTTCCAGTGACATTACTGCGTCATCCATATAATCAATACGGATCAACGGATAATCAACAACACTGATTGAATAAAGGGGTTTGGTCATTTCGCTTGTCATCTTGTTTCGCGATTACATTACAAAGGTGCTGCCAAAACAAAGGGTGCTGCCTGTAAGTTCGACGACGTGTAACGCAAATCTGACGAACGGATACGTATGTTCGTTGACCTGCATTTGCGCATTATTCGCTTGGGAAATGCACAAAACAGTGTTGAAATCCGGACGAGTTGTAAGGGTTATCCGTTGAGTTGCAGGAATGATCGGACAATCAAAATTCAAACCTGACTTTGCTCATAATTTCAGAGCAAATAAACGCGTCCCGCAGCGAAATCCGACGTCAATAATTCACCCGGCGAAAGCAGCTTATGAACGGTGTTGATCGGTTCGCTGACCGGCTCATCAGAAAGATCATAAGTTGCGAAATGCATAGGAATGAATTTCGTTGAGCCGAGATCGCGAAAGGCTTGCACAGCTTCATCAGGAGAAGTGTGCGAATCCTTCATCATGAATGAAGGTTTGTATGCGCCGATTGGCAGCATGGCGTGTTTTATTGGTGCAAGTAATTTCTGCGCGTCACGGAAATGTGTGTGATACGCAGTGTCTCCTGCAAAGTATATGGACTGATTTTGTGAACCGATCCAGAATGCGCCCCATAGTTCGCGATTCGTATCGTGCATGTATCTGCGGTTCCAGTGTTTCGCAGGAAGAAAAACAAAACGGATACCGCTTTCATCAGATTTGAATTCCTGATACCACGCAGCTTCCGTTACAAAACGCGCACCTTCACGTTGTAACAACTGTTTCATACGAAGAGGACACAACACTTTCACATCCGGATTTCGCTTGACAATTTCTTTAAACGTACGGCGATCAAAATGATCGCGATGTGAATGAGAAAGCAGAATGTAATCGATGTTGACTACATCTTTTGTTTTAAACGGAAACGGAATCAAACGCTTTACACCGGGCAAATCATATGCAATTGGATCGGTGAGCAGCCGTTTGTTGTTGATGCGCAAAATGAACGTGGAGTGTCCGAGCCAGCATATTGCATCGGGGCCGTTATGAAAGATGGAATCATCATGTTCCACCTTTGGACGATATGCATCTGTTTTTTTCTGCCTGCGTTGCGGATTTGCAGTAAACATCCATTGCAGAACCGTGCTGAATCCTGCACCAAATGAAAAATCCTCATTAACAAAACGGTTACGCACTGTAAGATTTCCTCTGATGCCATCTTTTACGAAGTTTAAATCGCGGTTGAACTCAAATCGCGGTTCAGTTTTCAATTTATTTTCGGACATTTAAGCTACGCAAGATTTCAATTAGCAACTTTTTCCCCAAATTCTGAGGGTAATTTGTAACTTCCACCTCCCAATTCAAACAGAGCGATTAAAGATATTGATTTCACATTTCTAACCGGGGATTGCGGGAAACAAAGCCGGAATCAGGCAAAATAACTGTTAAAACAGCATTTATGTACGGACTCGTTAATCAGGCAATACAAGGTTTAGTTACAGACAACTATGGTGTTGATACATGGAAATTGATAAAAAGCAAAGCCGGTGTAACGGAAGAAGTTTTCTTGGGGAATAGTTTGTATGATGACAAGGTTACTTATGATTTGGCTGTGGCATCATCTGAGGTTTTGAAAATCAGCGTGGATGACGTGTTGTCCGCATTCGGAAAATATTGGGTACTTAAAATCGGCAAAGAAAAATACGGGTCGTTGATGAATTCCGGAGGAGCTAATCTTTCAGAATTTTTGTTACGTCTCCCTAATTTTCATAGTCGCGTTATGTTGATTTATCCGGATATCAGACCCCCTGAATTTAAGGTTCAGAAAGTGGATGAAAGAACAATCATTTTGGATTACTACTCAACAAGAATCGGTCTTACGGCATTTATGTCGGGCTTGATAAGCGGCTTGTCAGAATTCTATGGAACTCCCTGTAAAATCCGTCATGTCAGTTCGGAAATCACGGATATAAATCATGATGTTTTCGAAGTTATTATTGACTGATGAATTTCGTTAAGTCGGCACCTGATTTCCTGCAAAAGCTATTTCCTTTCCATTTCATTATTGACATGGACTTGAAGGTGGTGTCGGTAGGAAGGAGTATGCAGCAGTTCTGTTCCGGCAATTCTTCTTTTTCTCAGGTCTTCAAGTTAGTTCGTCCGGGTCTGGGGATCAAATATAGCTTTGAGTCTATTCGTGAATTCAGAGACCAGATATTTATCTTGCAGTTAAGAGACGAGCTGCGACCATACAAATTCAAGGGCCAATTTGTATTAAGTGATGATTCTCAGATGATGGCGTTCTGCGGTTCTCCGTGGGTTACTTCTGAGGCGTCATTAGTGGAAATGAAAGTAAACATTGCCGATTTTGCTTTACACGACTCCGTTATTGATATGCTCCACATGATTACAGCTGTAATGATGGAAAGGCAGGATAATAAAACGTTAACTGACGAAATTGCCAGACAGAAAGATTTTTATCAGGCTTTATGGGACAATATTCCGGTTGATCTGACGGTCATCGACACGGATCAAAAGTTCAGGTATGTAAACAAAAGTGCCGTGCGGAATCCGGAAGTAAGGGAATGGCTAATCGGTCGAACTATTTCGGAGTATTTATCGTCACGGTCCCGCAGTCAAGAGTTCATCGAACAGCGACAAGCCTATTTAAATAAAGCGCTTCTTACGGGTGAAAATATCACTTATACTGATTCATACAACGAGAATACAGTCAACGAAAAGATAATGCTCCGTTCACTCTTCCCGTTTTTAGAGCCCGACGGTCGCAAAAGCATTATTGGTTACGGACTTGATGTTACCGAAATAATGAAAAGTCGTGCGGAATTGGAAAAAAAGAATTCCGAATTGGAAAAGCTGAATCATGAGCTTGATACACTGATATACTCCCTGACGCATGATCTAAGATCTCCGATCTTATCTGTTATCGGATTGACAGACATTACACTCCAGCACGCTAATCCTTCCGATGAGATCAGAAACTATGTGTCCATGATGCGTAATTCAATGGTCAGACTTGATGATACCATCAAGGAGATCATGACATACTCTCGAAATCTCAAAACAAAAATCAGTTTTACAGAAATTAATATTCCGGAGTTAGTGGATGCTGCTTTTGCGGGCGCACAGCATTATGTAACACACGAAGTACATTTGACACAGAATCTATCCGTGGATTCTCCTTTGTATTCAGATAAAATACGCTTGCAGTCAGTCATTAATAACCTGGTTACTAATGCCGTTAAATACAGCAGAAAAGACAGTCTCTCTGCATTTGTTAAAGTTTTTGTGTCTGTTACTGCTGAGCAATTTCTGCTTAGGGTTGAGGATAACGGAGAGGGGATACCGATTGATCAGCAGGGAAAAGTTTTTGAAATGTTCCACAGGGCATCAAACAATTCTACCGGTTCAGGCCTTGGCCTTTTTATTTGCTCCGAAATTGTTCGTAAACTAGGTGGGCAAATCAAACTTGAATCCGTTCCCCTGAAAGGGAGCACCTTTACTGTTACAATTCCAAACACACCTATATGAATTCCGAAAAAAAGCAATTTATTTTAATTGATGACGATCCGACTTTTAACTTCATTCATCAGAAAATTGTAGGACTAAGTTCGTGTGCGGGAGACACTCTTGTTTTTAGTTCTGCCGCAGAAGCCCTGAATTATCTGGAAGCGGAACATGAAAACGCGGATTCGGAATGTATAATACTTCTCGATATAAATATGCCTGTTATCAACGGCTTCGAGTTTCTGCAGAAGTACGAAAAATTGCCTGTTGTAAATAAGAGGCAAATCAATATTTATATGCTGAGTTCCTCCCTGAATCCTGATGACAGAGCAAAATCGAAACAATTTGCGGTCGTTTCCGGATTTCTTAACAAACCGCTCTCTGCAACTGATGTTTGCAAATTGTGCGCGGGTGCTGCATAGCAAGTTGCCATCCATGCGTCTCAAATTCACATGTGCTCCCGAATAAGAAGGGTCAAATTGCGCCGTTCAACCAGCCTTTCTCAACAATATCCCTTGCGTGATACGTGATAATAATATCACAACCCGCTCTTGCAAACGCAGTCATGTTTTCCATCACAATGCGTTGCTCGTCGATCAATCCCTGAGAAGCTGCGGCTTTCACCATGCTGTATTCACCCGAAACATTATAGCACGCTAACGGAAGCAAGGTTGCATCTTTTACACGGCGAATAATATCGAGATAGGCGAGAGCAGGTTTTACCATGAGAATGTCTGCGCCTTCATCTTCATCCAGCAACGCTTCGCGAATGGTTTCGTTTCCGTTGCGCGGATCCATCTGATAAGATTTACGATCGCCGGACTGCGGAGAAGAATCTGCGGCTTCACGGAAAGGTCCGTAATACGCTGAAGCAAATTTCACCGAGTACGACATGATTCCCGTATTCACGAAACCATGATCGTCGAGCATTTCACGTATAGCGCCAATGCGACCGTCCATCATATCCGAAGGCGCAACCATATCTGCGCCTGCTTGTGCATGCGACAACGCCATTTTGCAAAGCAGATCAACGGATTTATCGTTGTTCACATATCCTTCTTCCAGAATACCGCAATGTCCGTGTGAAGTGTAAGCGCAAACACAAACATCAGTGATGACGTAAAGAGCATCACCGAATTCTTTTTTCAAAGCGCTTACTGCTTGCGGCACAATGCTGTGGTGACTGTGCGAAGAACTTCCGTCTTCCGTTTTTTCTTCTCCTACGCCGAACAGCAACACTTTGTTGATGCCGTGTTGCAAACCTTTGCGCACATCTTCAATCAACGTATCAATTGAAAAATGCGAAATGCCCGGCATAGCTTTAATAGGATGCACAACACCTTTACCGTGCGTAACGAAATACGGATACACAAACATGTCTTTATTCAAACGTGTTTCTGCAACCATGTTGCGTGAAATAGCGGTTTTGCGTGTGCGGCGTGGACGGATGTTCATTGGTGTGGAATTTGGGACAAAGGTAGTTATTGTTCGAGGTTCATAGTGGCTTCGTTCACCGTTCACGGTTGTTGCGTTGATCGCAATTTCGTTCATCGTTTACCATTGAATGTTTCACTGTTCGGGTGTTCGTAGTTTATGCCTGAGAATGAGAGCTTATTCGGTGCTCGGTTAAATGTGAATTACATCACTACATTTCATGTGTGCTGTGAAGAGCAATGCGGCACCTAAATGACCGTCCATTTTTGTTAAGATAAAACATTGAAATACAGAAAAATGGGGGGGGGGTAATCTTGTATTTTGAATGTCCGAAAACGGGACAAATTACGTTTCAAGATATTTTTTATTGTCAGTAATTGAATATGAAAATTTTACTAAGAATGCGCAGGATGATTGAGAAAGAGAAAAAACTAAAGCCCGATCTAAATGACTGCAGCCTTGTCTCAAATGCTAATATCATCCGGATTAAAATCGGAGTGTATTAAAACCGAGGAAATTATTCGCGCAGAAGCGTTTGGATCGCAGGCTTTGGTACACCTGTGTTGCGGTAAGCAGCTTTTGTATTCATATCATTTGAAAGTACTGGAGAAGCTCTTGTGTGATGCGCGGTTTTTCAGAGTTCACAAATCACATTTGATTAACCTGAATTTCATACAAACGATAGTGTGGAGAGAAAATCTGATAATAATGATTAACTCACACACCGTTCCTTTAGCACAAAGGAGCAAGAACAAACTTAAAAGCTGTTTTGGTAAATAGTTGCGTTAGTTTGTTAAAATGGCACGATCATTTGAATAGCCGCTACGTTCTTTGAAACGTACTTGAGTTTGCATGTGATTTGCTTTTGTTTAGCTAAAAAATAGTGCAATGGATAGTTACGCAAAGTTTCAGGCGAATACAGGAATCGGGAAAGTAAGTGTGGCTAACACGGCGCTTGACGGAAGCGGGACCATTGTAACGTTGCTTACCGCGGCAGACAGCGGAACTTTTATTAAAACAGTTACAATTAAATCTCAAGTAGCTCTGGGTAACGGAGATATTGTACGGTTGTTTATTTCTCCGGATGGTGACAGTGTTTATTTGTTGGAAGAAATTCTCTTTCGCCCTGAAGGCGGAGGAGCGAGTTCAGTGTGGGCAACCGCACAATGCGTTATCCCGTTAAATTTCTCATTGCAATCAGGTTATTATTTCATGGCATCCACCAATGCAGGTAAAAAAATATCACTTGAAGTGGAAGGACTGAATATTACATACCCTTAACGAATTCACACACTAAATCAAATACAATGGCAGCAGAAACACAATACACGGCCAATACGGGCTGTGTTACAATTTCAACGGCGAATAGCAATCTGGACGGAACCGGAACTTTAGGAACGGTATTGACAGCCGCGTCAAACGGGACGTTGATCAAATCGGTTATGATAAAGGCACAGGGAAATACTACTCAAGGAATGATTCGGTTATTTGCTACTGGCGGCGGAGCCACGGAGTTAATCTCAGAAATAATGGTTCCAGCGGTCACGAAGTCGTCTGTTGACCCAAGCTTTCAAATTTATTTACCTATCAATTATGCGCTAAAGAGCGGCTATATTTTAAAGGCTTCAACGCAAAATGCGGAGACATTCAATGTCATTGCTGAGGGACTAGATTGGGCATATTATACCTCATCAGTTCGTCCGGACAGCACAAAATACACGGCTAATACTGGTATTGGGCAAGTGTCAACTGCAAACTCGAACCTTGATGGAACTGGAACATTAGGTAATGTACTTACCGCGGCGTCCAATGGAACGCTTATACAGACAATACAAATAAAGGCTATCGTAAATACTACAGCTGGGATGATCCGCCTTTTTATTTTTAACGGCACAACTAATTTTCTGTATTCCGAAGTCCGCGTTCCAGCAATAACAAAGTCTGGAACTGCAATTAGTTTTGCCCATCCCGTTTTCTTTCTCAGAGACTTTGCGTTAAAGTCCGGATATATCCTCAAGGCTTCAACTCAAAATGCGGAAACATTCAACGTAATTGCCGAGGGGGCCGATTGGTCGTATCCTGCTTAATGTGTAATCAAAAATGTATTTTGTGATGATAAATCAAAAATTTTCCTTAACCAGAAATGAAAGTACGCAACAGAATGGACTCCAGCCCATGTCTTCAATACAAAAGAATGGTTGGGATGACGGTGGGAATGGCGGGTCTAGGCGTCGTTTTTGGGGACATGAGATTCGTCCCGATGTGGGGGGAAGTAGCCCATTGGGCGGTATGACAACGATTGACACCGACACATACTATGTATTCTGGATTGGTGTTAATACTAGTTATAGTGCCCCATATAGTGACGGTAGCGACTTCATCTAAGTATGTTTTTTACCTATATTCGAGTATAGAGGTTCCTATGCGAAAATATTGGTTCGTTTTCTTTATGCTCACAGCAGTTTACGTCGGCGCCCAGAGTTACTCTACATTGCGTGTTGTTGACTCTCTCGATGGAATACCTGTTCCATTTGCCTTGGTAGTCGATGAAACTACTAAAAGAGGAATAATTGCGGATGAGAGCGGGACATTTAAACTGTTAAGTTCGGACTCCTTACATTTTTATTATATCACGGGAATTGGTTACGATACTGTTCATTTTAGACAGCTTAATGTTCCGGGAGCAACCTTACATTTACCCAAAAAAACAGTAGTTTTAGATACAATTGCCATCTATAGTACACAGTACAGATGCCTTAGATCTTTGGGTTACTCCTTGAAAAAATCACGAACTTCCGGATCCTTTAATTTTAAAGTTGGAAGCGAAGTCGCTGTGTATATGCCGAACGTGACGGGAGATGATGGTTTAATTCAGAACATTAGATTTTACATCGCTACCGACGGTTACCCTAAGACTAAGTTCCGCGCAAAATTATATTCTGTAGATACCGCGAATGGGCAACCTGGACATTTGTTGGTTGAAAGCAATATTATTCTTTGTGCAGAAAACGGGAATGAATGGGTTGAACTTGATATCACTAATTTGAATCTCGCACTCCCTTCTAACGGATTTTTCGTTGCCATGGAGTGGTTACCTGATTCCAAGTATTATGAAGTTACTTATCGGACTGATACCATCGGTAGCAACGGACAGTCTCTCGGTGCTGGCAAAGCCGGACATTATTGCGCAACTTGGATTAAAAGTTTAGATACTGGTTGGGTTAATTTGTCTTCATTTAACAATGGTAACAGCTGCTTGAACGCCATGATTGGCTCTGATGTGATATTATTTTGTGATGATCCTGATTCTAAGCGTTGATCACGATCAATCAACTGACCGAGTCAGTGATTGGTTGGAAAGAAAGGGGGCTTCATTTGTTAGACTTCATCCACGTCTGGACCTTCCCCTAGAGCAGCGAGGACAAATGTTCAATCTTTTAACGGAATTAATCTTTTGTCACTGTCATTCTCATCACCGCTCTCACCAATCCGCTGTCGTCAAACGAATCGGGTAAAGCGTAAGTGATAATTCCTCTTTCGCGAAGTGCATTTCCTGTTGCATTGCCCATGGCCACAATCTTCTGTGTTTTGCTCAACTTGTTCTTTACAAAGTAAGCTTCCACATTCGAAGGGCTGGTGAATACCATAATATCTGCCGGAGCAATTTCTTCTTCGGAACGGTTGATGGTTTCGTACACTACAAGATTAATTACTTCCGCAGCGGGCATTTGTTGTTGAACTGTGCGAATACTTCCTTTCGCCTGAGGGAAAAGAACTTTGCTTCTTCCGGCCATTGCTGCAAATTGTTTCGCGGTAATCTTTGTGTCGTTGCCGCCCCCAATGAAATCGGCGCGGAGATTGTGTTTGCGTAATTCTTCAGATGTTCCTTTTCCAACAGCTGCAATTTTCACTCCTGCAGGAATCTGTGTCTGCGCAAGGAAATGTTTCACTGCGTGTTTGCTGGAGAAGAAAACCCAATCGCATTCCGGAACTTTTGCAATCGTTACTCGCGTGGTGTCAATGAGTGCTTTTCCGCTCACGGAAAATTTATTCTGCGTCAGAATTTTTCCGAATGCATCCTGCTCGCGTATATCACGTGTGATGAAAACGGAACATGGCGCAATGTTTTTCAATCGCGAAACAATTTTCTCCGCCACGCCTTCTCCTTGCGATGTTTCGGAATACAACATGCGCACCGGCGATTCTGCTGTATCCGCCATTGCGGTCCACACGCGGAATGTATCTTCTTCCTTCGTGCAATACGCGCCCAGCGGCATGTGACATCCGCCCTGAAAGAGATTCAGAATTTTACGTTCAACGGCAATGCATTCGCGCACTTCTTCATGATTCATCTGTTGCAACAATGCAATCAGCGCATGATCGTTTTCGCGGGTTTGTAATGCGAGAACGCCTTGTGCAGGAGCGGGAATAAATTCTGTAGGATCGGGCTGCACCACTTCAAATTCTGTGAGATCAATTCCGAGTCGCTCCACGCCCGCAGATGCAAGCATGATCGCATCGTATTTTCCGTCGCGTAATTTCTGAATGCGCGTAGGAACATTTCCGCGCAGATCTTCGGTTTTTGTATCCGGACGAAACGCAAGTAGTTGCGCTTTTCTTCTTGCAGAAGATGTTCCGAGAACCGCATTCTCTTTGTATCCGAATTTGCGCTTGCGGTCGTACGATTTTTTACGAATGAGAATCAATTCGCGCGGATCTTCGCGATATGAAACAGCGGCAATCACCAGTCCTTCGGGAGATTCCGTCGGAAGATCTTTGTGCGAGTGAACAGCAAGATCAGCCTGATTGGTAAGCAAAGCTTCTTCAATTTCTTTCGTGAAGAAACCTTTTCCCTCGAGCTTATCGAGACTCAAATGCTGAATGCGGTCGCCCTGCGTTTTCAGAATGAGAAGTTCACTTTCCGCTCCGAGTTTTTTCAATTCGGACTGAACGAAATGAGCTTGCCATAAAGCGAGTTCACTTCCTCGTGTTGCTATTTTTATTTTGCGATTCAAAGTCCTTTAACTTATAATGAGCAAATCTACCACATAGGCACATAGAAACACATAGGTTTCACATAGAATTTCCGTTATGGTATTTTGAGTTTTAGCGCCTTGACGGCAAGTAACAGTACCGCGTACTTTCAAACTTTCAACTTTCACCTACTTAGTGTTTTCCTCCGTCAGAATCTCTCTCGCCATCTTCATCGGAACGGAAATATATTTCTTCTCCATGTAAGCAATGACTTTATCGAGAACTTCTTTCGCCTGCGGATCCATCTGATCGATTTCCTTTGCAAAAACGGAGTTGAGCGCTGTTTCGCGAATCTCTTTCACTTTCTGAGGCACAACCTGCATCGCTAATTCTACCTGACGCTGACGGAAATTGTGACGGAACTCTGCAAGATTTCTGTCGATGATAGCGTGGCAATCTTCAATGGAACGCTCGCGCTCTTTCAGGTTTTGTTTTGCAACATCCTGAAGATTATTAACTGCAATCAGGTTGATTTCCCAATTGTTCAGAATCGCTTCGTCAAGATCGTTTGGAACGGCAAGATCAATCACCACTTTTCGTGAGCGATCATTTCCTGCAAGTGAACGATACAGTGGTTCAGTAATTACAGCTTGCTCGCTTGCCGTGCAAGATACAATCACATCGAAACCTTCTTTGTAATTATCAAGTTCAGCAAGAGTGAAAGCGCGAGCACCGATTTCATCGGCAAGTTTTTCTGCATTCTGCAAACTGCGATTGAAAACGGAGAAATTACGATAACCATGCTTGTGCAGGTAACGCAACATCGCTGTATTCGTAACACCGGCGCCGATTACAATGAATCGTGCATCCAACGGAACATTCAATTCGCGCAAACGGCGATTCGCGAGTGAAACAACAGACACAGGATTACGTGCGATGTCCGTTGCAGTATAAACTTCTTTCGCAACGTGAATGGTTTTCTTCACCATGATGCGGATGGTATCTCCGCTCAATCCGTTTTCTGCGGAATCATCATAAGCCTTGCGAACCTGTGTGATGATTTCACGTTCACCAACCACGAGAGAATCGAGTGATGCCGCAACGCGGAACATGTGACGTAATGCAGACTCACCGGTAAATATCAGCGCATTGTCTGCAGAAACCGTTCCGTTGTCAAGACCGAGAACTGCAAAAAGTTCTGTGAGAAAAGAACTCACAAAACGATCGCTGGCTTCATGTTCAGCAACCAATAAAAATTCAACACGGTTGCAAGTGGAGAGATACATTAGCTCCGCAATACCGCAACGCGACTTCAGTTCGTTGAGAACAGAGGCGCGACGTGATTCATCAATGTGAAAACGGCCGACATCCTGTACGGCTACATTGTGATGAGAAAATGATATCAGAGCTATCTTCTGCACAAATCTGTGTTGCTGATGCAAAATTGCCATTGTGGAGCCAGTAGATTGTCAAGGTTCTGTCAATCTCTGTAAAGGTGAAATGTTACATTTGCAAACGGTTAAATATCAGCGTGTTACCGCGTTCTGATTTTTATCATATTTGCCACTGATCAAACGCATGAATTCGCTTCTGAAAACATATTTTCTCTCTGTAACACTGTTGTTTTTCATTGTTGCAGGTGCGCAAACCAATGAGCTCGACAGTTTGCGATTGGTGTTGCGTGAGCAGCCTTCTGATACGAACAGAGTGAACAATTTATTGCGTACTGCATGGATTTCCCGTGCGGACGATCCGCAAAGTGCAATGAAAGACGCCGTTGAAGCCAAGGAACTTTCAGTGAAACGCGGTTTCGGTAAAGGCGAGGCAATGGCGCTTTCAACGATCGGAGTTCTGCAATATCGTCGCGGCGATTTGACTTCTGCCGCAGCAACACATCTTCAGGCCTTGCGCATTCGTGAGCGCATTGGTGATTCAAACGGAGAGGCGAGAAGTTGTATCAACCTCGGAAATATTTACAGTGATCAACGCAACAATGAACTTGCATTGGAATATTACCGTCGTGCGCAGGATTTGCTGGAAGAAGGAGAAGATTACGAGCGGCTTGCAATTGTGTATCTGAACATCGGTGGAATTTATCTGGCAGAAGGAGATAATATACAAGCGAGATATTACAGTACACTTACTTACAAACTCGCAAGGAAGATAGACGATCCGTTGCTCGAAGCGCAAGCGTTGAACAATGAAGGAGTTTGTTTTCAGCATCTGAATATGCTGGACAGCGCGGCTATTGTTTGCACGAAATCGTATCAAATTGCAGAGGAGAACGGAGAGAAAACCATGATGGTGGATGCCGCAATCAACATCGGGAATTTCCAACGCTTGTCGGGGAAAAAGAACGAAGCGGTTGCAACACATCGCAATGCACTTGAAATTGCAGTTGACATGGGCTATATAGAAGGATTGCGCGGACTTTATGAATCATTGGCAGATGATTACAAAGCGTTGGGTGATTATGAAAACGCGTTTGAATCGCAGGTGTTGTTCAAAAAATTCAGCGACTCCATTTACAACGAAGAAAACAGCATTCGCATGGCAGAGATTGCTGCACGATATGATGAGGAGCGAAAAGATCTCGAAGTGAAGCGAATGAATATTCAGGCCGGCAGCATAGAAACGCAGAAGAATTATCGCTTGCTGATGATCACTGCAGGAGCCGCGACGATTGCACTGATTCTCATTGCTATTATCGTGATCACCCTGCTAATTGTTGGTCGACGCAGAGACCGATTGACAATTGATTCGCAGCGCACCCAGATTGATCAGATGAAATCTCCCGGCGGTTTGAATTAAACCGGTATTCCTTTCGTATATTGCAGATAGTGTTTCGACTTAAAGCAATACTCTCATTTATTCTCCTGCTTGCGACGTTCCGCGTTGTAGCACAAACACACAATTTCGGAAATCCGGATTCACTCCGCGCTCTCGTAAAATCGTTGCCGGACGACAGCAATAAAGTGACATGTTATCTGCGACTTGGAAAAATTGCCAACGTTGAGAGCAAATATGACTCTGCACTTTATTATGGGACAAAGGCCAAAGCACTTTCTGAAATCATCAGTTATCAAACCGGAATCGCAACAGCTAATCAGGACATGGCGGTTACCTATTGGTATATCGGCAATTATACCGAAGCGTTGAATTTGAGTTACGCAGCACTGGACGTCTTCACGAAATTGAATCACCGCAAGGGCGTGGGGCAGGTGTACAACAACATGGGAATTGTTTATGCGAGTCAGAAAAATTATCAGAAAGCACTTGAGTGTTATCTGACCACGTTGTCGATAAAGAAAGAATTGGGCGATCAGAAAGCGATGTCGAGTACGCTGATCAACATCGGCGCGGCATACGATTACCTGAAGGAATATGATAAAGCATTTAACTATTACCGACAGGCGCTGCAATTGAAAACGGAAATGAAAGACCGTAAAGGAGAAGCAACGTGCCTGATGAACATAGGATTGGTGCATCAGAATACGGGCAATGTCGACAGCGCGGAATTCTATTATCAGCAAAGTCTGAAGTTGCGCAGAGAAATTCACGATAAACGCGGTGTGGCTTCTTCATTAAGTATATTAGGTACAATGTACTTAATGAATAAACAGTACGCATTGGCCGAACGGAATTTGCTGGAAGCCGATACACTTTCGGAAGCATTGGGAACACTTGGTCTTTCTGCATCTATTTGGGAACAACTTTCCGACTTGTATGAAGCGACGAATCGTCCGACTGATGCATTAAACGCATTCAGAAACTATACTAAGCTTAAGGATTCCGTGAACATCGAAGAAGCCAACAGCAACGCCGAGAAACTTGAATTGAAGTACGAATTTGAGAATGAAAAACTCGCTTTGCAGAAGGAACAGGAGAAGCGTGATGCACTCGCTGAAGAAAGCAATAAACGACAAACATTGTGGATCATTCTTATCTCGACAGTATTATTGCTCGTTGGGGCATTCTCAATATTTCTTTTTTCAAGGTTCCGGATTATCAGAAGACAGAAATCTATCATTGAGCAACAGAAAGTGCTCGTTGAAGAAAAGAGTCGTGAAGTTTTCGACAGTATTCGCTATGCGAAACGAATTCAATACACGTTGCTTGCGCATGAAGATTTCCTGAAGTCACAATTGCGGAATTATTTTGCGTTGTATCAACCGAAAGACATTGTAAGCGGAGATTTTTATTGGGCAACGGAGATGAACGGTCGTTTTTATCTGGCCGTTTGCGACTCAACGGGTCATGGTGTTCCGGGTGCCTTCATGAGTTTGCTCAACATTTCTTTCCTCAATGAAGCGATAACCGAAAAGCATATCTCCGAGCCTGACGCGATTCTGAATTACGTTCGGGAAAAGTTAATCGCACATATTTCTCAAGACGGAGCGCAGGATGGAATGGACGGAACACTGATTTGTATAGACAAAACTTCGGGAGAGCTGAGTTACGCTGCTGCAAATTCGACTCCGGTGCTTGTTTCTCAAGGCAAAATCATTGACGGAGAGACTGACAAAATGCCGATTGGGAAAGGAGAGAAACGCGAGCCTTTTAGGAAATTTAAATTCAGTGTTGAGAAAGGCGATATGCTATATCTTTATACAGATGGATTCGCGGATCAGTTCGGAGGAGAGAAAGGAAAGAAATTCAAACACTCGCGCTTGCGCGAATTGTTCGGACAGCTTGCAGAAAAGCCGGCGGAGATTCAGCGTAATGAACTTGAAAACGTTTTCAATGCATGGAAAGGTGATCTGGAGCAGATCGATGACGTGTGCATTGTTGGTATCCGCATTTAAATCGGCACATGAATTTGTAGCTCCTGCAGTTTTCAGATCCTTTCAACGTTATTCCGTTGGTGTGATTTTTCTTTTGATGTCTCAGGCTTCATTTGCTCAATCAAGCGTTGGATGTGCCGAACAATTGCAATCTTCAACGCAATTGTATTTTTCAAATCCCGATTCTTCCAACTCATTAGCAATACAAGCACAGCATTGTGCAGGGGAATCCAATCAGCCCGTTGTTAAAAGCCAAGGCTCTCGCGTTTCAATGACGTTACCTCTTGTTGAAATCTGATCTGGAAGTTGCAGAGATAAAACTGAATGAAGCCGAAGTTATTTATCGTGATCACAACGATAACGCCGGGATTGCTTACGGTCTCAAACTGAAATCGATTCTGCAAGACCGCATCGGAAATGAAAAAGAATCATTTGCTTTATTGGAAAAGTCAGTTGAGATGTACCGACTCAGCGATGATCATGATGGATTGATCTCTGCATTACTCAATATCAGTCTGGATCACACAGACAGCAAGCAATATGATAAAGCAGAAGCTGATTTGTCTGAGGTATTGCAGCTCATCGGCACAGACACGGTTGAGAATCATTACTATTATTTTCAGAATCTCGGCGGACTGCGTCATGCTCAGGGAAAATTTGCGGAAGCAGTTACGCTGCTCAGTGCTGCAGCTCGCGTAGCAACGAAGTTCGAGATGGTAGACGCGATTCCGACAATCAACACGCGACTTGCAATATCATTTCTTGCGATGAACAATTACGACGCTGCAGACTCGTGTCTCGTATTGGCTGAATCAATTGCATTGGAGGGAAACATGATGCACGAACTTGCTGAAGCGTATGAGATACGACTTGAATATTATCGCAAGCGTGAGATGTACAGAGAGGTGTTGGAAACCATGACGCGATTAACCGAGTTGAACAGCAGGATTCTGAACATTGAGAAGATCAACAGTATCGCTGCGCTGGAGAAAAAACTCGCATTGTCTGAGAAGGAGAAGCAACTTGAAAAGCAAAAAGCAGACACCGATCACGCACATGCGCAAACGGAAAAACTGTTTTATGTTGCTGCTGCGATATTTCTCATTCTCATCATCACCGCAGTGATGTTCTTCCGCACACGCAAGCTGAAAAACTTTATTGCCAGTCAGAATCATGTGCTCGAAGAAAAGAACAGCATCATTGAATCGAAGAACCGCGACATCACCGATAGCATTACGTACGCAAGTCAGATACAGCAATCCATTCTTCCTGCGGATTCACAGATTGCGCAACACTTCGCAGATTCATTCGTGATGTTCCGTCCGCGTGATATTGTGAGCGGAGATTTTTATTGGGTGGAACAAAGCGGAGATGATGTTATCCTCGCAGTTGGCGACTGCACAGGTCATGGAGTTCCGGGCGCGTTCATGAGTGTGATCGGAACGAATTTGCTTAATGAAGCTGTGAACGAACACGGCATTACAGAGCCCGCTGCAATTCTCAGTCGTATGCGCAAGAATCTGATTGCGTTTCTGCAGAAGAACAGCGATGGTAAAGGCGTGAAGGACGGATTGGACATCAGTGTGATCGTTTACAACAAGAAGAAATTCACTTTGCAGTTTGCCGGCGCGTACAATTCCGTTTATCGAATCCGGAACGGAGAGTTGACAGAGTTTCATGCCGACAAAACACCGGTGGGATTCTATTTCGAAGATGATCTCGTTCCGTTCATAACGCAGAGTATTGATATTGTTAGCGGAGATCAGATCTGTTTGTTTACAGATGGCTTTGCGGATCAGTTCGGCGGGCCAAGAGGGAAGAAGTTCAAATACCGTCAGCTGAAGGATAAGCTCTGCGCGGCAAGCTCGAAGCCATGTTCAGCGCAGAAAACTGACCTTGAGCGGGCGTTTGACGAATGGAAAGGCAATCTCGAGCAGATTGATGATGTGTGCCTTATTGGAGTTAAGTTTTAGTCCGTAATTTTGGTAATTAAGCCATGGAAAAACTCGAAAACTACATCAACGGAAAGTTGATTGCGCCTTTGAAAGGCAAGTACATCGACAACTATCATCCTGCTACAGGAAAAGTATACTCTTTGATTCCGGATTCCGATGCTTCGGATATTCAGCTTGCAGTTGATGCTGCTAAAGCTGCGTTTCCAACCTGGTCGGTAACGCCAACGGAAAAGCGTTCTAAGATCATGATGAAGATTGCTTCCATCATTGAGCGCGACATGAAGATGTTTGTGGAAGCGGAATCGAAAGACAACGGAAAGAGTGTGCATACTGCAGGAATGGTTGACATTCCACGCGCAGTTTCCAATATGGAATTCTTCGCAACAGCAATCATGCATTACGCTGCGGAGTCGCACATCATGGAAGATACCGCCATCAATTACACCATGCGTGCGCCGATTGGTGTTGTAGGTTGTATTTCTCCATGGAATTTACCCTTGTATTTGTTCACTTGGAAAATTGCTCCGGCAATTGCAGCAGGAAACTGTGTTGTAGCAAAACCTTCGGAAGTAACTCCGATGACGGCATATCTGTTTTCCAAAGCGTGTATTGAAGCAGGATTGCCTGCAGGTGTTCTGAATATTGTTCACGGACTCGGAGGCAGTTGCGGACAAGCGATTGTTGAGCATCCAGAAGTGAAAGCCATTTCGTTTACCGGCGGAACAAAAACAGGCGCAGCGATTGCAGCAACAGCAGCACCAATGTTTAAGAAGCTTTCATTGGAGCTCGGCGGAAAAAATCCGAATATCATTTTCGCTGATTGTGATTTTGAAAGTATGCTCAAAACAACGGTGCAATCTTCATTCGCAAATCAGGGAGAAATATGTCTTTGCGGTTCACGAATTTTTGTTGAACGTCCGATTTACGAAAAGTTCAAAGCAGCATTCGTTGAGCGCGTGTCACAACTGAAGCCGGGAAATCCTGCAGATGAAAAAACACGCATGGGTGCAATTGTTTCCAAGCCCCACATGGAGAAAATTCTTTCTTACGTCGAGCTTGCACAACAGGAAGGCGGAAAAGTTTTGTGCGGTGGAAAACGTGCTGTTCTCGATGGAGATCTGAAAGACGGATGGTTTATTGAGCCAACGATCATTGAAGGCCTTGCTTATAACTGCCGCACCAACATGGAAGAAATTTTTGGGCCGGTAGTAACCATCATGCCATTCGATACCGAAGAAGATGTTCTTACCATGGCGAACAGCACCATGTATGGACTCGCTGCGTCTGTGTGGACGGAAAATCTCACGCGCGCCCATCGCATAGCAGGAAAACTGCAAAGCGGAATAGTGTGGATCAACTGCTGGTTGTTGCGTGATTTGCGTACACCGTTCGGCGGCATTAAAAGTTCCGGTGTTGGTCGCGAAGGCGGATTCGAAGCGTTGCGTTTCTTCACGGAACCGAAGAACGTTTGCGTGAAGTTGAAGTAACAGAAACGAGTTTCTCAGTTATATTCACAAGAATCATCTTGCCCTTGCCGGGAATGAAAGGCGACGTATTTCGTCCGTTTTTCGCGAATTTCTATGTCCTGGCGCCGTTTTCGCGACAGCACATATAGAATTTGCAGTTTTCAATATTTATTGTTCTCATAATTGTATTTGCTGCCACTGCCGAATGCGGAGGTTGATCTACATTCGTACTGCAATAGTTCGATATGTTTTTAAGAGCACGCAGATTACTTTCAATTTTCATCAGCACGTTTGTGATACTGGTCTTTCTGACCGGTGCCGGAACTGAACAATGGAAGAAGAAGGAATATGTGATTATCGAGAATGATTCAATCGCACGCTCGAATAAAGAAGCATTGCTGATTATTCCGGGATTCGGTTCACGATCTGAAGGAGTTGGTGACATTGCTGATTATTTCCGCGGGAAAGGGTATGATGTGTTTGTCCCTTCTTACATCAGTCGCGATTCACTCAACGTATGTGTAGACAACCTCGACAAGTTTATCAGCAAATACAATCTCAAGGAATATAAAAAGCTGCATGTTTTCAGTTACATCATCGGTTCGTGGACATTGAACAGATGGATTGAGAAGCATCCGCAGAATAATATTGCAACAATTGTGTACGACAGAAGTCCGCTACAGGAACGCGCACCTTACGCACTGAACAAAGATCTGCCTGTGATTGTTCGTTTGCTCGAAGGTGATATCGTGCGTGAATTCTCTACGATTCCGTATGAACCGATCACCAACGATTCGCTGATTAACATCGGATTGATTATCGAAAGTCGCGCCACGAAGTTGGTACGTCATCATAAGAAATCGGTGATGGAACTTGGTCCGCTAGACTGGACAGTTGCCGGCAGAAATCAGCCTTGCGATGATTTTTTCTACACGCTGAATAATCACGATGAGATGTATCATGATTTTAATACAGTGGGAGAGCAGATATTCGCATTTATAAAAGACGGCAAATTCACAGCTGATGCGCATCGTTTGCCGTATTCCATTGATCCGTTTACGAAACGAAAACAATTCGGCGAATGATTTCAGTCTATAACATCAAACCGAAGTTCCAGCAACTGCTTCGTCCTGTTCTGGAATTGCTGCACAGATTGGGTGTGACAGCAAACGCAATTACGTGGAGCGGAATTTTGCTTTCTGCGATTGGAGGTGCCGCGTTCTGGTTTCATCCTTTCGGATACATGCTGATCGTGATCCCAGTTGTGCTTTTCGTGCGTATGGCAATCAATGCGCTCGACGGGATGATGGCACGGACGTACAATCAGCAGAGTAAAGCAGGAGAAATGCTCAATGAGCTTGGCGACGTATTTTCAGATTTATTTCTTTTCATCCCGCTGATACAATTGCATAAAATAAACGGACTGGTGTTGCTTGCATTTATTCTCCTCTCTGTGATCAATGAGTTTGCCGGAGTAATGGGGAAAGTGATTGGCGGCGAACGTCGTTACGACGGTCCAATGGGCAAAAGTGACCGTGCGCTTTTGTTAGGATTGTTCTGTTTGATTGCATATTTCAAGATAGAAGTGTTGAATTATGGAACATATGTTTTCGCAGGAGCATCTGCATTGCTTGTACTCAGCACGACTATCCGTATTTTCAAATCATTAAAATCAAGTACCCATGAATAAGGTATTTTCATTTTTCAGTGACAACATAGAAAAGTTCTCTGCTAATCCGGAGGTAATGATTGTTGTGGGACTGATTTTCGGAATTCTGGTTTTCGCCACACTTCTGTTTTTCATTTGGGGAAAGATCAAACCCGAAGCGAATCTTACAGAACTCAAGCAGAGAACAAAATCGTGGTGGATGATGGCTACAATTTTCGTAGCAGCAACAGTTTTCAATCCTGTGATTTCATTCGTTGCATTCGGGTTGTTATCGTTCATGGCATTGCGGGAGTTGGCTTCAATCAGTAAGAATGTGAGAGATGAAGATCGTCGTGTTCTCATCTGGTGTTACCTCGCAATTCCGGTACAGTATTTTTTCGCTTACAAAGGCTGGCACAATTTATTTCTGACTTTCATTCCGATTTTCATGTTCATCTGGATTCCGTTCATGTTGATTCTCCAGGGAACAACTGAAGGCATTTCCAGATCAATGAGTGTTCTGCCAACGCAGTTGATGTTTACCGTTTTCGGAATCAGTCATCTTGGCTTCATGCTTACTTTACCTCCGTTGGAAGGATTCCACGCTGGCGGAAGAGGCTTGTTGCTATTCATTGTGTTCATCACAGAGATGAACGATGTGTTCCAATTTACTTGGGGAAAGTTATTGGGTCACATTAAAATCCTTCCGAAAATCAGTCCCAACAAAACCTGGGAAGGATTTATTGGCGGCGTAGTGACATCTTCCATCGTAGGCTATCTGTTACATTTCCTCACACCGTTAACAGCAATTGAAGCCATGATTGTAAGCGGGTTTATTTCTTGTGCAGGATTTATCGGCGATGTTGTTGTGTCTGCAATCAAACGCGACATTGGTAAGAAAGACACCAGCGATATTATTCCGGGACATGGCGGTATTCTCGATCGCATTGACTCGTTAGCCATCACAGCTCCTGTGTTCTTTCATATTGTGTATCACATGTATTATCTGCACAAATGAAACGCCTGATTCTTTCGCTGTTGTATTGTGTATTGATGCGCACTTTCCTTAAAGTGATCGTGGGTGTTGTTTACCGCAATCGCGAAGCAATGAAAAAAGTGCCGCAGTTTGTAGTTGTCGCAAATCACAATAGTCATTTGGACACGATGGCATTGATGTCGGCATGTTTTCCCGGAATGATTGCATCCACGCATCCGATTGCAGCGGGCGATTATTTCGGTCAGTCACCGATTCGCGCTTTCTTCACGCGTTTTTTTGTCAATGCAATATTAATTCCGCGCAGCAGACCGAAGCCCGGAGAAACCGGTCCTGATCCGATTGACTTGATGAGTGCGCAATTGGCAAAAGGTCATTCATTGATTTTGTTTCCTGAAGGTTCACGCGGAGAACCGGAGCAATTTCAGAAGTTCAAACGCGGTATCGGAATACTTCTTGAGCGACATCCTGATGTCCACTACATTCCTGTGTTTATGAAAGGACTTGGGAAAAGTCTTCCGAAGGGAGAGACATTGCTTGTTCCGTTTAACTCGCTTGTGTTGATGGGCGATCCGCGAAAGTGTGAAGCGAAGGATGTGGACGGAATCGTACACGAAGTGGAAGCGGCGATTCGTGCGCTGGCTGCTGAGACGCAGTGATGTCAGGACTTACGTCCTGACTGGGTAAGAGGACTTACGTCCCGACAAGTTCTCAGGGACCAACACCCCGACAAGTTCTCACGGTATCTCCTCCACATGCAACACATCTAACACACCTCTCTTCCCCGTTTTGTAATATCCCGCGCTGCAGTATTTATAGTCCTCA
>Ga0172372_10001779_pt1 | contig 33139 bp, 46 predicted proteins | sample LakKiv5m_2_FD_114544 | JGI IMG/M metagenome (GOLD analysis project Ga0172372, IMG submission 114544) | Freshwater microbial communities from Kabuno Bay, South-Kivu, Congo - kab_092012_9.5m | ecosystem: Environmental > Aquatic > Freshwater > Lake | place: Democratic Republic of the Congo... | reverse complement strand
TCAAGTACGGGTTATTTCCCGCGCCAGAAGTCTTAACCTCCATGTACGGATTGCCGCTAGTGTTAACGAAGATATTTCCCGCAACTTCTAACTTCTGACCCGGACTGCTCGTCCCGATGCCGAGGCCGGTGGAGGTGAGGCGCATTTGTTCTGTGCCATCCGTACCAACCGTCGCGCCGGTTCTAAACGTAGTAAACCCGCGAGTGCTGATCCGCATTTCAGAGGACGCATCGCCGTAGTTTCCAATAGCAAACGCACCAGAAGAAACGTCACTAAGAATATCGCCAGCCGGAATCACAAGTGCTGTTGAACCGGTAGAAACGCCAGAAATGCGAACCTGTCCTGCTACTTGAAATTTGCTAAGTGGCGCATTCGTCCCCACCCCAATCCGATCCGTTGACGCATCCGCAAAAAACAGATTCGCGTCGGTGTCGCCTTCGATGCGGGTGTCGTTATCGCCGCCCGATTCGTTCAGCACCGTTGCCTTATTGACCGTCAGGTTTTCGGTGACGATAGAGGCCGATTGGCTTGCGCCATTAACCAACTGGAACTGCGTACCGTCGTAGACGATCACGCACACTTCGCCTGATTGGATGTCGCCAGCGGCAAGGGCGGTCGTGCCGTCTCGCGTAATGCTCTTAGCACCGAGCGAGTTGATGTTGATCGTGACAGCGCCGGTATTGGCCCCCGCTGCGACGAAGTAGAACATCTGCCCGGCGGCGTAGGCTCCGAGGGTAGGCGAGAGGGTGCCTGTGATGGTGTCAGCGCCAGAGACGCTTGCAATCAATTTGGCGGCAGTAGACTGCACTTGGCTCAAGTTCGCCGCGTCAGTTGCCGCCGTGCCTACCGCAAGGCCCGTGATCTTGTTGTTGCCCATCGGGATGTTAGCCGTGGGCGTGGTCTGACCGTCTTTGGTGATAGCCGTGGAGAGGCCGGTAGCCAGATCAGCAGTCAGCGCGTTGAACGCGGTGCTGGAGATGACCGTGCCGCTGACCACCGGCTGACCGGCGGTGTTGATGACGAAAGTGCCTGAGCCGTTATACGACATCTTAATTACTCCTCTTTTCCGGCTTCTTCCAACGCCTGACGTTGTTGAGACAGCCTCTCAATGTTTTCCAATTGTGCGATAAGTTGGCGCGTTAGATAAGGATTGACCTTGCCCTTTGAGCGTCTTGCAAAATCAACAGCAAACGCTAATGTTTTATCCTTGGCGGCTAACGCATCGCCATAAGTTGAAAGCAAATCCGCAAGTTTTTCACGCACGTTTGCGGGTGCGCGACCAGCCCTAATTTTTGCTGACGCTTGAGCCGCTTTTAATTCCGTTCCTTTTTGCGCCACACGACGAGATGCGCCACCAATTATTGGAACCGCTCCCGCAATTGCCGCAACTGGAGTAGACAAACCGCCAAGCGCAGTCGCGCCAGCAACACCGCCAAATCCTAACGATGCCAAAGTCGCTTGTATGCTTGAAGGCGCAGCAATGCCAATTGCGCGAAATACATTAGTTAGTGGGCCACCCTCAACAACACTTTTTATTGCTTCTTGCTCGGCTTTTGTAAAGCCACGCATACGCTTTTTGTTTTTTGCAAGATTTGTAAACTCGCTACGCAATTCCCGTTCAAAACCTAACGTTCTGCCTTGCCCTCGCAGCCTTGCTGTTTCCAATAACTCGTCAATGACTTCGCCCTTTCTTGCGCGTGACCATAAATCTCTTGCTTCAACAAGGGCTTCTCTACCCATTTTGTCAGCAGCAGGGTTTGCGGAAACAACGGGGGCATTTTCAACTAATTCATCTAGTTCATCACGAATCATCATTATAATTCGTGCGTCATCTGCCCTGCCACCTTTTAAAGCCGTATTTGCTGCGCCGTTAACATATCGTCGCAATGCTTCCATTTCGTCAATGGTTTTGTACGAACCTTTCCGACGTTCAAATTCTTCTAAAACGCCAGACGCGCTAGGGTGATTTTTTGGGTCAACAATAACATCAAAACCCTCATCATCCTTTAATCCAGATTTAACTTTGTTAGCAAAATCATCAAACGTTGATTGCCCAAATGATATTCCAGACCCGGTTACTTTTTTGTACGCTTCTTTGGCTTTAATTTTTAATTCATTTGCGGTCGGAATATTTGGCAGAGGGATGCTGCCAATTTTTTCAGCCGTGTAAGTAAAAGGCTTTGTCGCAATTGTAAGCGGGTCAACAGCCTCCGAAACCGAGGCTAACTTGCTACCTACAAACTCTGTTGGAGCGGTCGGAACCGCTTTAATTGCTCGTCCTGCGCCGTATCCAACAAGGGAAATATCCGATAGGGTTTGCGCCGGGTTGTCCGCAAACCGACGCTTTAAAACTTCAGGATCAAGATACCCTCGGTAATGCCCAAGCAGTCCTTCAGCGGGTCTGGTAAGCGGTGATTCTTCCTCACGACCACTAACACTTGGAAAAGCGGTTTTGCCAATGCCAATAACCGTTTTGCCAAACTCTTTAGGCTCACGGAACGGATAACTTAACGCGTCTGCCGCTCCCGTTACAAACTCTTTGCCAAGTTTCAACGTGCTGGACGGCAAGTTTGCAATGCCTTCTTGCAACGCTTCCATCCCCGTTCGGCTTTCCTCTTGCCGACGCGCCATTTCATACGCCCGAGCAACGTCCTTGTACTCTGGCGTATCTATCAGTTCTTCGTTTTGCGTCAACCAGTCGGCATAACGCCGAGAAGGTCGTTTCTCAACGAGTGGGGCTGGCTCCAACAGCGATTGATTTGCCATAACTTATCGTCCCCGCTGTTTCATCTTCATCAAAATCTGATCGGCGCGATCAAACACCGCTTTATCTTCAGCGGCGGCTTCCGGTCGCGGATACAGCGAACTTTCTGGATTGTATGTCGGTGCTGACCATTCAAGCGGGAACTTTGACCCATAAGTGCCGCTGTAGTTGTTAAGAATGCGCTGCTCCAAGTCCCTTAATTGAGCATCCGCGTTCTGCAACGCCAACCGCATTGCCTTTGGGTCTTTTGCACCACGAATTGCGCCGATGGCAGTTTCAAACTTCGGCCATTCCCGCTCGGTGATGCTGCCGGGGGCAAAACCTTCAGCACGGCTTTGCTTCAATGCCTCAACGCTTGATCTTTCGCGCAACGTATCAAATAACGACCGAGCAGAAGTAGCCGATCCACGAATATCCGGTGTAGCCGAGGCGATTGGCCCAAAGATGTAGTCCGTACCGGCGTGCTGCTGAAGGTCATTGATAAAGTTTCTCATCATAGAAACTTGACTCAACGCACCCTGCGTAGCCCTTTCGTCTATCGGTTGCTTGGCTACCAATTCACCGTAAGCCTTGGGCGATACACGCTCAATGACTGACTTTTGCGGCGCAGACGTTGGTTCTCCCGTAGCGGTACGGGCTTCACCTCGGAATTGCAAACCGCGTTTTGGTGCAAATTCTCCCGTTTCTAAATCAGCAAAACCGCTAAATGGCGATGGCGCAAGTAATTGCTCCTCCGTCGGAATACCCGGCACGTTTCCTTGGAAATCTGCTGGCAAATTACTCAATACATTGGCGCGGTCAATTCCCGCTCGTATCACACCCAACCTCAAATCTGCCAACTCTTTCGGAGTCAACAAAGGCTTGGTTGGATCAGTTGCCTTACGAAGTAGGCTGAAATCGGGTTTTCCAGCCGCTACAGTCAAATCAAAAGCCTCACGACTTTCTTGAGTTGCGTCTAAAGGATTAACTTTGGCATACGGCGATTCAACACGCTCTTTCTCTAGCGCAGAAAGCCCTTGCGTTCCCATCAGTTGACTAACTGGGCCACCGCCAAGCATTTGCGCGTAAGCGACCCGTTTCTGCTCTGCTGACATTTTCGGTAATGCAAACTGCAAGTCTGGAACGCCACCCATCTGCATGGGTTGGAAGCCCGTAACTTCACCTGTTTTGCTAATGTTGAATTCGGGAGCCGTAACCTCTATTTGACCCGTAACGCCTTTAATGCGTTCCTGATCTTCGGGACGCATACTAGTTATTTGGTCAAACTCTACGCCTTGCGTTGGCGCATTGATTTGCTGCATTAAACGAATTGCTGACTCAATGTCTGCGGTGCGTGCCTTGCCTTCGGCTTCTTCGGCTTTCTTTAATTGCCGTGCCAACAAGAAAGATTGCAAGCCCTGTACTAACGGCGCAGCAGCCGGGATGGGGGCGACACCGCCCTCCTGCGGCTGATATGCCTGTGCTGCAAGCATCTCTGCCATGCGGCGACGGCGGCGTGCTTCCATTGCTTGCCGCTCGTACTCTGACGGCATCGCAAACGTCGGGGTATAACGGACTCCGTTAGACATTTTCAAACGAGCCTCTGTCTGGGCCACCCTGCGGGTTTATCATGCCGGGGGACTTAGGTTTGCGCGGGTACAGACGACCGTACTGACGCGGGGCAGGATTGATGTCAGCCGCGTTCTGTGGGGGGCTGTACTGCATATCCGTCTTTGCGCCAGCGTTGTTGCTGACCATCTGCCCTTGACCTTGCATCTGCAACATCTGGGCAAGACGCTGACCGCGACCGCCGTTGGTGGTCATCGGGGCGTTAAAGGACTGGTAGGGCGTTCTCATGTCAGCATCCCGTAGTAGACCATCTTGTAGCCTTCGGTCGGATGGGTGGTAACGGCCTCTGGCATGACGGCTTCTACTTCATCAGCCATTACGCCGCGTTGACGCTCTCCAAATATGTCGTATTCGTATACGCCGATACCAAGCGGATGCGTGCCGACGCGAACCACGTTGGACTTTAAGCGGCGATCCGAGGCATAAGCGGTTCCTGCGGCTCCGGCGATGTTGCCGTAAAGCCCCATCCGAGCGTTGTACGCGGCGACTTGGTTTGCGTAGTTCTGCTGGGCAAAGTTTCCTGCCGCTTGCGTTGCGCCAAAGATCGGGGCTGCTGCCACATCTGCGCCTTGGTAGGCTTGGAACTGCGGCATCTGCACTTGTGCGCCACCCATGATCGCAGCAATTTCGTTGAGCGGCTGTGCGCGTAGTGCCAACTGCTCTTGCAGGGCAGCCTGACGCTGGGCGTTTTGGAACGCTGCTGCACCCTGCGCTTGGTTGTAGCCCTGCGCTTGCAGAGCGGCTGCGGCTTGCGCCTGTTGCAAGGCCGACTGCTGCTGCGCGGCAAGCGAGGCGTTGTAGAGTCCCGCAACGTCCATCTGCTGACCAAAACCCTGCGCCTGTCGCCCCAACTGCGCCTGATACTGCTGCATCGCTGCGGCTTGGTTCTGCGCGAGGGCTTGGTTGCGAAGTTCCTGCGCCGTTCCCTGCTGCTGGAACGTCTGTTGTGCAGCGCGGTTTTGCGCTTCGGCGGCAGAGAGTCCCATCGCCATGTTCTGTTGCACGGCTTGGTTGTACATCTGCTGCGCTTGCTGTTGAGTGCCAAACGAAGCCAACTGCCCAGATCGCACAAACTCTGCTTCGCCCATGCGCTGCTGATATGCCTGTGCTTGTGCAGCGTTAGCGGCTTGTTGTGCGGCTTGCGCTTGAGCAAAGTTTTGCGCGACAGCACGGTTTTGCGCTTCTTGCGCTGACTGTCCCATCTGGAACGCCATCTGCTGCGCTTCGCGCCCAAACTGACCCGTCTGCAACTGCTGTTGGAACGCTTGGGCTTGCGCTTGGTTCTGCGCTTGCTGTGCAGCCAACGCTTGTTGGAAGTTCTGACCGACCGCCTGATTCGCTAACTGCGCTTGTGTCGTTCCCATGCCAAACTGCGCCTGACGCGCTTGGTTTGCCAATTCAGTTTGAATTTGACGCTCACTAAAGCCTTGCGCCCGCATCTGGGCATCCAAATTGATGCCTTGTAGCGCAGCCTGTTGCACCAAATCGTTGGCTCGTTGGTTAAACAGGTTGATTTCGGCGTTATAGGCTTCACCGCCCGGAGTCAAACCTTGGTTTCGCAGTTGGTTTTCTAATGCCGCACGATCACGCTCTAGTTGCGGTTGAACGCGAGACATGATGGCTTGCTGTGCCGTCGTTCCCGCGCCGACCGGAAGTTGGGCGAGTTGCGAAGTGTCAATCTGCTGCTGGAGTCGTTCGGCAGGGACATAGCCTTGCGCCATGCCGTACTGACCGGCTTGCGGCCCCCCTGCCACGCGACCTGCCATAGACAAGTCAGCCCCAGCGATCTGACCCGGTGCGGCGGGGCCGCCTCCTGCGAAGCCGTAAAGCCCTGCGGACGGGCCTTGGGAGATGCCCTGACCTCCCGCAAGGGCGGGGGTATAGACATCTAGCCCAGCGGGGCCAGCCCCAGCCATGCCGTACTGTCCTGCGGCGGGGCCGTAATTGACCCCTTGGGCTTGTAGGTTAGCCCCGGCTTGACCCATCGCCGTAATGTCTGGCGCATTTGGCATCGCCTCTGCGGTCACGCCACGCTGGAATTGCCCCATTCCTGCAAGATCAGGCGCGGTCGGCAACTGACCGTAATCAAAGCCAAACCGCTGCGCGGGTAGTCCTTCGGGTTTAAAGGTCGTGCCGTAAATGTCACCAACTTTGCCAATGGCTTTTTCGCCAAGACCCGCAAAGGCTTTCTCTACGCGCTGCTGCGCCTCAAGGGTTGCCTGTGCCTCGGGGGTCAACCGCTGAATAATTGTCGGCGTGTCCAAGTCCACCATGTCGGTGAACATTTCTGGGGTCGGCATTTCTGTTCCGGTGTAGCCGCCAGAGGGAGCCGTACCGCCGATAAAGTAGGAAGCCGGAACCGTCGTGCCGTTGGGCAGCGTGACGTTACCCATCCCTACGCCACCGCCCAATCCACCACGGGGCAGCGTGTAATCTTCCTGCCGCCGCGCACCCGCAGCACCCGCACCCATTGGCGAAATGAATTCGCTTTCGGTCGGGCGAGACACGCCAAACGGCTCGTTATCCACCATGTAGTTATCAGACGGCCCAATTGGCGGTCTATAGGCTGGCGGCTGCGTTACGGGCGGCTGACTGACCGGAGGTTGAGTTACCGGCGGTTTCCCAAGCGGCTGCTGGGTCGTTGAAGGCGTGCCAGTTGACGGTGGTGCTTGTTGGTTCCGCGACCGCCAATCAGCCATTGCCGCGTTATAAGCGGCTTGGTTGAACTGGGGGCGACCCCACGAAACGGTCTGCGTTCCAAGCGGCGTAATGACGTTTGGATTGGAAAGCCGAGCAGTAAGGCGTGCAGCCTCTAAGTTAGCGATGCCCTGCTGTTGAGCAGCACCAGCGTAATCAGGTGCCGGTGGCGGTGCCGGTGATTTTTTGCCCATAACGGTGTCCTAAAAAGCGACACGCCTCGCGTGTCATGGTTAGGAAAACAATGTCACCGTCGGTGTCGGCGTTCTTAATTCGCGCTTCCTCGGTGAAACCCATCTTACTTACAACTTTCAACGCTTTCACGTTTTTACTGCCTACAGGGGCGATGATCTTGTCAACCCCACAGACGTTAAACGGATAGTCAAATATGGCGGCAAGGTACGTCGGGGTAAGACGATCTTGGAATGCGATATGGCAGACAATAGACCGCCCGTTCCAGTTCTCGTACACCACGCCACAGACCAATTCCTCGCCTTTGCGTAGTCCAAGGGCGTTTGAGCGTTCGGCGTGATAGCCGCCGCCCGTCTGGGAACACACCCATTCGCCCACCTCGGGGCCGCTTGTTATATGCCAGCCCATCCGAGTTGAAACACTACGTCTGTGGATGCCCATTGAATGTTGAGTTTGTTGCTGTTACTCGTTAACTGAATAGCCGCGCAAAACCCAACGCCTGTCACGCCCTGCCAGTTGTTCTGTATCTCAAGATCAGAACCCCAGATTGCGGTATCCCACAGTCCTATGTCCCACAACCCGACAACAGGAGGGGTAAAGGACAGCGGGGCAATGTTGTCAAAAATGCTGAAGTCTACGTTGACACCGACCGAGATAGCCGGTGTGCCGTTACTGAAGATTGATGGTCTAGCGCGGGTGAATATCTTTTTGACACCCCGCGTCTCAAAGTAGTTAAACGCTTGCAGCGCACGGCCTTGGATGTTGTTCGTATCGTCAACGTAGCCCGTAGAGCCAACTGTCCACGCCTTTGCTACATACTCTGCCGCACCAAAGTACGGCTCGTCGTTGAGTATCCCAAAGTGAAACGCTTTCCACCCTGTGAACTTGCACCACGCCTTGGTGATGTTGTTCATCACAAACTGTTCTTGTGCCGAGTCTGATACCGGCACATTGACGATCAGCGCGTTGTTTTTGGCGTTGTAGAGCAAACACCAGCCAAAGTTGTTGCCGTAGGTCGCAGCCGCCGCCGCAAATGCGCCCTGTATCTTGTCTGAGAGGGCGATGTTGGGGTCAAGCCGTGAGGACTGGAGGGCCGAGGCCATCGGAATCAGCCCGTCAAGCGTCAGCACCAAGAGGTCGCCGCCGTACTTGAGCAAGCATCGTTCGCTGATCGGCGCACCAATGATCCAAACGCCGATCAACGCCCAAGTAGAGGCCGAGGCGGGGTCGGTTCCGCGATAGACGATGACCTCACCCTTGTCGGTGACGAATACGAGGTTGTCGTCAACGCCATACCCTGCGTCAATCGTCCATGAGGCCATGCTTCTCAACGTACCGCCTAACCGAGCAATCGCAGACAGGTCAAACATCTGCGCGGCCCCACCCACCGAGGCGGTCGGCAAGTACCACGCCTTGAGGGTATCTTTCTGAATAAACCACATCCGCGTCTTGAATAGCGTCGGATGCGAAAGTGAGGTTGTCGTAACCCCTGTGATGGCGGGTGACGATGAACCGTCAATCGGTGTCCATGTAGAGCCGTTGTAAAGCAGCGGCTTGTCTACGCCGTTCGCAGCATAGAGATAGTTGCCGCCCGAAGTCGTGACGTTGGTGTATTCCCACCGGCTGTTAGATAAGCCCGTCACGGCAGCAGCACCTACCGGCCCTGCCGCTGTCACATCAAAAATCTCACCGTCTGACACGGCAAACATTTCGTCATCCGTACCGCCGCTGTAAGTCATCAGCGTTTCTACGTCATCAGGCAAGCCTGTGGCGTGTTTGGTAAAGCCACCACGCAAATTGACGTTAGACACGCCCGGAAAGAAATTCTCCAACTGCACGGCATCCGTTGGAGCCATGTTCGCCAGCGAGTCGCGTGCGTTCCACCCGCCCACGGGGGCAGGGAGCGAGGCGACATTCGCCCGTGCTTGCTGAACGAGTCTGCGAACTGCGCGTACCATCAGTTGTCGTATCCGTAACCGCTATCTGGGATGTTGTCGTAGCCGATCAGCACCGTACCCGGACGCGGGGCGAACGACAGGTTTGCACCGCCCGTGTCCTGCGCGATACAGGTTTCCAACTCCATGAGGTAATCACGGTAAATGGCGGTCGTGTCAAAGCCCTTGGCCTCAAAGTATTTAAGTTTGGTGGATAACACCATAAGGCGGTCAGGGTAAATACAGGTGTCATCGTCAGCGGTAAACGAGTTCTGGTAGACCCCCGCCGCGCTGATCGCCCATGCCGCGCTGCGATACTCAAAGCCGAGTAGTTCGCCAGCGTTAACACCGGGCCAAATCTGGAAATATTTGCCAAGCAAACGCCAGCGGATACGAGGGCCGGTTGAGATATAGCCCGAAAGCAACCATTCCCATTGCTGCGGCGACTCGGGGCCAAGCATTTCCCAACGCTTAGATTTATCCCAATGCGTGCGGTTGACGCTGCTGACGTAATCAGCAGGGAGGTCGTACTTGACCTTTTGGAAATTTAGCGAAGCACCAACACCCGCCTTGGTCGGTTTATAGTTAATCGTCACCGTCGTAGCGGACGGTACAGCCGTCACATAGGTCGCATTCGGAATGCCCTGACCTGTGACCTGATAGGTCGTGTCAATGCTTGACGTTGACGGGATGCCCGTAATCGTCGTTGATACCGTATCCCACGTTCCTACCGTAGAAATGGCTTCTGTGTAAAACGTATGCTGGCGCGTCAATTCACGCCAATCTGCCCGACGCAACAACTCGTAACCCGAGGCATTCATCAACGCCAAAATCTGAACCGTATCTTGGTTCGGGTTGCCAGCGACCGTTGAGGGGGTCGGTAGGCCCAACTCGTTCGTCACCTGTTGGACGAGTTGTAGCATCGTAGACATGGTTACGCCTCTTTAATTTCTTTCGGCGGTCGGCCCTTGCGAGGCTTGGCAGCAATCAACTCTGCCATCTGCGCTTGCAATTCAGCCAACTGCTTTTTGGTGTTGTCTAGTTCTTCAGCCGTCTCGCTGCGGTTCTTGCGGGTCAGGTAGTTCTTGGCCTTTTCACGGAGGCCGGGGCCACCCATGCCAATACGCTGCAACTGCGAGTCTGACGCGAGTGCGACTTGCTCAACCGTCTGGAACTTCAAAATGCGTAGTTCCTCAACGTGAGCCAAATTCATGTTGTCCTTATCCTCTTTGGCCCATTGCTCTAGCGGCGTGCCGATGGCGGGGGCATCGCCCTCGCTTTGCTTCATCTGGAAGTACAACCATTGCCGTGGGAATCGCTGCTTGTGATCCTCGCGTACTGGCTGCTCAATGATGGTGTTTTTGTCGCCCGGAATGTTAATTCGGACAAACGGTTTACCTTCCCATCCTTGGGCTTCGGTGATGAAAAACTCCACCTGTAACTGTGAATCGCCGTTGGCTACATCGCTATCTAAGGGCATTTTCCTTTCTCCTGTGGGGATTGGGGTTATTTACGTTCACCGTTGAGGCTGTACCAAGCAGTATTTGATACAGCAAAAAACAAAGTCGTATGGTCTTTTGAAATTGACGCTGTTGAGCCATTGTTGATCGTTGACCCTGTTTGGGCATAAACGGTCAAGGCGTGTGCGCCAGAATTCGCAATAACGACCATCGCGCCCATCTCGGTTGTTGGGAGGATAACCCCCGATCCAGAGGGCGTAGTGTCTACAGAGGTGTAGACATAACGGATCGCCGTTGCGTTACCCGCCGAGGTTCCGGCAGCAACGAAATCATCAACACCGTCTCCGCAAACGGAAATTGTGGCGAGGCTATTTAGGCCAGCACCGAGGACACGGGATGGAATTGCCATTACGCGACCAATCGCAACTTGCGACGTTCATCAATAATTGCGGCAATCAACCCCGGCCCTACTGCCTCCACGGTAATGTCACCCATCACCGAATAAATCATTTGGAATTCGTTGGCCTGTTGCGCCATTGCTGCATTGCAGACGAACTTGCGCTTGTCGGGGCCATCACCGACATATACATCCATCGTTGGGCCAGTTTTTTCGCCCGTAAACCGCTTAATACCTTTCTCGCTGTTGCAAGAATCGTATCCGTACAACACGAACTTACGGAAACCAAGCAAGTAGCCAATGTTGATGGCTCTCATGCCGCTCGTCGTCCCCCCGCCGATAGCGAGTTTCCCTGCGCCAAGGGCTTTCATTTCTGGGCCTTCAGCCCATGAGTGCCACAGCACTATCTTTTTGCCTTTGAGGTGGTCAAAGGTGACAGGAGGGCAGCGTGACGCGACGAGGTACACGGTATGGTCATTGGCCCGTTGAACGCCTTTCGTGCGGTCGCGGGGGTCAAGGTTGACCCACAAATCAGGTTCAACACCGTGTTCCACTAAAAAGTCATGCGCCGCCTTCACCGCAACGATGGGGCGACCCTGACGCTTGTGCGATTTAATCTCGTCAATGTAGTTCGGCATAGACCACCCACTCGCTACGCACACGAATGTTCCATCGTGAGACGTAGGAGCGGGGGTAAATTCTGGAAGCCCACGGGCAAGGGCTGAACGGATATTGGAACAAAGTTCCTCCTCCGTCCCCGCTGCTTGCACCGTGAGTTCCAGTTTTTTCATTACGATGCGTTCGTCGGAACCGGAATGATCATCGTGAACGCGGCTACCGCAGTCATAGCGGAGGTTGCCGAGGCGGTGACTTCCGTCACCACGCCAGCCACCAACGCGCCAGAAACGGTCGCATCGTCCAAACGTCCTTCGGTCGTCGTCGTGTACAACGCCACACCCGGAAGGCATGAAGCCGACACATTGACACGCACTTTGCCGCCCAACTGAACCCAACCGTAGTCGCCCGAGGCGATAGACACCTGTGCGAAGCCGACACGCTTGGTGTCAGCCGAACGAGCCGTCGTCGCATTCGTGGCAATGTTGGAGTTGGGAATCAACACCGCGTTGTACTGCGAGATGGCAGAGGCAGCGCGGACATACACCGCCATGCCACCGTCATCAAGCGTTACAACTGTTCCGACGTTTACCGACGGAGAGGATTCGGTGTAACCAAGGGCGGGATACGCAAATCCATTAACAATAACAGCCATTTTCGTATCTCCCTAATTAAGCGATCAGAACGCCTTGGAACTGGCTGCCCGAGCAGGTCAAGTTACCCGCCCAGCCAATCAGTTTAACCACGGCATCTTGGTTGACCGCCTGACGCTCACCACCAATCGGCACAAAGTTCCGATCCTTATGCGGACGGAAGTGCAGATACTTGGTGTTGAGGAACCACATATGGTTGCTGTTGCCAGAACCGCTGTTGTACGAGGACGAACCGATACCACCGTCCAGCACAACGTCGGAGGCCATGCCAGCGCCGTAGTACTTGAGGGCCGCAAAGCCAGCACCCGCCATACCCGAACCGGAGTCCGTAATACGCTGAATGCTCTGGAGGCTCTGGAGGTACAGACGGTAGTAGTTGTTGTCCGCAACGATCAAGTCAGGCTTGTCCGTGCCACGGATCAACTGCACCGCAACCGAGTCCATGTACTGCTGGATGTTGGAAGCCGACACCGCAGCGCCACCATTGGTGACACCCGAGAAGGCAACCGACTGCCAGAACGTCCACACGGCACGGTTGATACCACCGTAGGTTCCCGAGGTCGGGGCATCCGGCACAGCGGCAGCAAGACCGTCAAGGTTCTTACCCGCGTTGCCCGTGCCGTCGCCGTAGAGGTCACCGCTGATGCGGTTCGCCAACTGCGCTTCGGCAACTTCCATACGACCGTCAAGAAGGTCAATGATCGCCTCCTTGCCGCTGTTCTGGATCATTTCCAGACCAGAGATGGACACCGCCGAGGCGTACTGCTTGATGCTGAACTGGGCAGCCGAAATTGGGCTGTTCTGTCCCACGTTCAAAACTTCGTAGCCGCTGTACGAGTTGGTGTTGTTGGTCGTGTTGTCGTTGTACATGATTTCCTGAAGGATCACGTTACCGCCAGAGAACGTCTTGACGTTTCCGCGCTCCTTCAAGCGACGAAGCAACGCATTGTTGTTCGTCACGTTGTCAGCGAGTTCACCGCTACGGCTCTGAATGTTAGTAGCGATAATGTCGCTGATACTGGAATTGGCAAATGCCATTTCTATGCTCCTATATCAGTTGATTACAACCGTGCGCTTGATTCATCAAATGCTTCCTCAAGCATTGCACGGCGACTATGCGCCTTGGGAGCCGTGTTGGTTCCGGGTGTAGAACCTCTGACGCTGACCGCAGCCGCCCGAGCCGCTTTCGCCGCTCGGTTCTTATCAGCATTCTGCTTTGCCACAATCTCTGCCTGTCGGGCCGATTGCACCTTGTCAAATAACGCTGAATCTAAACGTATTGCCTTATCATAGGCATCCTCCAATGTCTCCGCTACCCCTGACTGGAGTAATTGGATCATCGTCGGACGCGCTTCCTCAAAATGCTCGGCTTTACCCGAGAAATCGTTAATCTCTGACAGCAGTTGTTGGTTCTGCGCCATCTCCTGCTGCTGTTTCCAGCCCATCACCTCACCGCGCACGTTGTTCAGTTCGTTCTGCAACTGCCAAACGACCGGATCAACCGACTGTTGCGGTACGGCTTGCGGGAACTGCCCAAGGTTTACACCGTATTGGGCAGCAAGGTTGTGAAGGTACGCCACGCGCTGGTCGGGCGGGGAATTGCGTAGCGTGTAATCGGCTTGAGCCAGCGCAGCGACCGCTTGCTCGGGTTTTAGCCCGAGTCCTTGGATCGTCTGCATATACGGCTCAAGAGCCTGATTCATTGAATCGGCAAACTGCGCCTTGGATAGCAACGGCTCTACGCCTTTTCGCATCTGTTCTTCGCGCTGATAGGCGTACTCGCGCATCTTGGGGTCAGCCGAGAGCCAAACATCGTGATAGTCCTTTTTCCACGATGCCGGGGGCTTCATCCAAACGGGTTCTTCGGCGGGTTCTTGCGGTTCGGCGGCTTTTTGCGTGCTGGCAAACCGCCCACGCTCGTCACGCCCTGACGGGGTTACGTCATCACCGCGCTCTGCCGCCTCAAACTGTTGGGCAAGCAAATCCTTGCGGTCTGCAACCTCAACGTCCGGGGTTGCCGGGGTAGTTTCGGTATTTTCCATCGTTGTCACCTATTTCCTGTGGGGTTTCGGGTAAAACGGAGGTCATCACGCAGTTTAGCGAGGACTTGGTTAGCCTCTTGGTGCGTCATGTTGGCTAACTGGTACTTCAGCACCTCTAGCCGTTCGTTCTTGGGTTGCCCTTTGGGGCCATGCTTGAGCGGATCGTCGTTGCCGACCTCAATGCAGTTGTTAGCCTTGAGGTGGCGACGGTGCTGCTCACGGGATGTGATGGTTCTGCCGTCAATCATAGACTTGTACGGCTTAAAGTCAGGGAAAATGTAGTGATAACGCCCTTTTTCATCGCGTTTCTTCTCTACAAACTCACCGTTGATGTACACATACGTCCGTTTCATAGCAGCAACAATACGTCCTCGTCGTCCATTTCCTGATATTCGCGGTAGAGGGCTTGTACCCGCTCTACGTCTCCAATCAACTTATTCCAATCTATTGACGGTTCAGCAGCACGGGGTGTCAATTTATTGACGTAGGGCTTAACAATTGCCGCTGCGACAGCGGGTTTGCCCTCCACCAACTGCTCATAAACGTCAATTAGTTCCCTTTTGCGCCTCTCCCTTGCTTCCCTTTCTTCGTCCCAACGCTTTTGACGCTTTTTGCCTTTGTCGCCTTCGTGCGAATCAACGATGATGCTCGGCGGCTGGATGACGGGGGTGAGCGTTCCAACGTCGGTTGACGCGGCGACACCCAAGAGACTATCGGTGATTCCGTCGCTGACTGAACCGACATCTCCCGTCGCCGCTGCACCGAAAAGTGCCACGGTGACTTGACGGTTGAGGTCACCAACTTCGCCTTGCGCTTCAACACCACTCGCCGGGACGATAATGCTTTCGCTTTCGTCACCGACAAGCCCTTGGGCGTAGACACCAGAGAGTCCGACTTGGATGCTATCGGATACGCTTCCCACATCCGACGTTGCGGAAACACCGCTAATAGCCTTTGTGATGCTGTCTGCAAGCGTTCCCGTATCGCCAGTCGCGCCCTCACCCAAAAGAGCGTTTGAGCGAGAATGCCCGAGATTGCCAACGCCGCCCGTAGCCGACGTTGACGTAACAGGGAGGCTATCCCATTCGGCATCATCCCAAGTACCTGTGTTCCACGGCCCTTTCGCCACGACTCATCACGCGATCCGCAAGAGGCCCGTAGAGGCATCGTTAGTCGGCATCGTGAGAATGAATGTGCCGCTGGTCACCGTCTGGCTACCGAACGTATACACCGCCACGGCCTTATCGCCCTGCGTGCTGTTGTAAATCAGCACAGCGTCAAAGGGCGTAGTGAGCGTGACGTTGGAATAGGTCAGCGAGGCAGAGGGAGTCCAATACGCCGTCGTTCCCGTTGAGGTCGGCGCAGTCGCGTTGCTGACCGAAATGCCACCCGCGCTGTACCCCGCACCGGACACCTCGCCGCTGCTGCTGTAGGTGGTTGTGCTGGCATCCAGCGTTGCGGTGTCCTCAAACAGCGCGGCTTTGAACGTATCCTTTGCCGTCGTGCCACGGGTCGGCGGGGTGCCGATTGCGTGAACGCCGCCAAGGATTTCTACCTTGAACGAGGTACACATTGCTTGGGTGTTAGCCATTAGAACTTCTCCAATTCTGGGAATAACGTAGGCGTTTGCTTTAGATGAACGTGGACTGACCTGTGGACAAGTTCCTCGTCAATCCAATACTCCACCCACTTTGTAAACTCGTGGTCGGTTTCAATTGCGCCTTCCTTTTTCGTCAGGTTGGCCTCGTCCATTTCGCCACGGGTTGTCGTGATCGTCGCCATTACTGCGGCCTCATCTCAGGGGCAAACTCCAACGTCTGCTGCACCGCCTCTACGCCCACCGCACGCCCGTCTGGGCCGCGAATAATGCGCTTCGGAGCAGTCAGCGTGGTCAGAGCCGAGCGAATGCCGTCCATGCCCTGCGTCTGCGCGTTGGCAAGGTTCTCGTACAATACGCCGAGGCGATCCATTGCCGCCTTGACCTCGGCTCCCATGTCCTGCACCACGCGCTCGGTCGTCGCTTGCTGCGCTTCCAAGAGCGGGATGTCCAGACCGGGGTTGGCAGCGATACGCGCCACCATGATCTTTGTGGCAGCGTCCAGTTCGGCCTTGAAGCGTTCCATCTGCTCTTTCTGGGCAAGTTCCTGCGCCTTGATCTGCGCTTCAAACTGCTGCCGCTGCTGCTCCAATGCCGCCTCTTGTTGCAACTTGGCCTGTTCCAACTGCATCTGCGCTTGCATCTTGGCAGAGTCGGCTTGCATCTCCATCTGGCTTTTCTGCATATCAGCCTGTGCTTGCGCTTGCATCGCTTCGGCCTCTGGGTTGCCCTTCGGCTGCGCTGCGCTTTGTTTCATCTGCTCCAACGCCTGATCCAGCGCACCCTCAAGCGGACGCGCCGTCTTAAACGCCTGTACGCCAAACTTGAGGAGGTCAACCATGACGGGAACCATCTCGGGGGCGTTCTGACCCACGGGCAATGCCTGTTGCAAGAAGCCACCGAACGCTTGGATAAACTCCAGCCGGTCACGCTTGTTCTGCATCTCGTCAATCTGCACGAGCGAGTCAGCGGCGATGTCTATGCGGAAGTTGCGTAGCGGCTTGTTCTGAATCAGTTGCAGGGCTTGGGGGATGAGGGCTTGGTCGGCCTCACTCATCTGCTGTGCTGCCGCGTACTCCAAGATCGTCTTGGGCTGGTACTTCGTACACATGATCTGCGACTTGAGGCGTATTACCTCGGTCGCAAAGAGGGCAACGTCCTCTTGCATGGAGCGGAGGCGCAGTCCTGCGTACTGACCCTTGATCTGCTGCGCGGTTGCCGTCTCGGAGGCGGCAGACTGCCCACGGATAATGTCGGCAATGCCCGTAATCTCGTATATCTGACCCTTGATGTCAGCGCGTGCCTGATAGCATTGGATCAACGCAGCGGCGAGAGTGTCTAGCGGGAGCAAGTCAATGCTGCCCTTCAGTCCACCCTTCTCGCTAAACGCTTGCCATTTGTCTACCGGAATCAGGGCGTTGTTGTCGCCCTCGGTCATCAGGCGTTGCAGCGCGGGTTGGCTGCTGTCGTATACGCCACGAACGCGCAGCGCCTTGACCAAGCCATCAATGCGGTCGGATAGGATGTCCAACTCCATCGCCTGATCTTGGTACAACACGAAGTCGGGGACAGGTACGAGGTTGTCCGAGGTCGTCGTCGCGTACAGCGGCTTCGGGCAGGGATAGAACCCTTCCAGCCCAAGCGGGTCATCGCGTACATCAATGACCTGTGGCATACCCTTGGTAAACCAGTAGACCTTCAGCGTCTCCTTGTCCCACAACTCGCATATCTTGGCGAGGTTGCTCTGACGCTTGCTGTCGCGGTAGGCGTTTAATTGATCCGGGCCTTGGTCGGTCGGAATCTTACGCGCCATCTCCTCGCCAAAGCGTTCTGCGAGGGCTTCCTTGGTCATGTAGACCCAACGCCATACGCAAGTCACTTCTTCCCATGTACGAGCCTGTGCGTGTCCAAAGTCCTTCCAATGGACGTAATCCACGGGCGCACACTCGTAATCCACTTCCTCAAGGTCAGGGGGTGCGCCTTCGCCCCGCTCAATGTCCTCGGTGATCTGTACGCCGTCGTCCTCTATGCCGATGGGCTTAACGTGCGGTTCATAGCGCACCCATGCCACACCGCGACCGCCCAAGAACCGATCCTCCACGCAATACTTCATCGTTGAGCGAAAGTCGGGGTAATGCTCAATCTCAAAGTCTACGGCACGCTCAATGAGGCTTGCCGCGACCCGACCCACGCGGTCGTTGTCACCAAAGCGGCGGGTGATGTCGGCTTTAGGAAGTTTGGCGTAGACGGCGGGAATCAACGTTTGGACGTTTGACCACAAGATGTTGAACTTTGCCGTCTCGTTACCCGTTTGCCCGCGGGTGTCGTCGCGGTAACGCTTAATCAGTTTCTTGGTACGCGCTTGCCACTTGGCAAACTCGTTGTCGTACTGCCCGATGACGCGCAGATACTTCTCTAGTTCTTGGCTAACGGGCTGTTCCATTAGGCTTTACCTTCATTCCGTTCGGAGATAGCGCGTGCCTTGGCTCTTGCATCTTCCTTGCTGGATGCGCCCCACGCTCTTAACGCGAGGGCGAGGCGAGTGGGCTTGCCGTCTTTTTCCATTGGGCCACCTACGCCAGCCATACGAGCAAGGAACGATGCGCGGCGCGGATTGTCGCCTGACTTAACGGGAGGCTTGAGCGTCCCGCCTGTCTCGGCTTTATACGAGGCGCGACCCTTGGCGTTTAGACCGCCTTTCGGGTTCTTGCCCTCGCTACGCTGCCACGCTGCGCTCATGCGTTTTTCGCCGTCTTTGCGCTTTGACGGAACGCTTCTGCTGTGGGTGCGCCAGCCTCACCCGGCTTGCGGGTGCGCTCAACCGGACGACCTTCAGCGCGTTGCCGAGCCTGTCGTTCCTGTTTAGCCAAGATGTTGGCGTACAGACCCGGCTTGTTCATTACGGGTTCGCCGTGAACAGGCCAACCAACGTCATGCGCGAGTTACCGCTGCACGTTGCGACGAGGTTGCCGTTGATGCGGGTGTTCAACTCAATGTTGTAAACGCCCTTGCCTACGTCGGCAGGGAGTTCAAACAAGGTCGTGCTACCGTCAGCGAGTTTCGCCGTGCCTTCCGTTGCCGTGGTCACAACCACCAACGCACGCTGCACATAGCCGCCCGGAGCGGTCAACGTGGTCGTAGAGGTGGCGGCTACCGCAACGTAGGGGTAGGCGTAGGGATAGGGTACTCCGCTCATATTCTTGCCCTCCGGGGCGACTGTCTGTCATGTGCCGCCCACATATCGTTGAGCGACACTTGGTTCTGTGGGCCGACGATCAAAGTCTTACTCTCTGGCAGCGCGGCAACTGTCGGCTCTTGTCGCCACGCTACGGCCATCATGCGAAAGGCATCGCTCGGGTGTGAAGTCCAATCATGTCGGGGTGAAGCCCGGAATGCCTTTCTGTCCTCATCATACTCACGTTGGTACTGACGTAAAGCCTCTAACCCCTCGGCGCACTTCACAGAGTTAAACCACACGCGGGGAAGCATCTGGCGCACCGCTTGAATGCCGTCCTGTACGCCGATGTCAGGGACGATGCTGAGTTTGGCAAAGCCGAGAGCGTCAGCGAGTTGCTCCACGATGCTTTTGCCTGTCTGCAAGGACTTGGCGCGTGCGTCATGCGGTAGGTGGTGCTTGCCGTAGCGGTAGCGTTTCTTGGCAACGACCTCGGCTATGGCGTGGATGTCAGCACCCGAGATGGCGTAGAAGTCTATGACGCGGATTTCCCGCCCAATGACCTGATACCACCAGATTGCCGTGTCGTCGCGGTAGCCCAAGTCCCATGCCGTATGGACAGGGAACTCGGGGTCGTACTCCACCTTGTCGGTGATGCGGCCCTGATCTGCCGCCTCACGCATTTCGGTTCCAAAAAAAGCACCGAGGATGGCTGCTTCAAAAGAGCATTCGTACTCCTGTAGGTACTGATCCTCGGTCAATTGCGCCTTCGCGGTGGCTAACTCCGATGGCGGGAGTAAGCCGGACTGACTCGCAGGAAGGCGCAGCAGGAACCAATCGTCAGGGTTTCGCTGGGCGGTTTCGTAGATTTCCCAAAACTGGTTTTTGCCCTTTGGCGTACCCGCGAACACCGCCCACCCTTGTTTGTCTGACAGGGCCGGGCGAATGACGTTCCCGAATACGCTGGGCTTGAAGTCGCCGTACTCGTCCAAGTAAACGCCCGAGAACCCAAGGCCACGCATCGCATCTGCGTTGTCGGCTCCGAACAGGCTGATCTTGACCCCATTCACAAGGGTCAGCGTCATCTGGCTTTCGTTTGCGTCCTGCGTCAGAGGTTGGGCGTAATACTTAAAGTAGTCCCATGCGATCCGTCGCGCTTGGTTCATGTACGGGGCAACGTAACCGAATAGCCCGTTCGGGCCTTGGTACATGATGGCGGCGCGGATGATGTCGTTAACGGCTGCGACCGTCTTGCCAGCGCGTCTGTGCGCGACCAAGCAGCCCCATCGCTTCGTTCGGTCATGGAAAGGCAGGAAGGCGTGCCGAGGGTTGTACGGCAAGTCTACCTCTTTCACTTGGGTTGACCCCACCGTATCACCCACTCCTGTGGGCCGCCGTCCTTGCCGGTCGTCTCAATACGGGCGAGTTTCGGGACATGGTACTCCACCACATCCATCATGCACTTCCATGCCGCCTCTGGCCCTTTCGTCTCGTAGATTTCGTCTAGCCAAATGTTGAGGCGGTGTGCATTGCCGTCTACTAAACGGGCTATGGCCTCGCGTGCCTCTGCGGTGGCTTTGTTTGGTGATCCTTTCGGGCGTGCCATAGGTTATTTATGCACAGTTGAAACAATAGTTAAAGAGTTAACGGCGTAAAGCCCGAGCCAGTTTGACATTCATGGGTTCAAACACCGTAGCGACCTTGGCCTCCGGGCTGTAATACCCGCTATAGCCATAAGCTCGCATTAAACGCTCAAAGTCGTTAGCGCGTTGAAAGTCATCAATGCTACCGGGGTTCATGCGAGCCAGCGGTGAGGTGGTATTCACGACATCAGCGAGTATCCCGAGTTCGGCTGGATCACGCCTCATGTTATAAAGATTTTCGCCTTGCGCGGTGTATATGTTCGGGCCTAGCCCTGCCTCGGGTCGTACCGAGCCGGGTTTGCCGGTGTAAAAGTAAGTGCGCTCGCGCACATCTGGTGCTTCGCGCAATCGGGCTGCTTCCTGCCCTTTGATGCCGGTGCCGTAACGGGTTGGGTCTGTCTGCGTCAGCGAGGCGCTTTGACTGTAATGCGTCAACGGCAACGAGGTAGCGGTGCCGGGGTCAGGCAATATCAGCCTTTCAAAGCCAGATGGCATGGCCCCCATGTAGTCAATCTGGAGCATTTCGGCAGGCAAAACGACCGATTTTTGCGGGGCATATTCAAAAGCGTTAAACAGCTTTTGCCGCGTCTCGCGTAAAGTTTTAATCGTGTCGGGGTCATACCCGTATTTTTCGGCTTCTGCAATATCTCGTTCCGCGTTAAGAATTTTTGCTTTCAAACGAGCGTTAAGCGGCGAGTAATTGACGAGGCTGTTTTGACCGCGAGTTTCGCTGCTCATTGCAATGCGGGCCAGCGGGCTAAACATCTGGCTGTGCGCTGCCCATGCGGTTTCCTCACCAACCGGGCCAAACTGATTGCGGTGTACGGCATGGCCGAAATAATCGTGAACGGCACGAAACATTTCGTTATACGAAAGCCCGGTGTCGGGGTCGATTTTGCCTAAAAAGTCGTGCGGGTCGCCGCCCCGGTAGACAAACATATGGCCGCGCTTGTCAATATCTGCAAAAAGCTCCTTGCTGCTTTTATATCCGCCTTCGCTTCCACGGTAGTACGACATGGATATCGGCAACGCATCGAACTGCGATTTAACTTCTTTCGCAAGTTGAAAATAGGATTTTTCTAACAAATCGTCGTAGCTTTTAATTTTGGCTTTCTGCAATACGTCCGGCATGACGCGCTCATACGATTTAAGCGTAGCGGCTTTATATTGCGGTGATTCTTTTGTTGCTTCTAAAAAAACTCGACCAATCGGAGCTTGTTTTTGCAGGCTGCTCGGCGGGGTTTCTGGCAATTTATACGGCGTACCGAATTCAGCTTCCGTGTATTGGGTAGCGACCTGTCCCGGTGTTAAACGTCGTCCTGAAACCGACGATGGCGCATCAGGTTGCGCCACCGTGCCGCCAGTTCGTCCTCGGTCAGCTCCAGTCTGGGCCGTCCGTTGCGGAGCTTTTCCAGCTTCGCCTCTAGTGCCTCGTATTCCTGTATCGCCGCTTCCGCTTGTTTCTGCCTTTCGGATTCGGAGAAATGGGCCTTCTTCTCGTCTTTCATAAATCACCTTTTTTGGTCGGCGCGATGCGCCCATGCCAGCAATAACACCTTCTACCGGGGCTAACGCTGAACCGCCGATGGAACCACCCGTTACGTTCGCAGCGACGTTTAACGCTTCCGCAGGATCAACACGATTGCCTCGGGCCGCGTAACCGGGAGCCACTACTGCTTTAGCCGCGTCATATAAAAATTGAGGAGCAACTAAGCCCGTTTTTTCGCTGTAGTACGGCAAAATTGCGCTTCGGTCTTGACCGGGCTGCAACCCGGTTAAACGCTCAACTTCGCTTTCTAATGACGGCGTTGTGCCTTGCATTATCGCAGATTGATTGCGCTCCGCTTCTAACGCCAATTGCAGCCGTTGACGGTCGGTCAAGTTGCCCGTCGCTACGGCAAGTTTCCTGCGCTGTTGTTCTTGATGGTTTAGCGCAGCCGCTAACCGACCCGGATCAACCGCCATTTATGACAAATTCTCCAATTTGTATTTGAGGCTCGTCACCGCAGCATCGTGGCAACGAACAACGCGGCGTTTTTATCGGATGCAGCCATAGTTCCCCCAGATTGGGTTAGACTCACTTTAAGCACAAAAGTTTAGGGTTGCAAGCATGAAAATCACACCCGATTACCTCGCTGAACAACAGAAACTTCACCAGAATCCAGAGTACGGCGTAGCCTCCCTTGCCTTTGCGCCTATCGTCGCGCAACTCATCAAGGACAATTTATGGCACTCGGTGGCAGACTACGGCGCGGGGAAAAAGCGTCTGCAAGAGGGTTTAGCGAGGGCGGGTGTTGAGGTGGATTACCGCCCGTATGACCCCGTTTTCCCCGAGTACGGCGAACCGCAACCGGCTGATCTGGTCTGCTGCATTGATGTGCTAGAACACATTGAGCCTGACTGCGTAGATGCGGTTTTGGACGACCTTCACAAGATCATGCCCAAGTTTGGGTTTTTCAGCATCCACACGGGCAAAGCCGCAAAGGTGTTATCGGACGGCAGGAACGCCCACCTCATCCAGAAACCCGCGTCATGGTGGCTGCAACGCCTCTGCCCGAGGTTTGAGATACACCACCTCCAAGCCCACAACCTGATGGGTCAGGGGTTCTGGATGGTCGTCAGCGCCAATGCTCCTGCCGAATCTTCTGCTCATACCGCTCCACCAGCCCTCTGACGGTCGCCTCGGGGTCACGGGCTTCTAGCCATTCTCCACGGGGTTCCCAGACCTGTTTAGCGAGTAGTTGGTTGTCCGACAACTTGCCGCTGGTGGACTTAATTTCTAGCCAACACAAAAAGTACGTCCCGTCTGGTAAAAGTTTCAAAGCCAGTTTATCAGGGATACCCAATCCAGCACGGGTGTAGTCCACCACGCTAAACCCTGCTGCCTTCACCGCATCTACAACGGCTTTATCGTTAAGGTCTTTTCTTGCTGCGTATCTCACGCACCACCTTGTCCAGATACCAGCCGTTTTTAGTCTGGATGAACCCCGCGTCAGGCAAATCCTCTGCGGGACGACACGCACCGCCAATCCGTTTATGGTTCACAAAACTCGCGGGGGTTACAAAAAGTTCCTTGCAGTCCTTACACCGTCGCTGCCGCACGCGCCTTTATCCTATTGACTCCACGTTCGCCGTAGAAACACCACACCATCGTCATCAGGTTAGGGTCGCCTACGACCAATTTTGCGTCAACGTCTCGTAAGTGCATCCCCACAACGTCTTTCAACCACTCAAGCCGTTCGGCGGTGAATGAGTCAGGGTTGATCGTATATCTCGCCCATAGCGCATCGCAGAGTTTTAGGCGGTTGTAGGCATTCGGCTCAAGGCTGTTCCAGTACCGCTCCGACTGCGCGTTGTTCCATTGGAGTGCCTCGGCTTCAGCGGCTATTTGCTTGTCAGTTTTGACAGGTTTTTCGCCGGGGGCGGGTTTATTTTTTTTAAGGTCAAAAAGACCCTGCCATTGGTTGGAAATGCTCTGGTTCACCACCTCGGCTTGGTCTTTCCCATACCGAGCAAGTTTGACTTGCATCGCGTGGAGTGAGGCATCCTTCACCGGTTTTCTGATGGCTTTCCTATAGGCTAACCATCTATCCCATGCTTCTAAATCTAATCCTTCTATCATCTCTTACCCCCTATGACTGATGGTGAGTCCGCACGGTTTCGGAAGGGAATTACGCCTAACCAAAATCGTGCGGTGATATGACTGACGGAGCCATCCGCTGTTGGCAACTTTTCACGGTTTTCCGTGTGTGGTTCGCGCTTCCCAACGACACGCTGCGCGTTCAGAGGCCCACCGCCCCGGTCTGAATTTAAGCCTGATCTGCGCGTGGTTTCCCCGTCCAGAAAGGCCGAGGCGTGAGGGGTGTTGACAAAGGTGCAACCTAGGTTAACAATGCCCTTACGCCGATCTGCAAATTCAGCGTAAGGCAAGCCCCTTGCCGCGTCAAGCCCCCAACGCCCCCCGCTTGGGGGTTTGTCGTTTATAGGCCCGTATAACCGCATTAGACGGTTTGTGGGGGCTTTACCAGCCCAGCCTGATATTGCCAAAGCCGTGCCTGTGGCACTTTGCCTTGACGCACCCATAACTGTACCGCTGCCCGAGTTACGCCAAAAGCCTTGGCAACTGCGGTTTGCGATCCGTATTTGACAACTAACTCCTGCGGATTCATGGCAACAGAATAAATGATGCAAGGAGGCTTGACAAGCCTGTAAAGGCTGCTATCATGGGAACCGTTGATAGATACAACCCACAGAGAGGACTTGCACATGGCTTACATGAACCAAGAACGCAAAGCGACGATTGCCGTTAACTTAAAGCCGGTTTTGCAGAAATACGGCATGAAAGGCACGCTGAAAGTTCATAGTCATAGCACCATCGTTTTGACGCTAAAGCGCGGCCCGATTGATTTTGGCAAAACGGAAGGTAGCGTCAATGTGTATTGGATTGATCATCATTTTGATGGTGTAGCGCGTGATTTTTTGAAAGAAGCATATGACGCGCTGTTATCAGCGGGTTGGTACGACCGTAGCGATGCAATGGTTGACCATTTTGACATTGCCTATTACGCCAACATTAATGTTGGCGCGTGGAAAAAACCTTACGAGTTGGTTCAGTAACATGAAAGCACAAACAGCAAAATTTATGGCATCACAAAATGAAATGCATTTCCATTACGTTCCAAAGTGGCAATTGTGGGGATTATTTCATTTGCAAAATTTGGAACGCCCTGCGGAATACATCAGCCCTCGGCAATTGAGAGAATTTTCGGACAAAGAATTTTTGAAATTGATAAAGTTAGTTCGCGGAATTGCGTAAACAAAGGAGACAACAGAAATGTCTATCGCAAATGTTCAAATGTATCTCCTCGGCACACTCTGGGAAGTTGAGGTGGAGTTCACCTACGACCCTGCCGAGGATTCCACCGGCCTCGCTGAAAGCATTTACATAGATCAAGTCTGGCTGCTCGGGTATTACCCTGAGGGGTCAGGTAATACCAAGGACTACGTTCCTTGCCACATCAAGGCCGACCTTCAATGCATGAGCAACAAAGACGATGCCGCGCTAACCGCTGCCGTGGAGGAATTCATCGCAGAGGCAGCGCGTGAAGCCTTTGACTACGATCACAGTTACGAGGACTGACCCATGAGCAACCGCGACCGTTTTATCGTGTTGTGCATTTTGTTGACGATTGCTTTTTTGTTCGCCGCATGGATTGAGCCTTGCGACGGCCACTCTTGTGCGGAGGTGACGCATGAGAGCCGATGAGTTTCACCAGTTAGAACTGGAGCAGCAGGAGCGTGAGGAAGCCGAACGTATCCGTGACTGCGAGAAAGCATTGGCAGAACTGACTGCCATCATTGACGAAGAACTACAGAAAGTTATCCGAGGACTGCACTAATGAGCGAACTACTTAAGATTAACGTCAACGATCACGTTGAAAAGAAAGGCAACCTGTCTTACTTGTCATGGGCTTGGGCATGGGCCGAAGTGCTAAAGATTGACCCGGCTGCACGTTGGACGGCGCATGAGTGGAATGACCGCCCTGCGATGTTCTTGCCTGATGGCAGCGCAATGGTAAAGGTCAGCGTAGAAATTAAGGGCGACATCAAGACTTGCGTGTTGCCGGTTATGGATAACCGTAATCGTGCGATTACAAATCCCGATGCGTTCTCTGTGAATACCGCTGTCATGCGTTGCCTTGCCAAGTGCATCGCTATGTTTGGCCTTGGCCTCTACATCTACGCGGGTGAGGACTTGCCCGAGGGTGCAGCACCAGCCGTAGACGATGACCTCATCGCCCTCATCAACGGTGCAGCCACGCTGGACGAACTGACCAAGTTATTTAAACGACTGACCAAAGAGCAGCGGATGGCGCACATTGACTACTTCACCGCACGCAAGAAAGAACTGACCCCATCGCCGGAGGCTGCGTGATGGAGCAGCGCACCGACGAATGGTTTGCCGCACGGCTAGGCAAAGTCACCGCCAGCCGCGTAGCCGATGTCATCGCCAAGACCAAGACGGGTTACAGCAGCAGCCGTGACAACTACATGGCGCAGTTAGTCTGTGAGCGACTAACAGGCAAGCCCACGGAAGGGTTCAGCAACGCGGCGATGGAGTGGGGTACACAGACCGAGCCACAAGCGAGGGCTGCGTATAGCGCAAAAACCGGCGAGTTAGTAGAGGAAGTGGGGTTTATCCCGCACGCCTCTGTGCCGGGGTCTGGCGCGTCACCTGACGGGTTTGTGGGTGAGGGACTCATAGAGATTAAATGCCCGAATACCGCCACGCATCTTGAGTACGTCTTGGACGGCAAGCCACCGGGAAAATACGTTACCCAGATGCAATGGCAGATGTCGGTGACGGGTGCGCCGTGGTGCGACTTCGTATCGTATGACCCACGCCTACCCGAGCATCTGCAACTGCTGATCGTGCGGGTTCCGCGAGATGACGAGTACATCAAGATGCTTGAGCAGGAAGTCACAAAGTTCCTGCAAGAGTTGGACGAGAAAGTTAACAAACTGGAAAAGGTGAAACTGTGAGCGAATACGATAATTCTGGCGTACTGTTTAAGAACGACAAGGGCGACAACCCCAAGCGTCCCGACTACCGTGGCAGCATCTCGGTTGTTGGTGTGGACTACAACATCTCTGGCTGGATACGCGAGAGCAAGAAGTCAGGCGATAAGTTCTTGTCGCTAAAGGTTGAGCCAAAGACCGCGTTTAAGGGTCGGAGCGAGGGGCCAAAAAAGGCAGAGCCGAAACCCCAACGCACGATGACCGAGGACAACTGGTCAGACTTGGACGAGCCGTTCTAATGCGTGTGTTTATCGGGTACGACAGCCGCGAAAACATCGCGTATCAGGTAGCGAAAGCCTCGCTCTTGAAACACTCTAGTATCCCGTTGGAAATTACCCCGATAGTGCAGAACGATCTACGCTATCGGGGGATTTACCAGCGAGAGTTTGATCCGCTTTCGTCTACGGAGTTTTCGTTTACCCGGTTCCTGACCCCGTACCTCGCTGGATACACCGGCTGGGCCTTGTTCTGTGACTGCGACTTTTTGTTTCGGGGGGACATTGGTTCTGTCACCGACTACATGGACGGGGCAAAGGCGGTGATGTGCGTACCGCACGAATACACACCGTCCGAAACGGTCAAGATGGACGGTAAGACGCAGCATCAGTATCCAAGAAAGAACTGGTCATCGTTCATCCTTTTTAACTGTGAACACCCACAAGTCAAGACCCTGACTCCAGAGGTGGTCAACACGCAGACGGGGATGTACCTACACCGCTTCCAATGGTTGACAGACGACCTGATCGGTGAGTTGCCGATTGCCTTTAATTACCTTGAGGGCTGGCACACCAAAGACGACTGCCCAAACCCCATCGCCGTGCATTTCACGCGGGGTGGGCCGTGGTTTAACGAGTGGCAGAACGTGGAATACGCTGCCGAGTGGAATGCCGTGGCAAATCAGATTTCATCAGAGCGTAGCGGCATAGAATGAAACGCATCTTTCCCAAAGGCACGCACCCCGAGGACATCGCGCACGCGGTGTTGCGGATGACGCAGCAGTTACCGACCGACAAGGCGTGGGCGGTGACGGTGGAGGAATGGAAGAAGCCGAGGACGCAGCAGCAGAATCGGTTTCTGTGGGGTGTGGCTTATCCCGCAGTTTTAGAGGGCGGCGGCGAGGCATTGCGCGGTTGGACACGCGACGACCTACATGACTACTTCTTGGGTGAGTGCTTTGGGTGGGAGACGCTAGAGGGTTTTGGGCGTAAACGTATGCGACCGCTCAAGCGATCCTCTGCGCTAAACAAGCAAGAGTTTAGTGATTACCTCCTGTTCCTTGAGGCGCGGTGCGCGGATATGGGCATTGTCATACCAGAACCGGTGTACCACGAATGACTCCTTACATCACATTAACCGTACCCGAACAACGATTAGCGCAGTTTCTTGCTAAAAGCCGATACGAAACAAATCGGCGCAAAGGCACAATTAACTTAAAAGTTAGTCACGAAACTGTGGAAACAATTGAACTAGAAGGCATTGCTGCTGAATTGGCATTTTGTCGGTATGTAAATGTTTATCCCGACCTTGATCTTAAAATTACTGATTGGGATTGCGTGTTGCCAAACGGCGAAAAAGTAGACGTAAAAACAACGATGCACGCTAATGGAAGATTGCTTTCTCATCCAAATAAGAAAGACAAACAAATTGACGTATTTGTTTTAGCAATTGGAAAATTTCCAACGTACCGTTTTGCGGGGTATGCGTTATCAAGTGACTTGTTAAACGAATCCCGATTAACTGATTTAGGGTATGGGCCTACCTATGCGATTTCGCAGTCTGAATTGCGAGATGTTGAGGAATTGAAATGAGCCTACGCAAAGAGGCTAAAGGTCGCGGCTGCATGGTGCGCTTACCCGGCATCTGTAACTTCAATAGCGAGACGGTGGTGCTGGCGCATATTCGCGTAGCAGGGGTCAGCGGCATGGGCATGAAATCACCTGATTTGCTTGGCAGTTGGGCGTGTAGCGCGTGTCATGCAGAGATAGACGGGCAGACGCACCAGAGCGGCCTGTCACGCGACGAGTTACGGTTAGCGCACTACGATGGGATGGCGCGAACAATTGCACAACTAGAAAAGGAAGGGCTGGTATGAACTTCCTCGTAGACACGCCGTATACACCCGCATGGGTGCGTAATGAGTTCCTGTTTAACCAAGAGCGAGGACACGGCGAGTTTACCGAGTGCATGGTGTTTGGGTTTCGCGCAGAACCCGCCCGAGTACCGATGTTCCAAGTGATGCTGGCAAATGGCGCACAATGGGCAAGAATGCCGATCCATGCGCTATGCAGTAAGCCCTGCGACCCGCTGCCACTACGGTTAAGCGTATGGTGGGACTGCTATGGTTATCATTGTGCCGTACATCAGTTTAACTTCTTGCAGAGACACCGTGTATCAGCGTTGGGCCGTGATCAGGTCATTCGCCACGGAACGTACCTATTTACGGTGGATTGGGTCAAAGACGGATGGAGTGAGTTACCCAATCAGCATAAAAATCATCATTGCATTGCCTTAGACGATGGGCCATGGATTGCCTATCCCAACAACCGACTGCTCTGGGACGACCCGAGTTGGATACAGCACGGGCCGATGGAAGCATGGAAGTCCCCCGAACAGTCGTATTCTGTGGAGGATCAATGAAAAACCTGTACATGAGGCTAGACCGATATTGGCGTAACGAATGGCGGCGTGTGCCGTCGCCAGAGTGGAACTGCAAGAGGGGGCATTGCGATATATGGTAATCGTAGACAACGAATCCCCGCCGGGGGCGTGGGAGCGAGAACTACAACGCGCACCGTGGGGCTATGGGCAGAAAAAACAGCCAACGCTCAATGAGGTGCTGTGGACGCTGCGTAAACTCGGCCTCTCGGTGGAGGCTGACATCATCGCAGCCGAGGTTGCGAAAATTAAGGCGCAGACGTAGGGGGCCAGCGGAAGGGCTGCATTTGCAGGAAGTATTGTCCATGACACTTGCAGACCCCTTCCAACAAGCCGTTGACGCGATCGTGGGCGCACCCCCACCCCTCGCCGTTCCACGGGCAGCAGAACACGCAGCGGCTACAGATGTCAGGCTTTGCGCCGTAAGTATCCAAGGTAGTCAGCCCCTTCCTCGGGTTCCCACCACACCTTGACCATATCGGGGTGGTGCGGGGGCAAATCAGGGTTAATCGTCGTCAGGACACACGGGGACAGGGCGTTATCCCGAAAGCCCTTGTCCTTGGCAAAGCGGTCGTAGACCTTGTACGAGGCGACCTTGAGGGCGTGCATCGTGATGCCGCTTATAGGGTCTTTCAGCACAGAGTACGCTGATTCGTGCTTATGACCCGCCACATAGATATGGTCGCGTGTGCCGAGCATCGCGGCCTTCATAGGTCCATGGGCGGGGTTCCAAACGGATGACCCGGCGTGATCGTGTCGGGCGTTGATCCTGACCTCATTGCCGTTTGGGAACCGTAGGGCAATCCGGGCCTCTGAGGACTTGTAGAGGGCGTTCTGCTGCTTGGCAATCCACTTGAGGGGGTCACCCGCCCCACTCCACAGATCGTGGTTCCCGGCGATCATGTAGAGCCACCGGCAGCGGTTAACGAACCACTCTGCCAGCCGCCATGACTGCGCGGCAGAGGTACTCTGGTCGGCGTATAGCCTCGCTAGGCGACCGCACCAGTTGTTGGTGGTATCGCCTACGTTTGCCGCGAAAAGCCCCTCTGTGGCGTTTACGAGGGCCGTATGGCGTTCTATGGCCTCTAGGTCGCACCCATCGTCGTCAACGTGGGGGTCGCCAAAATGTAGTATCCCAATTGGGCCACCAATTTTGATCCGAATTGGAATGAGTTTGGAGGCTTCCTCATGTTCCCGTTTGTGCTGGAACTGCCGCTTACGGTGGGCAATCAACTCCTCTACCGGGATGTCGTCCGAGGGGAGCGGGGTAAAGGTAAATTCAGCGGGTTTCGCGTCAAAGTGGTCTTTGTTGTAGGAACTTTCAGGGACAGCAATACCCTTGCCGCGCATTCTGGACACCCGATCCATGACGGAGCGGGTACTCATTCCGAGCGTTTCGGCGGCTTGACTGCGGATGCCGTTACTTTGTTTTAGCGCGTCTAGGACTTGTTCGTCGGTTGCGATTTTTCGCATGGGTCACTTTGATGCCGAGTTCTTTTCGGCGTTGGTCGGTTCTCTCCCGATCTACCTCGGCCCTCCATTCCAGATGACCGTTAACGAGCCTGTATTGTTCTTTGTGTACTAACGCACAGTCACAGCACTCGGTATGTGTGTAGCCTTTGACCCGATACCATGACCCTTCGTAAGTCTGGATCGGGGTGTATTTAGCCACTCACACGCCTCCACTCTGGTTTACCTGTCCCACGGCTGAAGTGCGGGGTATCCACTAACTTCACACCGTTGCCGCCCCAACTGTTGAGCGGGTGCAAAGATTCCCAAAATAACCCAAGCGGTGCAAGTACCTTCTTGTCATAGGTTAACTTGCCGTCAATGAAAAAGTTGAGGTCTACCGCACGGCGCTGCAAGTGCAGACTCTCCATTGTGCGGGAACGCCCAGTCTTAACGTAAATCTGTTGTTGTTCGGGGGTGCGGTAAAGTTCACCCGCCGTCACCGTAAAGCCCTGCGAGGTGGCGAACTCAATGAGTTTGCAGAGGTCTAACAGGAACGCTGCCTGTTCGCGTACCGCACTCATTTCATCGCTTCCTTTAACTGGTCGGACTTCTCTTTGCTGCCCTGCGAGGAACCAAAGTAGTACGACACAATCTGCGTAGCGATAGCCGAGAGGACGCCTAAGACGTAGATTAGGATGTCCTTGCGAGACGCATCTACCGGCGTATCGTCAAACATTACGACACCAAACAGCACAAAGGTCAGCGTCACCACCCCAAGGGCTAGGATAGGGGTAACGATCTTGTTAATGAGCGGAGCCTTGTCAGAGGTCGCAATCGCCGTTTCGCGGTCGCGTGCGCTGTCTACGTCCTTGAGGCGCATTTCTAGTTCAGCAAGGTCTAGTTTGTCCTCCTCAATGCGGAGACGCATCAACTCCTGCTCATGCTCCATCGCGGCGATCTGAACCTTTGCCATATCCTCGGGCGACATATTAGGCTTCAGTTCCACGCCTAACTTGTCCTCTACCACCTTCTTACCCTTGGCAAGGACGGCGTTAGCCACCATCCCTAGTCCATTGGCAAGGAGCGGCTGAAGGATGGGCAGCAGGGCAGCGGGAATCATTTGTCGGCCTTGTCTTCTAGTTTGTCAAAGATGAGGCGCAGCATTCCCTTGATTTCGTCAAACTCGCGCTGGTAGCGGTTCTGGTCGCGGTTGTAAGAGTCCTGCGTGACGTAGGTCAGCGGCATTTCACGCACATCCTCGTCTAGTCGGTCAATGGAGCGGGATATGTTGTTGAGTATCCAGCCCCCGAACAACCCCGCCACGCCTACGATGATGTTAAACAACACTTGCGTATCCATCACTTTCTCTGAATCACATCCAAGTTGTTATTGATCACCCACAGATACGCCGCGCACATCAACCCCGTCAGCCAGTACATATCTGCCCACCACAGGGCAAAGACCCCGGCTAACTTGATGACGACCATGACCACCAGCGGCTCGGCGTGGGTAAACGCTTTTGCCAGTACCGGGTTCATTTCCCGGTGTCCCATCTTGAGTGCTGTCAACGTTGTCCAGATGTCTAACACCTGAAGCACTACGAAGATCAGCAAGAAGACGGTGTTGGCGGTCACTACGCAACCCAAGGCAACGGCGGCGTGACGACCGGCGGGTTC
>Ga0172372_10001775_pt1 | contig 33192 bp, 33 predicted proteins | sample LakKiv5m_2_FD_114544 | JGI IMG/M metagenome (GOLD analysis project Ga0172372, IMG submission 114544) | Freshwater microbial communities from Kabuno Bay, South-Kivu, Congo - kab_092012_9.5m | ecosystem: Environmental > Aquatic > Freshwater > Lake | place: Democratic Republic of the Congo... | reverse complement strand
TCCAATTCAAAGAAGAACTGGTTTTTAAAAATTTTTAAAAGTGTCTAAAGAGGATTAGTCGACATTAAAGCCATTATTAGGCGGAAGCTTAGTTGCTCAAAACTTTTTGTGCTAACTTGAGAATTTTCTCTTCAAAAGTTTTTTTCGAGAAATTTTGAGCGTGTTTTTGAATCAATTTTTTATCAAAGTTAATTTTTTCGACTTGCTTCATTGCCTCCATCAAACTTGTTTCATTAAGCTCGTCAAAGAAAACACCGGTTTTATTTGCCAAAACTGTTTCTTTAGGTCCTCCAGAATTATGGGCGATCACCGGTACGCCGTGAGCCATGGCCTCAATAGGTACGATTCCAAAATCTTCATCTTCCGCGGGAAAAAGAAGAGCTTTGGCGTTGGCATAAAGGTCCGCTAGCTCTTTGTCGTTTACTCCACCCAAAAATTCTGTTTGGTCACCGGCGATAGATTTCAAATATTCCAAGCCTTGTCCCGACCCCACCAGTTTCAATTTTACCTTCATTTTTTCACAAGCCTTAATTGCCAAATCAACATTTTTACTCTTGGCTAGACGACCAACATATAAATAATAATCTCCCACTGAACTGGATTTTTTTTCTGCTTTGTTTTGACTTGCTATATCAACTTGTTCAACTGGAGGAAAAATCACTTGGCTATCCAAGTGGTAAAACTTTTTGATTCTTTTTCTGGTTTCCTCAGAATTAGCCACCATCACATCAACTTTTTGCGCCACTTCAAAATCCCAGATTCTCATCCAGTGGTTGATTAACGAACCAAAGACATAAGTCACAGGATTTTTTTGCCAGTCTGTCATCGTGCTGTAGCCATAAAGCGATCGTGGAGGAGTATGACAATAACAAATATGACGTCCGGCTCTAACTCGAACAGCTTTGGCCATATAAGCATTCGATGAAGAAATGACCAAATCATATTGACTAAGATCTAAGTCAGCAAAAGCAAATTTGGCAAAAATACGATATGGAGAAAAGAGTTTTTTATAAAATGGCAATCTAGTAATCCAAGTTTCACGAATATTCCAATTTTTAAATCTTTCAGCCTGGATTCCAAGGGCCTCCTTATCATAAAAGGCAACATATACAGGAGCATCTGGCCATAATTCATGCAAAGCCTCGATTACTCTTTCTGCACCACCGTACTCGCGCAAGTAATCATGAACAATCGCAACCTTATATTTTTGATTCATAATTACATTATAAACTGATTAAAAAAGTGATTCCTGCAAGCTATTTTCAAATTCATCGTTAGGTAAAACTTTGAGGAGTGATTTAAAACCATACTCAGTAAAAATTTGGACAATCTTTTGTTTATCGTAACTACGAACTTCACAATTCACCAAGTCATAATCAATGGGAATATCGCGCTTAATAGTCGCTAGTTCCTGTGAAAGAAACGCTGATTCTTTGCCCAAAACCAACTTTGCTTTAATCATTGAAGACAGATCGCTTTCGCCACTCTCCAATGCTTGATAAAGGTTTTCCAAGGTTTTATATTTTTGCAACAAACCAACTGCGGTTTTTGGACCAATGCCTTTGATGCCTGGGATATTGTCAGAAGCATCTCCCATCAGAGCCTTAAGATCAACAATTTGATCAACAGTCACTCCCATCTTTTTTTCAACCTCACTCGGTGTGTATTCTTTATCAACACTAAATTTCCCTCGACCAGGAATGAAAACATGAGTTTTATCCGTTACCAACTGAAACAAGTCTTTGTCACCACTGACCACTAAGTTATCAATGCCCTTAGCTTCATTAGCCAAAGTTAAGGTCCCAATCAGATCGTCTGCTTCAAACCCAGCTTGACGAAAAATAGGGATATTCATTGCTTCGACTACTCCAAAGATAATTTCACTTTGACTGATTAATTCTGGAGGCATTTCTGGACGATGAGCTTTATACTCAACGTATTTTTCATGACGAAAAGTTTTCTCTTTGTGGTCAAAAGCAACAGCCAGATACTTAGGTTCAAAATCTTGAATACTTTTGAGTAAAATGCGGCTAAAGCCATAAACGGCGTTAGTCAATTGACCATCAGCTGAAACTAAAGTTTTGGGAAAAGCATGAAAGGCTCGGTAAATAAGGGCATGTCCATCAACAATTAAAAATGTTTCGTTCATAACACCCTCAAGTTTACTCTTTGAAACGCCTACTCAGCAATTTTAGATTTTTTAATACCCATTAATTTTTCGAATTGATCACCATCGAGTGATTCTACTTCGATCAATTTATTGGAAACTAAATCTAATTGCTTGCGGTATTTCTTTAATACCTTAGTGGCTTTTTCTCGAGCTTCGTCAATAAACTTGAGAATTTCTTCATCAACTTTCTCTTGAAGTTTGTCTGATATCTTCGATGGTTCTCCCCAAGCTTTGTTGTAGTCAGATTGTTCATACTGTGGTCCAAAATTCATTGGGCCCAAAACGCTCATACCATAATCAACCACCATAGCTCTAGCGATTCTGGTGGCTCGATCAATATCACTACTAGCACCAGCAGTCAATTCGCCAAAAACTAACTCTTCCGCAGCCCGACCACCCATCAAAACCGCCATCTCATCAATTAACTCTGATTTGGTCACTTGTAGTTTGTCTTTTTCTGGAGGAGTAAGAGTGAAGCCCAAGGCTCGACCTCTAGAGATAATAGAAATGCGATGAACTGGATCGGCGTTTGGGGAAACATGAGCAATCAAAGCATGGCCAGCTTCATGGAAAGCAGTCATTTCGCGCTCTTTTTTATCTTGAAGTCTCTTTTTACTTGGACCAAGTTTAACTTTCAATGATGCTTCTTCGATGTCTTCCATGTTGATCTCAGTTCGATTTGATCTAGCTACGGCAATTGCTGCTTCATTCAACATATTTTCAAGATCAGCACCAGAGAAACCAACGGTCCGGCGAGCAACTTTTTCCCAATCAAAGTCTTTGGCGAAAGGCTTACTCTTGGAATGAATGTTAAGAATATATTTTCTTTCTTCCAAATCTGGCAAACGAATCAAAACTCGGCGGTCAAAACGACCAGGTCTAACCAAAGCAGGGTCGAGCATATCGCCACGGTTAGTAGCGGCCATCACAATGACGTTATCGTTAGTGTTGAAGCCATCCATCTCGACCAAAATTTGATTGAGAGTTTGTTCTCTTTCGTCGTGACCACCTTGACTACCATTGCCACGAACACGACCAATGGCGTCAATTTCATCAATAAAGATAATGGCCGGAGCTAATTTTTTGGCTGTCGCAAACAAATCACGAACCCTAGAGGCACCTACGCCTACCAACATTTCCATAAATTCTGAACCAGCAATGGATAAGAATTGAACGTTAGCTTCACCAGCAACGGCTTGCGCCAATAAGGTTTTACCAGTACCAGAAGGACCAACTAATAAAACACCCTTTGGAGTACGAGCACCAACCTTGGTGTATTTTTTGGGATGCTTCAAGAAATCAACAATTTCCTCTAATTCTTTTTTAGCCTCATCCATACCACCAACGTCAGCGAATTTTTTATTTTGCTTGCCTTTAATGAAAAGTTTGGCTTTGCTTTTGCCAATCCCCATAATGCCATCTTGAGCACCACGAGCTTGCCTAAAGATAAAGAAAAAGAAAATTACCATCAAGATGATTGGTAAGGCATTCAAGAGTAAATTCCAAATCAACTGAGTAGAACTAACGTCTTTGACCTTGATATCAACTTTAGATAAATCAATGTTAGCTGCTTTCAAGATAGAGACAAAATCCTGACCTTCTTCTTTTCTGGCGACTTTTTGAGATTCGTCTTTGTAATCAGCAATAAGCTGGCTACCGACAATTTCGACCTTACCAACCTTATCTTCACTCACATCGCGCACCAAACCGCTCAAAGAAATTTGGTTTTCTTTGGGCACTGAGAAAAACGACATCAAAAAAGGAAAGAATAAAATCGCGATGACAACGTATAAAAAACCTTTGGATAAAAACTGTCCAAGATTAAACTGAAATTCAATTTTCTTCATTGGTTTTTGTGGATTTTGATTAGAAACAGGATTGGTTTTTTTATCTTCTGCCATAAGTGGTTCATTTTAGCATGACAAGCAACGACTTGATGCTCAAAAACTTGATTAATTTGATTAACTAACGAACAATTGATCCGGCGCTAACTGTCTGAGAAATGGCAAAAGGAACAGGCTTATCTGCTTCATCGCTCATAATCATCATTCCCTGGCTAACACCCTCGCCCATTTTTCTTTCTGCCAAGTTAACAACAAAAACGTAATAATTGCCAATAAAGTCCTCTGGTTGGTACCATGCCTTGATACCAGACAGAATTGTTTTCAGACCAATTTCAGGACCAAAATCTACTCTAAATTCCAACAGCTTATTGCTCCACTCAGGACTGGTGGCTGCCACTACTTGACCAATTCTCAAGTCAACTTTTTCAAAATCTGGATATTCAATAGTGGGTTTCATTTGCATATGGTAGTTTAACTTGAAGAAACCCAAAAAACAATTATTTGGTACCACGAATAGCTTTGCTAACCATTCGATATGGTCTCTCATTCTTTTGTTCTTCGGCGCCAATCATTGAGGCACAATCCTCATGTGTTTCTTGCTTATGGTCGATCCACCAACTATTACAGTCTTTAAACCACTCATCGGCTTTGACACTTTCGCCTTTTAGAAGATAAAAATTACCCAACTGCACTTTGGCATAATAAGTATTAAATTGGTATAAAATCTTAAGAAGTTCTTCTGCTCTTTGCCAATCTGCTGAGCCAACGGCTTCATCTGCCAACATCTGCACCTTAGCCATAGCAGACTCTCCTACTTCATCATTCATCCACGGAGAAATTTTATAGATTCTCTCTAACCAGAATTTCATCATCTCTAGGTCATTAGTGGCCAAAGCATGTTCGAATAGTGAACGATGTGCCATTCCTACCGCATCAACATGCTTCCCATAGTACTCTTCAGGCATACCTTTCATTTTTTGCCAAAAATCGCCACTTTCGTTTATTGTTTTTAGATCAAACAAAAACCTAGGAAACGAGGTATTGAATGACCAATTATCAAATTTTGTGGCTTGTTTGTATAAAACAGCAGCCGACTGGTAATCGCCAACCGATAAAAATTCATCGGCAACAGCAATCGCCTGTTTAGCCAAATTGGTATCAGCGCTAATCGCTCCTTTATATCCATTTCTTTTTGCATTTTCATATAAAACCCCAGTTCTCAAAAGCTGAGCTTTCAAAACAGTTTTATCGCCTGTTCTAAAATTGGCAAAATAATTAGATTCATAAAAGTGCCACGGAGATATTTCATCTAATGACTCCCAGTTTTTTGCATATTTAGCGTTGTCGCGAATGTATAAAAATGGCACCTGAGAATATATCTCTTCAATTTTTTTTCTATTTTCTAAGCTCAAACTTTGATCGTCTAAAAATAATTGCATGTGGTTTTGGAAATAAGGGAAAAATCTAGCTGCTTGGTTAACTTTTTTAAGTGACAACATAAACTCAACGCTAAAACTTAAAACAGAAAAAGTAATTATTAGTAATAAAGAAGAAAAGTAAATCAGCTGGAGAACTCTAGTTTTTCTTTTGTTAAAAAGTGAAAACAAACTTTCATTTTTTAGAATCACCGCAAATAAAATGAAACTAACAAAAGTAATACCAAAAAAGCTCCAGTCAAAATCAAACATACAATTTATCGTAATCATCAATAAGCCCAAAGAAACAAAAAACTCTATTCTCGGCTGATTTTGCTTCATAAAAACAAAACCACCTTTTTTTAAATTATTGATTATTTTAAACAAAAAAGTTGATAAGATCGCCAAAAAAGCTAAACCAGCTATCAAGCCACTCTCGGCAAAAATTTGCAAAACTGCATTATGGGCATAATTAGTTCCAGCATCTGGCCTAATTTTGTATTTTTCTACCACCAGCTTATATGTTCCCGGGCCAAAACCCAGTAGTGGATTTTCAGCAATTGAACTAAGACTCGTTAACCAATAGGTAAACCTTAAATCAGTACTAATATTTTTGCACAACTTGTCTTTTTGAGCGGGCAAAGGACAGTCAATTCCACTCTGCCAAATAGTTAAAATTGAAAAAAGATTTTTAGCTAAAAATGATCCGCCTAGCAAAACCAAAAACAGAGCCATTATTCCTATGATGGATTTTTTTACAGAAAACGCTTTTTTAGCTAAAAAAACCAAAATAACAACTTCTATAAAACCTAAAAGGGTTACTACTCTGCCAAAACTTAAACATAAACTTAAAATCAAAAAAAGCAGGGTGCCACCAAAAAATATAAGCTTTTTTTTGTTCTGAAATGAAGTAATAAAAAAATACCAATTAATAGGAATAAAAAGTATTGCCAAGGCGCCGAAGTGATTATGCCCATAGGTCGGATAAAGCAAGTTCATTCCAGGCAACCCTTTGGCCAAGTTTGGAGCAAGAACAAAAAACAAACTAATCAGTCCAAGATCAAAAACAATAATTAGTAAATTAAGTAATAAAAGTTCGACATTCAAAATTCTTTTTTTTATGAGTAAGAAAAAAATAAAAGAGGAAAAAATAAATAAATGGAAAACCACAGCATTGATAGTTTGTGGAATGTTGTGCGTAAACAAACTAGACAGCAGTATTCCAAATAAAAATATTGTCCACAAAAGGATATGTGACCTATATAAGTTGACCTTAGAAAAATCCATATAACGGTAAAAACCCACAAAAAATAGTCCAAAAGCTCCAACTACATAAATACCCAAAAAACTTTCTCCCAACAAAAATAGCAGTAACAATAAGATGTCAAAAAGATAGTAAAAAATAATTTGCGACCAGCTTAATTTCATTCAATATCCATGATAGCAAAAACAAACCTGCATGATATCATCGATTATATGAACCTAATCGAAAAGCTAAAAAAAGTACAAAGTTCGATCAAAAAAATAGCAGATCAGGTAGTTGAAAAAGTTTCTCTTCATTTGGTTTTCTTATTCGGTATTGGCCTAACAAATATTGTTGCAAGGCTACTTTTTAATAATTTCACCACCAGACATTACTATTTTTCAAGTTGGTCAAAAAAACATCTAAGCAATACGCATACTAAAATGTATTAGAGAAATATATGATAATTTTGGGTTTATCTTGCTATTACCACGATAGTGCAGCTTGCATTATAAAAGATGGAAAAATAGTTGCAGCTGCTGCTGAAGAACGCTTTACCAGAGAAAAACACGACAATAATTTCCCTCACAAGGCCATAGAGTTTTGTTTAGACAGCCTCGGCATTGCCATTAATGAAGTTGACACCGTGGCTTTTTATGAAAAACCCTTGGTCAAATTTGAGAGAATCATGTCTCAACATTTAGATCAATTTCCCAAAAACTATAAGCAGTTCCTAGATACGATTGGACCTTGGTTTGGTTCCCGCATTCAAATTAAAAAAACCTTAGAAAATGAGCTCCACTATTTTGGTCCAGTTCATTACTACGATCATCACCTTTCTCATGCCGCCAGTGCATTTTATTTAACTCCTTTTGAGGACGCTACTATTGTCACTGTTGATGGCGTTGGTGAATGGGCTACCACCACCATTGGCTATGGCAAAGGCAAGCAAATCGAACTTAAAAATGAAGTCAGATTTCCCCACTCCCTAGGCTTACTTTATAGCACTCTAACTACATATCTTGGCTTTGGAGCCAATGATAGCGAATACAAGGTTATGGGCTTGGCTGCCTACGGCAATCCAAAACCATTCAAAAAACACTTCGACAAAATTGTTCGTACTTTCGCTGATGGCAGTTATCAACTTGATATGAAGTACTTTGACTATGAATGGGCTGACCACATGCCCTCAGCAGAAATGGTAAAACTCTTAGGATATCCTGTTAGAAAAAAGAACGATCCCGTAGAACGACACCATGAAAATATTGCCGCAGCACTTCAAGCCAAAGTTGAAGAGGTAGTTTTTGAAATAATGAATACAGCCCAAAAAAGATATCCAAGCAAAAACTTGTGCTTTGCCGGCGGCGTTGCCCTCAACTCTGTTTTAAATGGCAAAATTCTAGCTAACACCAACTTTGAAAAAGTCTTTATCCCACCAGATCCAAGTGATGCTGGAGCCGCCATGGGTGCTGCTATGTACTGCTATGTTCAACAAACCAGAAAATTAATCAAAAAAGATGATTTCCACCCTTATCTTGGGCCAGACTACCACTGGCACCAAATCGAAGCTTGTCTGAAAAAATTCAATCTAAAGTATTCGCGGGTTAAAGATGACTCAACTTTAGTCAAAAGAACAGCAGATCTAATTATCGATGAGAAAGTCATCGGCTGGTTCCAAGGAAGAATGGAATGGGGACCTCGGGCTTTGGGAAACCGCAGCATTCTCGCCTCCGCCCGCACTACGGAAATGAGAGACATCATTAATGCCAAAGTCAAAAAAAGAGAAATGTTTAGGCCATTTGCCCCTGTCATCTTGGAAGAAAAAACTGCTGATTATTTTGAAACTGACAGTTACATCTCCCCTTCAGCACGCTGGATGTTGATGGTTTACCCTTTCAAACAAATCGGACACAAAGATGTGCCGGCAGTTGTTCACGTCGATGGGAGTGGCCGCTTAGAAACCTTGATCAGAAAAGATAATCCTAGATATTATGATTTAGTTGCTGCTTACAACAAAAAAACTGGTATTCCCATCATTATTAACACTTCTTTCAACGTAAAAGGTGAACCAATTGTTTGTACACCAGAAGATGCGGTAAAATGCTTTTTAAGTACTGATATCGACTACCTAATCATCGATAATTACATAGTTAGCAAGGAAGAAAATAATGCATAAAGAACTCATTGAATATTTAATGAAAAACAAAAAATGGTGGCTCATTCCACCAGTCATTATTTTTATCATTTTTGGACTTTTAGTTGCCTTTTCTGCCACGTCACCGATCAGCCCATTTGTTTATATGCTTTTTTAAGCAATGAATAACATCGCCCTATTTGGATACGGCTACTGGGGACAAAAGGTTTATAAAACACTCCTAGAGGTTTTTTCACCAGAACAAGTTTTTATTGTTGACCCTTTTTTTACTGGAGAAAAAAATAATTTACGCTTTATTTCTGTAAATGAAGCAATGGAAAATCCCTCGATAGATAAAGTATTTATTGTTACACCAGAAGAAACTCACTACCAAATTGTTAAAACCTGTCTTGAAAGAGGAAAACACGTCTTTGTGGAAAAGCCACTTTGTCTAAAAGCAACAGAAGCTAAAGAACTTTTAGATTTGGCTAAAGAAAAACAACTCCACCTTTACGTTGACTACACCTTCCTTTTTGACCCATACATAGAAAAAATAAAAGACCTAATAGATAGCGACCAAATCGGAGAAATTTACCAAATTGATTCGATCAGACACTCAATTAATATTCATAAACCCAATGTTACGGTTTTTGACGACTTAGCTACTCACGATATTTATTTAGGGAAACTATTTTTTGGTCAAAATCCTGACAACTTTTCTGCCACAGGTGAAAAAATAAATTCCCAACAAATCAACCAAGCAAATTTAACATTAAATTATAAAAACAAAAGCTTAGTTGCAAACTATAGTTGGGCTCAGCCAATTGCAGCTAGAAAAATGGTTTTTTTGGGAACAAAAGGTAGCTTAGTGTGGGATAAAAATAGCCAAAATATTGAAAAATTTGTCGATAACAAACTTCAAGCAACATACGATGTTGAGACATCTGATTCACCATTAAAAAAGTCAATTCAGTTTTTTATAAAACAAACACCAATCAGCGACTATTATGCTGATGTAAAAATTTTAGAAAAAATTGATGAGCTACTGATTCAATGAAAAAAGTACTTTTCTTGCTACTAATTTCAAATTTGCTAGTGGCCTTTTTGGTCTCCAGAACTTACCTTCTTCTCCAAAACAACTTAAAAAATAATGGCAATTGGCAATCTACAAAAATAAATTTGGAAATGGGAGTAATGGGTGCCACCAACTTTTTCAACCAAACCCAACCTTTGAATGGTGAAAAACTAAATCTTGGCTCATGGCATGGTTTCCAAGAAATTATTTCCGTTAATAAGTATGGATACGACAAAGTTACTTTTGACGTTAAGTTTAGTGAAAAGTCGTATTTAATTTTTTACTATCAAATCTCAGAAGATCAGAAAAGTGGTTTTAAAATCGACCAAGAATCAAAAACTTTATCATGTTTGAAGATAAAAACTGATGGTGAATTTACTTCTCAAAACTCATTCCCGATTAGTAAAAATCTTAATGACCAATGGATACAAATTGAACTCGTTAAAAGACCAGAAAATATTTTAGTAAAAACTTTTGATCAAGAGTTTATCTGTCCAAAAACTGAAGAAAGCGAAGAAACAAGCATCGGCTTTAAAAATGGTTTGAAAGACGTTTGGATTGACAACATCGAACTTACAAACCAAGGTCAAACTCAACTTGTAGAGCGCTTTGATGCTACAAAAAAACTAATTCCACTTACACTTACTATTAGTGCCATCATATTAATATTTCAAATTTTTCTAAAAGAAATTTTTAGAAAAAAAAATCTGAAGATTCTGTCATTTTCATTGATTGCGGTAAACATTACCTTAACAATAACTTTGCTAATCAGCTTGATTTACTTAATATTCTTTTTTGTAGGCAACTATCCCAACCTTAATTCCGTTCTAAGTTTAATTAAGAGAAAAGAAGAAGTTTGGGTTGATACCGAGGTTCAAGATGTTAGTAAAAGCATCATGGAAAACTTCAGTAACGATCCGACAGAGAAAATTATGTTCATCGGCTCTTCTCAAACTTGGGGAGCAGGAGCATCAAGTAAAAACAAATCCTTTCCTTTCCAATTCGAAAAGCTCCTGAACGAAGAAGTAACTAACCAAGGACAAATTGCCACCAACACCGCTCAGGTATTGGGAGTTAGTACACAAAATCAATTTGAAGTTGTGAATGCTGGCATTAGCGGCACTACCAGCAATGAATTACTCCAAGAATATGAGAGTCATTGGGTGACCCTAAAGCCAAAAATTGTAATCATCAACCTATCAAGCAACGACTTTGACTATGGTGTAGATGCAGAAACATTTGAGAAAAATTTGGCTTCTTTCATCGAAATAAACAAACAAAATGATATAAAAACCGTCCTGATGATAGAAGCTAGATCGCCAGAAATTGAAACAGATAATTTGTATCAAAGCTTAGTTGCCAAAGTTGCCAACTCCTACCAAATCCCAGTTATTGATGCCAACCAATTCATTGGCAAACAAAATGACCAAGGTTTGTTGTGGTGGGATTTTATTCATCCCACTGACTTTGGCCACCGACTAATTGCAAAATACTTACTGGAAGAAATCGAAAAGTATGTACCTATGGTTGAGCAAAGTCAGGAGCAAACTTCTCCACAAACTTCTTCGCTACCACGGCCGACAAACTAGAGTTGGGATGAACATCATCATTTTTGTTGACAAAGTATTTTGTACCTTTGTTGCCTGAATCTACAGCCCAATTGGTGAACATTAAGGTTCTTTCTAGCTGATCTTCAGATAAGATTTTCTTTGCCATATATTCGTTCCAATTGTTTGAACTCGTGTCATAAATGGTGTCAAAGTAAATATAGTAATCCTTAGCTTTGTTTTGATTGCTGATATTTTTTATTTCTTTAATTAGCTCCCTAGTCAAATCAATATCTTTGCCATTTTTTTGTTGTTGCTGCTCCTGAAAATTTTGCCATGAATGACTTAAGAATAAGGGCAATTTATACCGATCAGTGTCACTGTACTTTTGGGGGAAGGCTTGTTGAATTAGTTGATTATCTTCCAAAGAAAAAAGTGGTTTTGTTCCAGCAAACTCAAAACATTTAACATGCAAACGACGGTCATAATTGACGTTTCTATTTTTATCATCGGGAATAAAAGTATAAACAACATATTCAGGATTCAAGCCTTTGATATGCTCTTTCAACCTAAGCATGGCTTGATCTGTACCATAACCCTGAACTCCCAAATTAATAATTTCAAATTTATCACCTAATAAATGATTTATTTGCGAAGGAAAAGTGTCATTGTAATTTAACTCTTCACCAAATGTTACAGAGTCACCAATAAAAACTATTCTTGGTTTTTCAAAATTTACTTTAGAGTTAGGCGTTCTAACTCTAATTCCATCTTCGTCAAAGTGGTATTCATAGCCATCTGCCTTTTCATAATAAGAAATTTTTGGTTTATATGACCAACCAGTTTGTGAATCAAAAACTCCCAAATAGTACTCAGCTGATTGAAAAACCTGCTTACAATCTTGATATGGATAATTTTCTTTAAGTAAAAATATTTCAACAATTAATAAAGACACACCTAAAGATATGGCTAAAATAAAAATGTTTTTTGCTAGATTGGATTTATTCCTTTTAATTTTCCCTAAAAAAGCTCTTACGTTGTCAAACATTTTAGTCATAGAGCTTATTTTAGTTTAAAAAAACAAATAATGTAAGCAGTTTTTGCATGTTAGAATCAGATCTGTGCAAATGATTCCACTTTTTAACCTCAAAAGACAACACCAAGATTTAGAACAAAAAATATTTGCTGCTTGGAAAATCGCTTACAATAAGAACGCCTTTACCAGTGGAACAGAAACCGTAAAATTTGAACAGCTTTTTTCCAAAATCTGCCAGACTAAATACTCACTAGGCGTTCATTCTGGAACTGACTCGCTCATTATTTCTTTAAAAGCTGCAGGCATTAAAGAAGGCGATGAAGTAATTACCACACCTTGCACATTTTCCGCCTCTGCCGATTGTATCGTTCATGTTGGAGCTAAACCTGTTTTTGTAGACGTTAACCCAGACAATGGCAATATCGATCCAAAAGAGATAATTAAAAAAATAAACCCCAAAACCAAAGCCATTTTACTAGTTCACTTATATGGAATTCCCTGCGAAATGGATGAGATCGTTAATATTGCCAAAGAGAAAAAACTTATAATAATTGAAGACGCCTCGCATGCTCACGGCAGTCTTTACAAAGGCAAACCAGTAGGTTCATTCGGATTGGCAGGCTGCTTTTCTCTATACCCGTCCAAATCACTAGGTGCGCTAGGAAATGCTGGCATCATTACCTCCAACAACGCCTCATTTATAAAAAAAGCCGCGATGTTGGCTAACCATGGCATTAAGGACATGGATAAGAAATATACCCATCATCTAAATGGCTTTAATAAGCTAATTGATAATCTTCAATCGGCGGCGTTATTAGTCAAAACACCACTTCTAAAGAAAACCATTGAAACAAAACTAAAAATAGCCAAAAAATACAATCAAACATTTTCACAAATTGATATGACAGGCATGCCATGGCCAGAATACACGAATCCTTCAATTTACGTATACGCTATACAAGCAAAAAATAGAAACAAACTAAAAAAGCATTTTGAAGAAAATAACGTCGGGACAGGAATTTACTACCCAATTCCTCTGCATCTCCAACCCTCAATGAAAAAACTTGGCTATAAAAAGGGTGACCTACCCAATGCAGAAAAGTTTTTTGGGCAAACTTTGTCTATTCCTATTTTCCCAGAGCTTCAAAAAAATGAGATTGAGCACATTATTGCTGTAATAAAAAAATATATTGATTAATGCTTAAGTTTATTAAGTCAAAAAAATATGAGCTGTCTTTAATCATTTTGTTATTGATAGTAATTGAGTACGGCTTAAAACAAATTTCCCTACCAATGATTGCCGAGGGCGACGCTTATTCTAGAGCACTTGTTGGCCGACAAATGGCAGCCAACAATATTTTATTTAGACTTGCTGTCACAAACGTTTGGCTACCACTTCACTTTACCATCATCAACATTCCTCATTGGTTTGGAGTAGATCTATTTTTTGGCCAAAGACTCGCAACACTGATAATAAGTTCGTTGGGTATTATCGCCATATATCTATATACATTAGAGTTCTTTAGTAATAAAAACATTGCTTTTTTGACTAGCTTACTTTTTGCCGTATTTCCTCTTCGGTTGTTTTTGGCCGCACAGACCCTTTCTGAAAGTGTTTTTATTACCTTTTTTATCTTATTTGTTTATTTTCTAATCAAAAAAAAGAAAAGCTCTCGCGATTTATTTCTTTTAGTCATGCTTAATTTTATATGTGGAATGACTAGGTTCGAAAGTTGGTTTTTCCTTCCCATTGCCCTGATTAGTCTTATCATGGATAAGAAAATTTCAACTTCCATCAAGATTAACTTATTCGTTGCCATGACAGTTCCAAGCGTTTTGTGGATACTAAAAAATGGAAACCAATCCGGGCAAAGTTTTTCTTTTTTTCAAGAAAAATATGCCATGGCACAAAAAGAACTAAATCTTAGATATTTTAACTTTGAAAAAACTTGGCTTGATTGAAAAGATAAACTATTTTTGGTCTTTCCATCGTTTTTTTTGTTTTTATCTTTGACACAATTAGCGAACTTATTTAAAAAAATTAATCTTAGGTCGATAATTTTTTACCTTACTCCCCTTTATTTATTTTTTATCTTGATAGCTCAAGTCTATTTAGGCACCATGGAATGGTTGCCAATTCGTTATCTCCTAATTCCAACGACTTTTCTTTTTCCGATTTTGGGAAAAACACTTTACGAAATATCGACTTTTACCATCTCATTCATGAAAAATAACAAAGATATTTGGCATAAATTTTTGTTACTAACAACAGTTGGGTTTTTACTTATTATTGGCAAAGCTGAATATACTAGCTCACTATTAAAAACAAAAAACCAACTAACGATTTTGTCTTTCTTAAGTCTAGAAAAAGAAGAGGATATGAGCTTATCAAGATATTCGAAAATGAGATCGTTTGAAGAAGTTAAGGAATTTATTAAAAGCCATCATTTTGACGGCTACATTGAGTACTACTTCAGTGACAAGGAACGCAGTTGGCAAGATCAGGCACTTTTTTACTTTACCAATTTAGATGGAACAGACTTAAGCAAAGATCAATTCGCACAAAAACATAACAAGGAAAATCTAATTGTGTGGGAAAGAGAACCTTCGCAAAGAGAAGAATTTTGGGACCAAAATCTTCAATTAATTTTTATTAATCAAAACTACTATGTAGCTACTGATTAAATTTTAATTCCTTTTTAATATTATTGATCGTTCTTAATAAACCATCCTCAAAAGAAATTTGACTTTTCCAACCCAAACGAAGCAACTTTTTATTATCAAGCATTCTTCTTTGAGAACCTTCTGGTTTAGTTTTATCAAAAGTAATTTTTAATTTTTTAGTGGTAAAACTTTTTGCTATTTCATCAACTACTTCTTTGACCGACCTTTCATTATTTGTATCCACATTGTAAGACTCACCTGGCTTACCTTTTTCCGCTAGCAACAAGAGTGCTGATACGGCATCGTCGACATGAATGAAAGATCTTTTTTGCTTACCACTACCAAAAACTTCAACTTCGCCTTTGGCTTCGATAAATTTTCTAATCATTACTGGAATAAAATGTCCCATCTGATCAAAGTTGTCATCCTCGCCATAGACATTAATGAATCTTACACAAACAGTTTCTAGTCCAGTGTCAGCATAGTACCATGATGCCAAATACTCCCCCATTTTTTTGGCCAGGGCGTAACCAAGTTTAGATGGCTCTGGTAGGCTGGTGTCTGCATCTTCAGGAGTTGGCACTTGGTTTTCCATTGCTTCTCTAGAATAGACACTAGCCGAGCTAATTTGGACAAATCTTTTAATAGATTTGAATTTACTGGCCACTCTCAAAGGAATCATCTGCAACATTAAGTTTTCCTCAAACATTACCTCAGTTCGACCAAGATCAAAATCAACACCAGTATTTAGTGCCGCCAAATTAAAAACAATTTCTTGATTAGCAAAAGCTTTTGTTATTTTTTTTTGATTACTAAGATCGACTTTCAAAAAGTTTATTTTTGATTTTATATCTTTAAGTTTTTTTAGTTTTCCTCTAGACAAGTCGTCAATAACGGTAACATTTGCTTCCAAAGAAACCAACTTCCTCACTAGATGCGAACCAATAAAACCTGCTCCACCAGTAACAACTACATTTTTATTTTTAAAAAAATTATTCATGAATATTTAAGTTTTTTTGCAAAAATTCACCCAAAAGTTGCTCTTTGTAATTTATTTTTATATTTTTAAAACCTTGTTTAGAAAGCAATCTTCTGACTTTTGGCTTCATAAGTAAAGCAGCAATTGCCAAAGGAAAACGCCCATCCTTGACCACCAAAACACCTCCGGTAGAAACTAGTCCCCACGAAGCTATTTCAGAGGAAACCACCGGTAAACCATAGCTCAAATACGTAAGTGTTTTTACTTTAATACCGGCATTAATTCTCACTGGTGAGATTGCCAGAGTAGCTTTTTTGTACTCTTCTCTTAAATCAGGCGTGTATCCTAGGTAAGTCACATTTCTTTGTTTTTTTAAGTACTCAGCAAACTCTGGAGAAGCTCCCTGACCTATGACAGTTAGTGTTGCCCTAGGCACTAAACTCAAAACCTCATCCCAACAAAATTCAATAAACCACTTCAAGCCATCAACATTTTCTGGCCAATTCAACGTACCCGTAAAAACAATATTCTTTCCCAAATTCTGATATAAATTTTCCTGAGCTGAAATGATTGTAGGCATCAAAACAGTTTTTTTTCCAGAGACTTTTTGCAGTCTCTCTTTAGTGTTGGGACTAATAGCCCAGATTTGACTAACTTTCCGCATGGTAAATCTCTCAAAAATTAAACTTTTCAAGAATTCAACACCGTAAAATAATTTTTTAAAAGTATTTTTTTCCATCAAGAAGCGCTGCCTAAATAAATCGGTAAAATCTTCGTCGTCAATATATATTTGCTCTCCAGATTCTTTCGGTAGAAAATACTGCAATGTTGAGTAGCCATCATAAAAAATAACATCATATTTATTTTTCTCACACAGGCTATTTATTTTTTTAGCTAATTCATTTTGATATAACCTCTTGATGGTAATAGGAACGAAAGAGGTAACTAGCTGAAATATATAAAGCAAATAATTAAACGATCTTTTATTTTTCTTTTTCGTTTTTACTTTATAAATTTTTAAATTGGGGTGTTTTAGCTGATGTAAATTAAAGTTTTCAAAATGAAAACAACAAACGTCTACATGAAAGTTATTTTTAAGTAAAAAATCTAGGGTGTTTCTAGTCTTTACACTTGTACCATTCAAGCCAGAAGGAAAATCTTCAGTAATTAAAAATACACTGGCTTTATTTTTTGACATATCTCTTAGCACTATAAAACATATCTTATCACGACCAAACTAGATAAAAACAAACTATTTATTACCAAAACTCTGCTAAAATTAAAAATATGAGAATGGCAATTGTTCATGATGGTTTTTTACATGTTGGAGGTGCTGAAAAAGTTTTACTCGATTTAATTGACATCTATCCTCAGGCAGATTTGTTTATTCCTATTATTAATCAAAATCTACTTGGACTGCTAAAAACCAAAAGCAATGGAAAAATACACACTACATTTTTTTCTTATATACCATACTTTTATGAAAAAGCCTCATTCCTAAAGCCAATTTTAATTTTTTATTGGGAAAACTTGAATCTTAGAAAGTATAATTTTGTTATCACTTCAAGTCATTCCTTTAATTCCAAACTTATCAATGTCCCAAAATCAACCAAACATTTATCATATATTTATACTCCACCTAGATATTTATCAAACAACTTTAATGAAATCAGCTGCATTAAAGACTCCAAACTCAATTGGATAATCAAACCATTATTAAGTTGGCTAAAAAGGAAAGATTATGAAAGTGGCAAGAAACCAAATCTGATGATTTCCATCTCGGAAACAGTTCGTGAAAGAATAAAAAAAGCCTATGGCCGCTCCAGCTTAGTTATTTATCCTCCTGTTGAAACTAAAAAGGCAATTAATACATCAAAAAATCAAGGCTACTATCTTTGCTTTTCCAGACTGGTTAAACAAAAAGGCATAGATTTGGCAGTCAGATCTTTTAATCACCTAGGTCTTCCACTGGCTATCGTTGGAACTGGACCTGAGCTTGACAAACTAAAAAAAATTGCCAACCCAAATATAAAATTCTTAGGCTTCCTGAGCGAAGATCAGCTGGATTCTGTTTTTAGTCAGACCAAAGCATTGGTAAACTGTGCGATCGAAGAAGATTTTGGAATGGTAACAGTAGAAGCGGCTACTAGGGGCATTCCAACGATTGCTTACCACTCAGGAGGTTTGAAAGAAACTGTTTTAAATAATAAAACAGGAGTTTTTTTCACTGAACATAATGTAGAATCTTTGTGTAATGCAATAATTAAATTCAAAAAAGCAAAAATCAGTCCTCAAGATTGCCATAACTTTGCTCAAAAATTTTCGAAACAAATTTTTAAGAAAAAAATAAAAATAGCAGTTAATTATTTAATAGATCATGAATAAAACAGCAATTGTAGCCGGTGCCGGCGGCTTCATAGGTTCCCACCTTGTTACATTTTTAAAAAACAAAGGCTACTTCGTAACTGGAATCGACATCAAAAAACCTGATTTTTCCAAATCGACTGCAGATGAATTCATCTTGGCAGATCTAAGAGACAAATCGTTAGTTAATAAATATTTGAAGTACGCTGACCAGCTATATATGTTGGCGGCTGACATGGGTGGTATGGGCTATATCAGTTGCAATGGTCCGCAAATTGTCCATGACAATGCCATCATCAATTTGAACCTTTTGCAAAAAGCAGCTGAGCTAAAAATTGGGAAAGTTTTCTTTTCCTCCTCTGCTTGTGTTTATCCCGAAGAACTTCAAACCAAAAGCCGTATAAAAGGACTAAGAGAAACCGACGCATATCCGGCAAACCCAGACACAGCCTACGGGTGGGAAAAAATCTTTACAGAACAAGCTTGCCTTTCTTATCAAAAGGACTTAGGTCTTAATGTCAGAATTGCTAGATTTCATAACATTTATGGACCAGAAGGAACTTATGAGGGCGGACGAGAAAAATCGCCAGCAGCTCTTTGTCGAAAAATCGCCAAGGCTAAAAAAACTGACGCCATTGAAGTTTGGGGAGATGGAAAACAAAGTAGATCTTATTGCTATATTGACGACTGTTTGGAGGGTATTTATTTGTTGATGCAATCTGACTATAAAATGCCTCTTAACATTGGATCCGACCGATTAGTCACTATCAATAAGATGGTTGAAATAATTGCAAAAATAGCAAACAAAACCATTGATAAAAAATACGACTTATCTAAACCACAAGGAGTTAGGGGCAGAAATTCTGATAACACTCTACTTAAAGAAGTTTTGAACTGGGAACCCCAAACTACTTTGGAAGAAGGTTTAGAAAAAACTTACGACTGGATTAGTAACCAGTTAAAAAAGAAAATAGTTTCTTAAAAAGATAGATTGGTATTAAAATCAGATACCTCTTCCACAATCTTTTTGGACTAACAAAAAGCCTGAAGAGCCACTCGAGTCCAACTTTTTGAACAAACCTTGGAGCCATGGGTTGTTTTTTAGATAAAAAATCAAAAGCTGCTCCAACGCACATCACTCCGACTTGGGGTAAAAAATGTTTCCAGCGTGTTGCCAAATAAACTTGCTTCGGAGAACTTAAGCCAATCCACAACACATCTGCCTTCACCTTGCGAATTTCTGCTAAAAAACTAGCTTCATCAGCGAGAGATAAGTCACCAAATGGGGGTGATATTTTCCCCACAATTTTAATACTTGGGTTCAATTTTATTATTTCCTTAGCCAAATTTGTTATAGTTTGTGGAGATGATCCATACAAGAAATGTTTAACTTGGTTATCACTTTTTCCCAAAATATCTCTCATGAGAGTTGGGCCATAAAGTCTTTGTATTTTCTCTTTTTTTCTTAAAAAGAAACACTCTAAATTAAACCACCAAACAAGTGGCATACCATCTGTAAGGCAATAATCGACTTCTTGATACTTCCTAGTTAGTGGCAAATTTCCATTAATTGAAGCGATATCGTTAAGTGAAGTCGGCAATAGAACAAAGCTCGTATGCCCAGTGATTTGCTTAAAAATAAAATTAGTCACCTCATCTCTGGCACCCACTAAAAAATCTAACCCTTCCAATTTAGCGCTTATCATATGCAGCAATAGAAATCTTCCCGATTTCCTTCTTTAAAGAAAGCCTCAATATTTTTATATAAAAAAAGGTAACTGCCAAATTAAAAATTACTAAAAATGACGCAGCAAAGCTCAACTTGTACCTGTCAATAAATTTTTTAATTAATTCCATTTTTTTATAAAAAGGTCGCTGAGTTAAATATTGCAATCTTAATGTATGCCATTTTTTCTCATAGATTAAATGATTGAAAAGGGTAAATTTAACTTTTTTATAATAAGCAAGAACACTGCTTGGGTCTTTATGAGACACTGTCATTTTTTCATCATAAATAGCAATCCCACGAGCCAAGCCAATCTGCATGCCAAGATCACAATCTTCACTAGCGCCTTGAGCATAATTTAAAAGATTAACATCGAAAAAAATACCGTGTTTATTGAGAAAATTTTTGTTATAAGCTATATTTTTTGAATCAAGAATTTCATGGTCCGAAATAAGGCGATTTTTAATTGCGCCGATTTTTCCCATCTCATCCACCAAAGATTTAGTAAGTGACAAAGTTCGTTTGGAAAAGTACTCTCTTGAGTTTCCTAGGATCGCTGCCAAGTGTGGAAAATTTTTTGTAATGAACTTTATTCTCATAAACCACGTGGTATCGGCCACACAGTCATCATCAATAAATGCAACCCAGTTTCCAGTTGCCTCTCTTAGGCCACGATTATAAACGTGTGGATAGCCAACTTCTTTTTGCAAAAAATGGCAAACAGGGAATTTTACTGATTTAGCAAAATTTTCCACCATTTTTTTTGTTTCATCAAATGACGAGTTGTCAATAATTACCAGCTCGTCAGGTGAAACCACTTGCCCCGCTAATGAACCCAAGCAATGTTTCAAATCATTAGCTCTATCTTTCGTAGTTATAACAACAGAAACTTTATTGTGCATTTAAAAAAATATTGAACCAAAGTGTGATTTTACAAACTATAAATAGATGCGCTTTTTGAAAAAAGTTTAATTGATATTTTTGGCTAAATTCTCCTACCAAATCAGACAAACTTCGGCTTTCTTTCTTAAGCTTTTGCCTGTCTTCCATCGGCCATTTTAGCAACAAACTCTGATATGCATAGAATGAACTCTTTGTTTTATTGATTAGCCACAAGAAATTTTGTGGATCCTTATGCCAAACTAGAATCTTTTTGTTGCACACCGCTTTTCCTCCAGCCTCTTGAACCTGAATGCCCAAATCACAATCTTCAGCCGCACCCAATTCAACATCAGCTCTTGACTCATCATACTTTAGATTATACTCACTTAAGAATTTCTTCTTATAAACAATGTTTTTATTGTCCAAGATTTCAAAATCAATTACTTGATCTCCTTTGATAGACCTTTCTTTCCATTCATTATCAAAAAGCAAAGTAGATAAAGAGTAAACATTATCAGAGTAGTAAGTGTCGCACCAACCCATAATTACGTCTGGCCGGTGCTTTTCTATAGAAAAATTGATTTGTTTGATCCAATCTTGGTGAGCAACGCAATCATCATCAATTACTGCAATCCAATCACCTTTGGCTAAAGAAAGGCCCTTGTTGTAAATTTTTGGATAGCCGCTACCAACGTACTTGCAGTAAATAACTGGAATTTGGCTATTTCTAAGTAGCCCTGTGGCAAGTTGCCTTGTCTGGTCACTTGAGTTATTATCTACAATAATAATTTCGTAAGGTTTTTCTGAGTTGGATAGAATTGATCCCAAGCAGTGACTTAAATCAGAGAATCTATTTTTTGTCACAACGACAACCGAGATTTTGTTCATTAGGAATGCAAAAACCAACCATACTTTATATTACCGAGCTTTTTCCCTATCCTGCCGATAGTGGAGCTAAGATTAAAACTATCAATACAATACAAACTTTATCAAAAAAATTCAATATAGTACTCATAAGTTTTGGTGAAAAAAAGATTTCAAAAAAAGACTGGATCGAGCTAAACCAATATACAATATTTCAAAAAAATTTTGCTTTACCAAACCTCTGCCTGCCACCCAAAATCAATCTTTCCAAGTTATTTACAAATTACCTCAAACTAAAACCCCACTTTTTATCTCAATTTTATTCAAAAAAAGCTAAAATATTTGTCGATCTACTAATTGAAAAAATGCAACCTGCCGTAATTCATATCGATCATTTAACAATGGCGCAATATTTGCCCGAAAGAAAAAATGAGACATGGATTTATGAAGAACATAATATTGAGTCAGAACTTTTAAAAAGTCGTTTTCAACACTATGAGAAGATAAATAAAACCAAGGTTCATCTTTTTATTGAATATATACTTCTTTTTTTATACGAAAAGAAAAATTTAAACAAGTTTGATCATATTTTTGCGATTTCTGATTTTGATCTAAAAAAAATAAAAAGAGATTTGGTAAATTTGAGAAAAATTTCTTTACAAAAACTTGTATATTTGCCCATCAATACAAAAATTTCCAAAAAAAATAACAAAGAACTCATTTTTATTGGTGATATGACATGGCACCCAAATAAAAATGCAATAAAGTGGTTTTATAATAGAATTTGGCCTCTTATCAGAGAAAAAAAACCTAATGTGAAACTGAATATAGTTGGACAAATAGAAAAGGAAGAAAAGGAAATGCTAACAGACTCAAATATCACTATTTGGGGCTATCAAAAAGATTTACGGTTGTTTTTAAGAAGCAAATATATTTCCATCTTGCCGTTTAAAGTTGGATCTGGTGTACGAATAAAAGCCTTAACTTCTATTGCCGCAAGCCAGCCGATCATAAGCACCTCTATTGGGATAATGGGATTAAATTTAAAAAGGAATATGTATAAGTTAGCCAATGAACCAGAAAAATTTGCACATGCCTGTACATTTTTGCTCAACAATCAGGAAGCAGCAGAGAGACAAGCCTTGCATGCTCTGGAATATCTCAAAAGAGAACATGGCGAACACAATAACCAAAAGTACCTAACTATTTACCAAAGACTAATTAAGAATTTCTAAAATTATTGCATCAGCAACAATTTGTGGAAAGTGGAACCAAATATTTTCGTTCATTTTAATCGTTGTACCATCAACAAATCTGTACTCTCCATCTCTAGACTTTATTACTGTAATTGTTACATTCATATAGACATCATAAAAAGGATCGCGAATGTAGTTGATGCCGTTGTTTAAAAATACCAACCTATCTAAACTAGTATTCTTAGTTTCAACACTATCAATTTTTGCTATTAACCGACCCTTTGAATCAAGCCATTCCATTCCTGGCTTATAAGATTTTGCCATCCAATCTTCCATATATTGCATTCTCACCCTAATTTTTTTTTCAAATCTCTCTTCAGGATCACTAGCAAGTGAAACTACCAAACCATTGACATTGTTTTTACCAAATGTCAAATCAATGGGCTTGCCTTTTTGCAAAGGTTGATAATTGTACAAATATAACTGCCTTTTTTTGTCATACGTCACCTTCATGCTCAAATCAACATATGCTTGTCTACTGGGACCCCCCAAAGAAAAAACTTCTAAATCGTCAATTTTAGCCAATACTTCACCAAATGAATTAAATGATTCCATCCCTTCGCTCAACTCATCAACTAACCAGTACTTGGGCGGTTCACCATTCCACCACCACTCACTATTGGAGATTAATACTCTTGCTGAAATCCAAGCAGTTTTTTTGGTAAATTTTCCATATAAAAAAACAGCTAAAACAATTGATATCCCCAAAACAACAAGCAAATCAAAAGTCAAAACCTTTTTAGACTGAGATCTAAAATAATGAAGTATAATACCTCTCATGGTCTCGAAATTAATCAATTTTTTTCTCTCTAAAGATTTACGTATCTTTTTTTTAGCTAGCATTTTCCACTTTTCTTTATATTTTAGTCCCAATAACAAAACTACTTTTGTCTTGATATTGCTGATTACTATTGCACTATATCATTACTTGAAAAAAATTCCATTGACACTCTTTTTTGTTTACATATTAGTACTGCCATTTGCCAAAGGAAAAGGGATAGATATTTTGCTCTTAGATAAAAAGTTTGTCTTAAAAAATGCAATCTTTAATATTGATTATCTTTTTCCAATCTATTTTTCTTCTATTTATTTGGGTCTTTTTTATTTTTATCAAATCAGACAAAGACTATTTTTTGAAAAAACTCCAATTAACTTAACTAAAGAAACAGTCATTAGCATCTTTTCTTTCTTGATGCTTATTTTTGTAGGAGCGATTAGCGCTACTTCAGCATATTTTTATTGGCCAGTTTTTCTATCTGTAATACAATTGCTTTTGCTACTTTTCGTATTTCTTATGCCGTTCTTTGGTTTTTTTAAAAAGACCGATTTTAAACAGTTCAATCAAATAATAATGAGTTCAATTCTATTTCAATGTTTTTGGCTTATTTTGCAAACACTTAATAAAGGCCTGTTGAAAAAAGACATAGAAGTTTTTCTTCCAGGATTTGAATTCGGCGTTCATTCTACAGAAAATTTTGACCTGATGAGGTTGCCAGGAACTTTTTTTGAAAGCAGTATCTTGGGAACTTTTTTAATTACAAATTTAGCTGTGATACTTTACTCGTTGGCAAAAACAAAAAATAGTAATCATCGGGAAAGTAAACTCATGATTTTTACAGTATTAATAGGTTATCTATCATTGCTGCTTACTGGGAGTCGTGCCATTTATCTTGTCTCAATACTGCTTTTGCTTTTTTTCGCCAAACTCAAGGGTTGGCTCACAAAAAACGGAATTAATTCATTTTTATCGGCACTTAAAAGCAACCTATATTTTGCTCCACTTCTAATTATTGGCGCGATCCTTATCAGCCCATACTTAATCAATAGAGTTGGCTCTTCTAACAAGCTTTTTACCAAAGAAGGAAGTGCAACCTATCGTCTACAATTAAATAATTTTGCTTTTCGTCTAGCTGAAAAATCACCATTTATTGGGGTGGGGCTAAACCTATCACCATATTATTTTGCTACTTCTTTCCCTCAAGAAGATTATTTTGTTGATCCCGCGCATCCACACAATATTTTGATTCAACTACTTGCCGAAACCGGTGTTTTCGGACAAGCAAGCTTCACATTGTTTTTATATTTTATTTTTAGGCCAGCATTGCAAAAAACAAAAAATTTTAATCAGTTCCATCTAGCAGCCTTGTTCTTCTTTATATGTGCCCAAATTTACCCAATTTTTATTAATCACATGGAAATTATCTCCTACCTATTTGTTTACCTAGGTTTAGCCGCTTGGTCAAATTCAAAACACTATGTCTAGCAAACCAATAGTCATCATGCCCTTCACATTACCTTGGTCATGGTCGGCAGATTTTCAGAAACAAACATGCACAGTACTTTCAAATCTAGGATATAAAGTTTTTTGTATTATGGAGGAGGATGCCAAACATTTTCTAAAAACTGACACTAAAAAATATGAAGAAATTCCAGGAATTACTTTTTTTAGACCAGTCTTTTTTCTACCATTCCAAAGATTTTTTATAATACAAAAAATAAATCTCACGGCTAATTACTTTTTACTAAATCTTAGATATTTTTTTAATAAAAAAATAATTTGGATTTTTGACCCTCAATTCTATAATTTTCCAAATTTCTTTACAAACAAAATTAGTCTTTATGATTGTGTTGACTATCATGATTCAATAAATAAAAATGTTAGAAATAGCTTTAGAAATCAAGAAAAAAAACTTCTATCTAATGTTGATTTTGTTTTTACAAACAGCAAAACACTACAAAAAATTCACATAAGTACTAGAAAAGACATCATTGTGGTTCCTCAAGGATTTAAAGCCGAACAATACAAAATAAATTCGGCCACTTGGAATAAAAACAGCAAAAAGAAAGTGATTGGATACATAGGTGGTATAAATCATCGTTTCCACTTTTATTTGTTATATAAATTAATTAGGAACAATCCCCAATGGCAATTCATGTTTGTTGGTAAGATCCAAAACGATGAGCAGGACAAGTTTTTCAAAACCAAAGAGTGGCTTGGCATTTTAAAAAGTTTGCCCAATACCTCATGGCTATTGGCAAAAAACGCCAAACATTTATCAGAATTAATTCAACAATTTAGCATTGGAATTATTCCATACGATGTAAGACAGCCGCTCAATAAATATTCCTATCCAATGAAAGTTTTTGAGTATCTATATCATAGCGTACCCATCATATCGACTCCCATAGAAGAACTAAAACAGAAAAAATTTAAAAATTTAATTTATTTGGCAAATACGGCCAAGAGCTGGCAAAGAAAAATCGTCAGTCGCCTTAACAATGAACTTAATAAATCTGAAAAAGAAATAGCAAAAAAAATATCAGAGCAAAATAGTTGGTCAAAAAAAGTCACTAAAATTATAAAGCACCTTGGCCTTCCAACCTACTAAATAGGCGCAGTGCATTTAAAAACGCCTCATCCATATTAATATATCTATATTCGGCCAACCTACCAATGAAATAGATATTGCTCATTCTCTTAACCACTGATTGGAATGATTTATATTTTTGTCTATTTTCCCAAGTCGGAACAGGGTAATAAAGCTCACCTGTCCATGTTGGATATTCTCTGGATACTGTTGTCTGGGGATGTTTCTGCCCTGTGATTTTTTTATATTCAACAATTCTAGTAAATTCGTGCTCAATAGGATAATTGATCACAGCCGCTTGCTGGTAAGATGAAGTGTTATAGGTATCGAACTTGAATTTAAGCGAACGATATTCTAGTTGACCATCTTTGCCAAAATATTGATCGATTGGTCCGGTATAAAAAAGTTTTTCAAATGATCCAAGCTGTCCTTTTATTTTCAAAAAATCAGTATTAAGTAGCACTCGAATGTTTCTATGTGAGATCATTTTTTCAAATAACTTTGTAAATCCATTTATAGGCTGAGCCTGATACTTGTCTGTAAAATACCTTTCATCAAAAGAATTTCTAACGGGTATTCTTGATAAAACCAAAGGATCAAGGTCAATGGGATCCTTACTCCACTGTTTGACTGTGTAGGGCTTGAATAAAAGGTCGTATAAATCTCTACCAACTCTCGAAAGACCAACTTCTTCGCTATTCTTGGGCCTTTCAGCTGGGATTTGATGTTCCAGAAGCCACTTGTCCATCTCAGCTTGATTAGAAATTTTTTCACTCAACAAATTATTTACTGTTTCAATATTGACTGGAATCGGAACTATTTTTCCATTTACAGATGCCTTAACTTTGTGAGTGTATGGCAAAAATAAGGAAAACCTATTCACATAGTCCCAAACCAAATTATGGTTAGTATGAAATATGTGGGCCCCATATTTAGAAACTAAAAGGCCATATTCATTAATATAATCGTAACAATTCCCGCCAATGTGTTCTCTTTTTTCAATAATTAAAACCTTTTTTCCCATCTTAGCGTAGCGTTCAGCCAAAACTAAACCAGATATACCAGCCCCTACAATAACAATTTGAAATGGGTCAAATTGGTTACTCATTTTATAAAATGTATTTTATAGTGCTTAAAACCTTCGATCTCACACTCCACCAACCCAAATTTTTCTTCAACAACTTTATTTAATTTTGGAAAGTCATCATTAATAGCAACGCCAATTGTTAACGATTTGGGTTCACTAAAAATAAAACAGTTTGGCCTTATTTCTTTCAATTTTTTAATAAAAGTCATTTTTTTTGCTTCTAGGCGGAAAAATTCTAGATACAATTTTTTTTGATTCGATAAAAATAAAGATGACCATATTCCTAAAACCGAAGAGCCTGGCCTAGATCCAAGAAGAGTTGCATCTACTTCGTGCAAATATGCAATTTTTGACTCAATAAGTTTACGCAAGGATGGACGATATAAAACAACTCCTGCTGGCAATGGCACATAGCCAAGTTTATGGTAGTCAACAACGTAGCCTTGTATTAATGGATCTTTCGTTGGCCTAAAGCCATTGTCTAAAACAGACTTGGCCAATCCTTGGGCAGCAGCATCAATCCAAACAAAAAAATAGCTTCCATTAAGTTTTTGCTGTAATAAGTTTATTAGTCCAGCAATTTTAATGTACTGATCGCTCACGCCAGTAGAACTATAGCCGATAGTTAATGGAATAAGGAAGCCCCTATACCCGCTTTGATATTGTTTTAAAATAGCTTTAATCAAAGACTTCAGATCATGTGCTCCACCCAAGCGAGCAGAACTTACTTCTATTTGAGGTAAACTCATAAGTCGAGCGCTTTTTCCCAGTGAATAATGGCTGAAACTTGAAAGCACAACACATTTTTTTTCAATTCCCAAATCAAGAATTTTTTCACTTCCCAACCACATTAAAAAAATATTGGCTTCAGTTCCTCCGCTAGTAACATAACCCTCTAAGTTGACGTCTGATATAGAGTCAGAGCACTTTTTGATCACTTGCTGCTCAAGTGATAATAGCCACTGGTAATTTTTGGGTTCATCTGAAAAAGGATTGCCAAGGTTATTTATATTTCCATAAAGACCAATCGAACTTAAAATCCAATTCATTATCCTTGGTTTCCTCCACAAAGAGCCATAGTCACTTTTGTTTCGGTCAAAAAATGCTAGTAAAATAAAGGCTAATGCTCTCAACCAGACATTGTTTTTTTCGTTAGATGCCAAGGCAAAAAGCTTTTCAATAGAAACAACATTCTTCATATTCTAAACTGCAATCAAATAGCATTATTTTTTTTGTACCAATCCTAATCCGGATCCCACAAATGGGACTTCAATGCTTCCAAACTTTGAAGATAGCATTTCCCAAAACTTCCACACCCCATAAACACCTTCAGGCTTAATTTCTTTAACACTTATATCATGAAAACTCATATACCCGCCCTTATTAAGTCTTGGCCAAAATAACTTAAAATCTAAAATCACCCCTTTTAAGGAATGGTCGCCATCAATATAAATATAATCATAAGAATTTTTTGGATATTTTTTAGCAAAGTCAGTATTTAACATTACAAACAACGATAAGTACTGATCTAACCCATATTTGGCAAATGCCAGCTTTCCACGTGATGTTCGCCAGTATCCAACGCCAGTCCAACCCCCAGACTCGTCTTGATGAAATCCAGCATCAACAAAATCAACTTTTCCAAAACCATTATCCTTACAGGCTTGAGCTAAGACTGCAGGAATATAGCCATGCCTTGAACCAACGCACAAAATCCTCTTAGGTTTTTGTTGTCTAATAAGTCCATAGTGAATCCACCCATAACCTAAATCACCGTGTTCATAATTTGCTTCATGTCCATATTCATCAGCCTTAAATGCAACCATCAAATTCCTAATAAAGCGATGATTTGCAATAGTTTCTCTATTTTTAAACAGAAAATTTAAAAGTATATTAAATAATCTTTGTATAAACATTTGCATAATTGTATTTCCTATTAATCTCTTCCCTGCTCATGCCAATAACTATGCCATTTAATTAAATATTTTCTCCCGTAAGATCGGGATGAAAACCAGCAGTAAGCTCAATTAATGACACTATTTTACCTTGAGCCTTAACTTTCCCAGAGTTCGAAGTGGCTATGTCACTAATAATTTTTAATTAAGTAGTCTTGACTGAACCATTTGTGCCAACTAGTCCTAGTCTCTCACCCTTATATATTGTTAAGTTGATTCCTTTTAAAGCTTCAAATTGCTCTATCAATATCGATTTCAACTACGCCGATCAGTCTTAGTTGCTTTGAGTTTAAAATCGCAGGCAAATGAACTTTGATAGATTGATAGCCTAAGCCAACCAAAACAACAGTCTTTTGCATTATTTTTCCCACTTCTTATATCCACTTTTTTCTAACTCCATTACTAGCTCAGTTCCAGAACTTTTGGCAATTTTTCCTCCTACCATCACGTGAACCATGTCTGGCTTAAGATATTCTAGAATTCTTTGGTAGTGAGTAATAATCAAAATGCCTGTGTTGTTTTGTTCAATAACTTTTTTAACTCCACGAGCCACGGCTTTCAAAGCATCAATATCTAGTCCTGAATCTGTTTCATCTAAAATTGCAAATTCTGGTTTTAATAAAGCCATTTGCAAAATTTCTAAACGTTTCTTTTCGCCACCACTAAAGTTTTCATTAAGACCTCTTTTAAGAAGTTCTGGTTTTACTTCTAAATCCTCTGCCAAAGCTTCCAAATAACGACGAAATTCTAAAGCTTTGACGATTTTTTTGGGATCATCTTTGAAACGCACATGGTAAGCTTCACGAAGAAATGTTTCCACTCTTACTCCTGGAATTTCCACGGGGTTTTGAAATGATAAAAATAGCCCAAGCTCTGCTCTTTCATTTGGTTCGAGTGCCAGCAAATCATGCCCATTCATTTCAATTTTCTGGCCGTCTGACTCAATAACCTGATATGCAGGATCTCCCATCAAAACTTTGGCTAAGGTACTTTTACCAGCTCCATTTGGACCCATGATAGCGTGAATCTCACCCCTTTTTATTTCCAAATCCAAACCATTGAGGATTGGCTTACCGTCTATTTCCACATGGAGATTTTTAACGATGAGTTTTTGCATAGGAAAAAGCCATTTTAATTGATCGTTTGACATCCTCAAATGTATCAAGATTTTCTATTTCTTCAAGTGTAAACCAAGAAATACCATCTGTTTCTTCAGCGTTTTTTTTGAATTCCAAACCCCCAAGTGGCTTAACAACATACGCCAAATCAAAATGCTGTTCACAACCTCGTGACCATTTTTCTAGTGGTGGAAGATTTTGGTCACGTCTTTGATAATTTTCCTCACACACCCAGTGCAAACCACTTTTAAAGGGCACAGGTAAAACATTTTGATCAGCCGTGATGCCAATAGATCTAACTTTTATCCCTGTTTCTTCAAAAAACTCTCTTTCAGCTGCTTCATGAGGCAACTCACCACCATCAATGTGTCCACCCGGAGAAAGCCACGCACCAAGCTTTTTGTGTTTAATCAGCAGAATTTTTCCATCAACAACTAAAAAAGCAGAGGCCGTTTGGCAAAAAGCTGGTTTTAATACTTTTGCAGCTGAATTCATATGCCAAATTTTATCATGCTCCAGCATTCATACCACTTGAAAAGTAATTGATAGTTGTCGTATATTATTCGCAATAATAATTAACAAAAGAAAGGGGGTGAAATTAATGGATATAACAAATAAATTTTCTGCTGAGCAGCTCGAGGCTTATCAAGAATTACTCAAGCCAGAAAGCAATTGGCCAGTAGAATTAAGAGATAGATTTATGATGCGCTGCTTAGAAGGTGACAGTTACAACCGCAATCTCGACAGAGAAGTCATCAGCGAATACGTCAGCGAAAAATATGCTTAAATCAAACTCATTTGAATGCCTGCGTCACGACTTCCTTTGAAGTTAAAGTCGACAGGGCATTCAATTAGGCGGTTCCACTTGTTTCGAAATTTAACGTGACCCTTTGACAAACCATAGTCATAAACATCCCTCGTCACGGCCACGTCCTGAATACAATATTTTTTCAATTCTTCCCATTGCTGGTTTTTGTAATACTTAATCGCGTCCAAACCATCACCGCTCTTGCCTACTCCTAAGGTTTCTACAGCCACAGAATCAAGCTTAATTCTATGACCAGCGCTATCTTTAATTCTGGTCAAAACATCCAAGGTTGGAATTTTAGAAATATCACCATTGTAGTAAGATAAAAAGGTGGGCATATCAAACCCATCAATATTAAATCCGATCACCACATCTGCTTGTTCTAAAAGTGGAAACAAATTTGGCAAATCTTGCTCAAAAAAACTTAACATTTCGCCTTTGTCATAAGGATTATCTCGCTTACAAACGCCAACAAAAGAAATGCCCAAACGATCAGGGAAAAAACCACCAACATCGTCAAAAGTTTTTTTAGTTTCTACGTCGAGAATTAATTGCATAAGTTAAAAATCTAAAAATCTAGGGAAAAAATAACAAATCTTCAGGTCTCTTTCAACAATTGACTAAACTCACTGCTTATTCTAACCAACTCGATTGCTCGATCACGCACTCTGGTTTTGATAAACTTTACAATAGCTTCAAGATCAGGTGAGTGATCCTTTTTACGCATTCCTTCTATTTCTTTAAATAGACTCTCACCCACCATAAAACCGCTAGCACCATTTTCCAACGAATCGCGCAAATGTTCTTTGAAGACTTCATACTCCAAATTAGAATCGCTGACTAACCACGGCACATCTAACTGAGTCGTCAAAGTTGCACAAGCCAATGGATCATTAGGATACTGCAAGACAAACATATGGGCTAAATTCCTTAATTCCTCCAAAGCTTGCAATTGATCTTTTCTAAAACTATCCCACTCAAAACGTTGATCTCCAGGTGTATAAATCACCAATTTCAGCACCAACTCAATTCCTTCGTAGTGACAATAGTCATAAATCTCTGCCAGAAATTGCTTTTTTTTGAGTGAAGCATCCTCGTCAGGATGATAATACATAGTCAAATAAGCAACTGCATAGTTGTTGCGAATTTGTTCCACACCCCAGTCATTGATTAATTTTGGCAATGCCAAAGGATCCCTTTCTGCCTGAGGCTCATCCAACGACAAACCCAAACCAATTTGCTTTTCATTTTGAGACAAAAAAGCATTCAAACTAAAAATTGGATCCAAAATAAAGCCACTCATCCCCGAAAAAACATTATCTTCTTTGGCTGAATAAACAGAAAAAAGTGACTGCAAAATCTCATCAACCATTTCTCGACTATTTTGGTCACGCAAATCTAAGCCCAAAGCATCAATAAACTTAGCTTCATCATCAAACTCAACCAGATTAAACAGCCCAGTTTCCGCTCGTAAAGAAGAAATCTTCATAGAATTAGTGTACTAGAGTTTGAGCAAATGAACTACATGATAAGAAGTTATAACCAAAAACCCCTCCAAACAGGAGGGGTTTTTCTTACTTAATTACGATTAAGCTTAACGATCTTGATCACCACCGCGTTTTCTGAAACCGCCCTGACTGGAGCCGCCTCTAAATCC
>Ga0172372_10001773_pt1 | contig 33196 bp, 25 predicted proteins | sample LakKiv5m_2_FD_114544 | JGI IMG/M metagenome (GOLD analysis project Ga0172372, IMG submission 114544) | Freshwater microbial communities from Kabuno Bay, South-Kivu, Congo - kab_092012_9.5m | ecosystem: Environmental > Aquatic > Freshwater > Lake | place: Democratic Republic of the Congo... | reverse complement strand
GAAGAACCGGCGGGGTTCATTGAGCCAGGCGGACTTCTGGATGGGCGAATCCAATCGGGACTGTTGGAAGAGGAGGCTCAGGTTCCTGGAATACTCCTCTTGGTTGGTGGCGGTGAGGGCCTTGAGGTAGTAGGGCGAGTGGCCTTGGGCGAAGATGGCCGTGGCGTAGAACGGAGAGAGGTTGAATTCCCCATGCACCACCTTGTTGCGGATCATGAGCGGCAGGAGAAAGGCAGAAACAAGGACGGTCATGAGAGTCATAGCCCCGAGAGTTGGGAGCCATTGCCGGAGGCGGCGCCATTCGATCCATCCGACCCAGATCGCGGCAATGGGCAGTGAGGCCTGGAGATTGGGCCGAACGAGACAGCCTGCGGTGAGAGCGAGGGACGCACTGACCAATGGACGCCAACGATCGGGGGTGGCATTTCCCGCGTACCGCAGCAGTTCGTGGAGGGACAGCCAGACGAGGAAGAGGAACAGCGTCTCGCTCAGGATGAATCCCGAGAAGGATACGATGAAGGGATTCCATGCGGCCAGGGCGGTGCCCACGATGCCGGCGATGGGCCCCGCCATCTGGTGGGCGATGCGACCCACGAACAGGGCGGTGCCCACACTCAGGAGGCATTGGACCCATTGGATCGACCGGAACATGGCGGTGGAGATGCGCACCGGTGGATCCAGGTTGAACTTCGCGGAGGGGGTCCATTCGCGGCCTTCCTGCGGGGTCAACCATTCGAAGGGGAGCAGGAAAAGGGCGTAGCCTGGTGAGCGGATATACTGATAGTTCCGTGGGTGGCCATCGAGCTCGCCATTGAGGATCGACCTAGCCTGGGCCAGGTACTCGATGCCGTCGTCGAGCTGCTGCAGGGAGTTGTCCGGGTGTTCCCGGAGGCACACAGGGACGCGCAGGATCAGGCCCAGTCCGAGGACTCCGGCCACGACCCAGAAGCGATGCCGGACGAGGAGGGTGCTGAATCGCTCAAGAACGCGTTGCCAGGGGGGGACGTGCATGATTTGACTCAAGGGGCGGCGGACGATGGAGTGGTGGATTATTTGCGATCGAGGAGTTCGAGGAGGCGCTGCGGGAGGATTGGATTTTCAGCGATCTGGGGTTGGGTGATCCCGGAGAGCCGTTCGAGGAGAACAGCGACTGATGCTCCCGTCATGATCATGAACGAGACGTCCATGAACGGGATCCGGAATCGCGTGCTGGCAGTGAAGAAGAACCCTCCAATGAGATAACTGGTCAGGGCGATGGACCAAAGTAACGGATAGAGTGGCTCGCGGCGGACTTTGGTAACCAGGAGTGAACCGAAACCACCGATGAAGAGAGGAACGACCGCGACGATCGAAACCGCAACTTCGAACGGGGTGAAGACCGTCGGGTTAAGCCATGGGCGCCAGTAGGCTATCGTCTTCAGCCATTGAAGTCGCCACCAGTCACTTCTGGATTCGCGAAAGAACCGACGAGGTTCATCCATCCAGGCCGTCCTCGGAACCGGGGAGTCCCGGCGCGACTGGAGGAACAAAGTGTTCAGATGGTGTGAATACTCCGTTTTGTTGGTTGCGGAGAGAGCGGCAAGGTAATGCGGGGAATGGCCCTGAGCGAGGACCGCGGTCGCGTAAAAGGGGGATAGGTTGAGTTCCCCGTGCATGACCTTGTTGCGGATCATCAGGGGGAGAAGAAGTGCGGAAATCACCAAGGTTATCTCCGTCATGGCTGCGAGTGCGTGAAAGCTCCGTCCCGAACGTCGCCATTCGATCCAGCCAACCCAAAAAGCGCATGCGGGCAGGGTGGCCATCAGGTTTGGGCGGCAAAGGCAGCCAGCAGCGAGGGCGAAGGAGGCCGAAGACAGAATTCGCCACCGGGATGAGTCCGCACTGTCCGCATACCGCATCAGTTCATGGACGGACAGCCATAGCAGGAAAAGGAAGACGGTCTCACTGAGGATCAATGCCGGCAGAACCATCACAAACGGGCTGAACGCCATGAGCATGATCGCAACCACGCCCGCCACCGGACCAGCCATCCTTCGGGCGATCCGTCCAACAATCACTACTGCACCGAGGTTGAGTAGGATCTGAACAAATTGGATTGCGCGAAACATGCGGGTTGAAACGCGAACGGGAGGATCGAAATCGAGTCTTTCTGACGGGGTCCATTCACGTCCCTCGATCGGGGTCAACCATTCGAAAGGAAGGAGGAAGAGTGAGTATCCGGGAGAGCGGATGAACTGAAACACCGTTGCATGGCCATCCAGGCTTCCGTTGAGGATCGATCTCGCCTGGGCGAGGTACTCGATCCCATCGTTCATGTGCTGCATCGAGGTTTCTGGATGCTCCCGCAGGGCGATGCCAACGCGGCCGATGAGGCCGATGAGCAGCACCACGGCAATGATCCACTGCTGTTTGCCGATGAGGAGGGAAACGACCTTCTGCAGGGCGCGTTGGACGGGGGAGACGTGCATGGTCAAGTATGGTCGACGGATTACCGTGGAGTGGTGAGTTCCGCAGGGTCAAGGCATTTGACGGGTTCCACCGGACGACCGGACGACGGGCAGGTTGGGCTGGCGGAGGGCGGCGGGGTTGGGAAGGGTGAGCGGATGGAAGAGATTCACGGTTTGGGTGGGATGGAAGGGTTGGTCGGGCAACTGGATCGCCACCTGCGGCGCTCGCCGCGGCTGGGAGCTGGTGTCTATCTCGCCAGGACGGCGGTGGTTGTGGGTGATGTGACGCTCGGGGACCACAGCAGCGTCTGGTATGGGGCGGTGTTGCGGGGCGACATCAACCGGATCGAGGTCGGACATCATTCGAACATCCAGGACAACGCGGTCCTGCACCTCGCGGATGACTTTCCGTGCCTCATCGGCAACTGGGTCACGGTCGGGCATTCGGCGAACGTGCACGCCTGCACGATCGGGGATGAATGCCTGGTTGGGATGGGAGCGACGGTGCTGGACGGGGCGGTGGTCGGTGAGCAGTGCCTGATCGGGGCGCATGCGCTGGTGACGCCTGGGACGGTGATCCCGGCGGGATCGCTGGTGCTGGGATCGCCGGCGAAAGTGGTCCGGGCGCTGAAGCCGGAGGAACGGGCTGGCCTGCGACACTGGGCGGCGAAGTACGTGGTGAACGGGGCGTACTGCCTGAAGCATGGGCTGCATGTCGGCGCACCGTTGGGGTGAGCCGTGGCTTGACGGGTCGGCGGAGGTCCGCGACAACCCGCCCTGCATGCAATCCGTCTCCATCGCCGAGATCGAACGTTCCATCCGGAATGTGCCGGACTTCCCCAAGCCCGGGATCCAGTTCAAGGACATCACGCCCGTGCTGGCGGACGGCCGGCTGTTCCGCGGGGCGATGGAGCACCTGTTGGCGGGGGTGGAGTTGGGTGGTGTCGACAAGATCGTGGGCATCGACGCGCGCGGGTTCATTTTTGGTTCGGCGGCGGCGGCCATGTTGGGCTGCGGGTTCGTCCCCGTGCGCAAGAAGGGCAAGCTGCCGTGGACCACACACGAGCAGAGCTACGATCTCGAATACGGTTCGGCAACGGTGGCGATCCACGTGGACGCCGTCCGTTCCGGGGAGCGGGTCCTCCTGCTGGATGACCTGTTGGCCACCGGCGGCACGGCGGCGGCGACGCTGGCGTTGCTCGACAAGTTGGGGGCGCGCGTGCTGGGGATCCGGTTCCTCATCGAGCTGTCCTTCCTTTCAGGGCGCGATCGCCTCGGGAACCACCCGGTGAAGTCGTTGATCACGTACTGACGCACGTCCGACAACGCCCACAGGGATGATCCAGGACCTGGACCTGACGGTATTCCGGTTTTTCAACCAGTCGTTGGCGGTTCCGTGGCTGGATCCGGTGATGCGGTTCCTGAGCGGCAACGAGTACTTCATGCCGCTGGTGGTGCTGCTGGCGGTGGCCCTGTTGGGATGGGGAGGGCGGCGGGGCCGCGTGTTCGTGGTGATGCTGGTGTTGGTGTTGGCGGTGGGAGATTCGCTGTTTGTCGGGGTGGCCAAGAAGCTGATCCGGCGGAACCGACCGTTCGTGGATCACCCGGAGACGCGACTGCTGGTCGGGCGCGGCAGCACCTTTTCGATGCCTTCCGGGCACTCGGCCATCTGGGGGGCGATCACCGCGGTGACGGCATTGGCGTGGCGCCGCCGGGGGCTCACGGCGGCGGTGGGAACGGTCGGCATCGGTGTTGGGATCTCGCGGATGTACCTGGGCGTCCACTATCCGACGGATGTGCTCGCGGGTTGGACGGTCGGATTGGTGTATGGGGTGTGCCTTTCGCGCATGGCGGCGTGGGGTTGGGGCGCGCTCGGGAGTCGGTGGTTTCCGGAGTGGCATCGGGCGTTGCCGAACCTGTTGGATGCGGAATCCGGGGAACGGATGGCGACGCCCGCCCATGGTCATTGGGTGCGGCTGGCGCGGATCCTTCTCGTGGTCCTGCTGGTCGGGCACTGGATCTACGTGGGCCGCGCCCTGATCGAGTTGTCGGAGGACGAAGCCTACCAGTGGGTGTGGTCGAAACGGATGGCGCTATCGTACTACAGCAAGCCCCTTGGGATCGCGGTGGCGCACTGGATCGGCACGCACATTGGCGGCGATACCGAGTTCGGGGTTCGGTTCCTGCCGCCGTTGCTGGCGTTCGTGCTGGGATGGACGCTGTTGAACTTCGTGGTGCGACGGACGGATGGGCGCACGGGATTCCTGTTCGTGCTGGCCTTGCAGGCAACGCCGTTGGCGATGGTGGGGTCGATCCTCCTGACGATCGATCCGTTGACGGTCTTCTTCTACACGATCGGGATGCTGGCCGCGTGGCGCGCGATCACGGAGGACTCGACGCGATGGTGGGCGGTGGTGGGCGTGACCCTGGCGGGAACGCTGTTGATGAAGTATTTCGCGCCGTTCCAATTGGCGGCACTGGCGCTGGGGTTGGCGGTGGTGCCCGGCGGTTGGCGGCAGTTGAAGCGGCCGGGTCCATACCTCGCGTTGGGCATCCTGGCGCTGGGGACGATTCCGATCCTGGTGTGGAACGCGCAGAACGGGTGGGTGACGTTCACCCACCTGAAGGAGCGCGGCGGGTTGCATCGCGAGTGGGAGTTCACCCTCCGATACCTTGGCGATTTCGTGGGGGCGGAAGTCGGCCTGCTGAATCCGATCTGGCTGGGAATGATGAGCGTGGCGTTGGCGATTCTCGCCGTGCGGCGGGAGGCACCGGTGGTGGAGCGGTTCCTGTGCGCCTTCTCGGCACCGATCTTCCTGTTCTATCTGGGATACACCCTGCGCTCGCGCGTGCATCCCAACTGGATCGCCGCGGCGATCATTCCGGGGTTGGTGGCGGCGACGTTGTATTGGCACCGGCGCTGGGCGGCGGGCGCGCGTGGAGTGGTGGGGTGGGTGCGGGCGGGGTTGTTGGTGGGTTTGCCGGTCGTCGTGCTGCTCCATGACACGAACCTGATCGCGAAGGTGGCCGGGCAACCGTTGCCCGTGAAAATCGAGCCCCTGCGCCGCGTGCGCGGGCATCGGGATTTTGCGCGGCAGGTGGCGGCAGTCCGGACCAACCTGATGGCGGAGGGAAAGCCGGTCTTCGTGATCGCAGACCATTACGGACGGGCGGGGTTGCTGAGCTTCTACATGCCTGGTGGACCGGAATCGCTGCCGGATCAGCCGTTCATCTACGAGGCACGGTCGGAACATGTCCGGAGCCAGTTTCAGGTGTGGCCGGGGTACGGAAACCGGAAGGGTGAAACGGCGCTCTACGTCCGGCAGAAACCGAAGGATTCGGGGGATGGATTACCGCCTTCGTTGACTGAGGATTTCGAGACCGTGGAGCGATTGGGATCGCTGGACGTGGAGTACCGGGGGCGGCTGTTCCATCAATACGAGACCTTCGTCTGCCGGGGAAAGCGGTGAGCATGCAGGCCAGCAACCGTCGGGACTGGCGGGTCGATGATTACGCCCTCGGCGAGACCCTCGAGTCCGGACAGGCGTTCGGGTGGGACCGCGACGGGGAGGGATGGATTGGGGTGGTCGCGGGCCGTTGGGTGCGGTTGAGCCAGTGCGACCGGGTGATCTCGGCCGAGGCGGCGGAACCGCTGACCGATTGGGGGTGGATCGAATCGTATCTCGACCTCCATGAGGATCTCGGGTCGGTGCTGGCGACGTTTCCGCAGGATGGTCCGTTGGGGGAGTCGATCGCGGCCTGTCGCGGGCTGCGTCTCCTGCGTCAGGATCCTTGGGAATGCCTGGCCGGGTTCATCTGCTCGTCGACCAAGCAGATCGTGCAGATCCGGCAGATCGTCCGGAACCTGCGCGAACGTTACGGGGCTCCGGTGGTGGTGCCCAATGGGGTTTCGCCAGCGTTCGCCTTTCCGTCGGTGGAAGTGGTGGCGGCGTTGGATGAATCCGCGTTGCGCGCCTGCAAGCTGGGTTTTCGGGCACCGTACCTCCTGGGGGCTGCCCGACGCGTTGCCGAGGGGCGTCTGGATCTAGCCGCGGTGTCTCGCCGGGGGCTCGAGGAAGCGCGGGCGCAGTTGATGGAACTGTCGGGTGTCGGGCGGAAGGTGGCCGATTGCGCGCTGCTGTTCGGGTTCGGTCACCGGCAGGCGTTTCCGGTCGATGTCTGGGTCCGGGCGGCGCTGACGCGCTTGTATTTCCCGCGGGCGCGGAAGGTCACGGCCCGACGGATCGAGGAATTCAGTGCCTCCTATTTTGGTGCGAACGGCGGGTACGCCCAGCAGTACCTCTTCCACTATGTGCGGACGCGGCTGGGGCGGGCGTGGGCGGCTGGCAAGGTGGCCGGAGACAAAGCGTCGCCGGTGCCGATCAAGGCGGCCAGGGCGCGTCGGCCTTGAGCGGAGCCGAGGTGCGGACCTGCAGCCAGGGAACGTCCCGGGGGCCGCGCGGGTTGGCGACGATCTTCTTTGAGAGCGTGTCGGGATCGACCCATTTGCGGATCTCGGCGTGGCCGTCGGCAAAGGAGAAGCCGCAGGCGCCGTTGTGGTAATTGGCGGGGAGATTGCCCCAGAGATGCTGGCGGTTGACGAAGACGAGGAAGTAGCCGTCGTCGATGCCGTCGGGATGCTCGTCGAGGAAGACGAAGGCCTCCGAAGGCGAGGGACGGGTGATCTCGGAGGTCTTGCGGAACGTGAAATGGGTGGTGCGGATTTCGTCGGTGTACCAACTGGCGCCGTTCATGTTCCCGTTCATGGAGACCGAGCGGACCCGGGGAAGCTTCCGGGTGCCGAAGCGGGCGGTGCTCAGGTCGGCGGGACATTTGTAGATGCCCAGCGCCTTGTTGTAGTTCCACAGCATGCCGCGGGGCGCCTTGAGGAGGTTGACGTTGGTGGCGTCCTGGGCGGTGGGAAGCCAGCCTTCGACCCAGCCGATCTGCGCGCCGGTGCCATTGGGGACGAGGCGGTCGCTGTTGTCGTCCGCATACATCGACCACGCGAGGTTCAGCTGCTTGAGATTGTTGAGGCAGGCGATGCCCTGAGCCTTGGTCTTGGACTTCGCCAGGGCGGGCAGGAGCATGCCGGCGAGGATGGCGATGATCGCGATGACGACCAGGAGCTCGATGAGCGTGAAGGCGGCGCGCAGGGAGCTGCGGGCAGGCGGGAGGATCGGTTTCATGGAGTGCGGCAGGGAAACCATGGTGGGAATGATGGGATGATGGACCGCTGCGGGACGCGAGGAAAGCGTGGAGTTCACAGGGTGAAGGCCGGGTGTCCTCACCCGGCGGTGTTCGTCAGGCACCGCGTGGGGGCACGCGGCCTTCAAGGAGAGATCCCGGTTGCCAGAGGTTGGTTTTCAGACCGTCCCACCGAAGCCGTGTGGCTTCACCCGGCGGTGTGAGCTGATTTGGTGCCGCGCGTTGACTTGCGGGAATGTGGTTGCCAGCTTGTCGCCGCGATGAATCACGACCTGACCAAGATGCTGCAAGCCTGGCCTTATCAGCCGGGGCAGGTCATGGCGCGGCGCTTCAAGGGGCGCGACGGGCTTCAGAAGATCCAGTTGCGGGTGGACCTCGGGGTGTTGCAGATGAACGCCGAGGGACGTCCGGATGGGAAGCGGCCGATGGGACAGGAGACGTGGTTTGACGTGTACCGGACCCGGCTCGCGGAACATCTGCTGGCGAAGGGAACACCCGAAACCTACCGCCTCGGACTGGAAGAGTGCTCGAAGCTCCAGCAGGAGTGCATCCAGTTTCACCACCGCTACATCTGCCTGTTCCAGTTGGAGGATTACGAGGCGGTGGAACGCGACTCCGAGCGGAACCTCGAGGTGTTCGAGTTCGTGGCGGAACACGCGGCAACGGAGGAACTGGCGTGGTCGCTCCTGCAGTTCGTCCCGCAATTGCTCCTCATGCGCACGCGGTCCCGGGGTACGGAGGCTCTGAAGGGCAACAGTTTCGAGCAGGCTGTCCTGCACATCCAGGAGGGGATTTCCGAGCTCGAGCGCTTCTACCAGGAAAACGAGCGACTCGAGATGATGGAGACCAGTCCCGAGTTGGGGTCGCTCCGGGAGTGGCTGAACCAGGTACAGAACCGCCGTCCCCTGTCCGAGAAGGAGCGACTGGAGCGCGACCTCGCCGAGGCCATCCGGTTGGAGGATTACGAGCGTGCGGCGCGGGTGCGGGATCAAATCCGCAAGATGCAGGCTTCCGGCTCCTGATCGACTGGCTTAGCCTGTCTGCCTTCCGCTTCCCGCCTGCCAAGGCGTGGTTGGCGGCAATTTCCACTTTTCAGGATCCTGATTCTATGAGCCTCCAGTCCCAGATCGTCGATGCGTTGAAACAGTCCATGATCGCCAAGGATGCGGACCGCACCGGTACGCTCCGGTTGATCAAGGCCGCCCTCGGCTACGCCATGATCGAGAAGAAGGTCGAAGCCCTGGCGGATGCGGACGTGCTCGCCGTCGTCCAGCGCGAGGCGAAGAAGCGCAAGGACGCCATCGATGAGTATGAGAAGGCTGGCCGTGCGGAACTGGCCGCCAAGGAACTGGCCGAACTCAAGACGATCTCGGAGTTCCTTCCCAAGCAGCTGAGCCCCGAGGAAGTGGAGGCGCTGGTCCGCGAGGCCATCGTCGAGGTCGGAGCCACCTCGAAGAAGGACATGGGCATCGTCATGAAGGCAGCGCAGGCCAAGGCTGCCGGGCGCGCGGATGGCAAGGCAATCAGCGCGCTGGTCGGTCGGTTGCTGCCGTAAGGCGGGCCCGGGCGAGCGGCCTCAGTCCCCTCCCGAGAGCACTTCCAACGCCCTTATGGCGGCGGCGTGGCGGTTCTCGACGCCGAGCTTCTGGTAGACGTGGGCGGCGTGCTTCTTGGCGGTGGCCGCGCTGATGCCGAGGACGAGGCCAATGTCGGCGTCGGACTTGCCTTGGGACATCCACAGGAGGACCTCGGCTTCGCGGGTGCTGAGGCCCAGTTTCTCGAGGGGGACGGAGGTTGAGAAGTCGGGCTTGAAACCGCCTCCGCTCTTCTCGCGGATTTCCTCCCGGGCGAGGCGGATGCGGACGGCGTCGAGGAGTTCCTGGCGGTCGACGGGTTTGACGAGGTAATCGTCGGCCCCTGCGGACATGCCGGCGCGGACGTCGTGACGTTCGCCCCAGGCGGTGAGGAAGATGAAAGGAACGAGGTGTGTTCGGGTGTCGGCGCGCAGGGCCTTGAGGACTCCGTGGCCGTCGAGTTCGGGCATCTGGATGTCGCAGAGGACGAGGTCGGGCGGGGTGGCAAAGGCGGTTTGGACCCCGAGGCGGCCGTTCTCCGCGGCGGAGACCCGGAAGCCCTCCATTTCGAGCACGGTTTCAAGGCTGCGCCGCATGGGAGCGTGGTCCTCGATGATCAGGATGTGTTTCATGGTTGGGGCGTGGGCGTGGTTGATGCGGCTTCGTCGAAGACGGGAAGGCGGACGACGACGGTGGTGCCGCGTCCGACCTGGCTGTGGAGGGTGACCGTTCCGCCGTGGACCTCGACGCAGCGCTTGACGATGACGAGTCCGAGGCCGGTGCCCGGTGATTCGCCGACGTTGCGGCCGCGATAGAAGACTTCGAAGAGGCGGGCCTGATCCTCGGTGGGGATTCCGATGCCGCGGTCGCGCACGGTGATCACGGCATCGCGGCCCATCCGGGCGATCGAGAGCGAGACCGGCGTGGTGCGGGGCGAATACTTCACCGCGTTGGACAGCAGGTTGCCAACGACGTGGCGGAGGATGTGTTCGTCGGAACGCGCGGAGGGAAGGGATTCGGGGCAGGAGAGCTCGATCGGGCAGCGGTTCGCCGTGGCCTGGAGGGTCTCGTCGGCGAGGCGTCGGCAGAAGGCGGTGAGGTCGATCGGGCGTGATTGGAGGGCGAGGCGCCCGGCTTCGATGCGGCCGAGGAGGAGGACCTCGTCGATCAGGCCGGCCATGTGGCGGGCGGCATGGACGATGTCGCCGAGGTGTTCGGCGCGGCGGATGGGTTCGAGGCGGTCGAAGTAGGAATCGAGGACCTGCGCGGAGGAGAGGATGACGCCGATGGGGGTGCGGAACTCGTGGGAGACGAGGCTTGCGAAGTTGGTCTTGAGGCGGACGAGTTCGCGCTGCTGTTCGAGGGCGTGCTGCAGGTCCTGTTCGGAGCGTTTCCGCTCGATGGCGAGGGCGGTCTGATCGGCGACGAACGAGAGGATCTGTTGGTCTTCCGGACCGAAGGCGTCGGGATCATGGTGGTCCTGCACGGCCATGACGCCGATGGGTTGATCGCGGACGACCAGTGGTACACCCAGCCAGATGGCCGCGGCAGCGCCGGTCTGGACGTATTCGCCGGCTTCCTTGAGGCGTGCGATTTCCTCGAGGCTGGCGAGGCAGGCGCGTCCGCTGCGGAGGACGTATTCGGTGATGCCGCGATGACCCTTGCGCGGAGCCGGGGGCGGGTCGGCTTCGTCGACGTAGTACGGGAAGGTGAGCAGTCCGGAATCGCGGTCGAGGAGGGCGATGTAGAAGTTCCGGGCCGGCATCAGCGTGCAGATGATCTCGTGGATGCGACGGTACAGTGCGGGGAGATCGCGGGTCTGATGGATGGCTTCGGAGATCTGATACAGGGCCTGTTGGATGGATTGGGCGCGCGCCCGTTCGGCGACCTCGCGTTGGAGCTTGTCGTTGGCTGCCTGGAGCTCGGAGGTGCGGTCGTCGACCCGACGCTCGAGATCCGTGTTGAGGCTGCGGAGGGCTTCCTCGGCGCGCACGCGCACCAGCTTGTTGGCCAGCAACGCCGCGAGCGCGGTCAGGATCTCAACGTGGTGGTCCTCGAAGAATCCGGCATCGGGATGCTCCACGTCGATGACCCCGATGACGCGATCGCCCAGCAGGATGGGGACCGCCAGTTCGGACAGTCGCTGGGCGTCGTCGACGATGTAGCGCGGGTCGAGGCGGGTGTCGGGAACGAGTTCCGGCCTTCCGGTGACACCCACGGTCCCGACGATCCCGCGGCCGATCGGGATTTCGATCGGGTTCAGGATGGTCCGGTCGCTGGGAGCCTTGGGCCCCCACGCGGCGCGCTGGACGAGGACCCGACGGGCCTCGTCGTGCAGGTAGACGACGCAGTCGGGAAGACCGAGGCGGCCGACGCAGTTTCGGGCGACATCCCAGAGGACGTCCTCCTCGGATTCAAGCTCGACGAGGGAGCTGGCGAGGGAACTGATGATCCGGGCCGCGTGTTCCGAGCGGCGGTTGCGTGCTTCCGCCTCGCGGCGTGCGGTGACGTCGTGAAGGTGGAGGACGCGATGCTCCGAACCGGAGTGGGAAGGAAGACGTGTCGCGGTTCCTTCGAGCAGGCGGGCCTGACCTTCGCTCCCGGGTAGTTGAAGGATGGGGAGGGGGAACGGGTGGACGCCGCTTTCCAGCATCTCGCGGAGGGCTGACTGCAGGCGATCGTTGTCCTCGGGAGAAAGGATTCCCCATAGGGACTTCGGGATCTCGTCGCGCGAGGACCGGGCAACCCAGCGCCGGAAGACATCATTGGTGTACCGGATGGAATCTCCCTCACCGAGGATGACAATGCCGTGGGAAGCCTGTTCGACCAGGGCGCGGAAATGGGGCGCACGCCCCGCGGCGCTGCCAGCGTGCCTGAGACGGATTGATGTATCGGATGCGCGGCCCATGTCCCCCCTTCGACTTCCTCGAAAGGGAAGGCTCCGGTGAACTTCCAGCGAGGGCAATACTCCGCCGGAGGTATCCGCACCCTTCCGTCAGGAGGGGACGTCGAGGAATCCGGTGAGTGGGCTGGTGGCGGAAGCGGTCTCCTGTGGCGCGGAAAGACCGGTCTCGTACGCGATGCGTCCTGCCTCGACGGCCATCTTGAAGGCGATGGCCATGCGGGACGGATCGGGGGCGACGGCGATGGCCGTATTGACGAGAACCGCATCGGCGCCGAGTTCGAGGGCTTCGGTGGCATGGCTGGGTGCGCCGATGCCGGCGTCGACGACGACCGGAACGGTGGCCTGTTCGATGATGATGCGGATCTGGTCGCGGGTCTGCAGGCCGCGATGGGATCCGATGGGGGATCCGAGGGGCATGACGGTGGCGGTGCCCACTTCCTGGAGGCGTTTGGCAAGAACCGGATCCGCGTTGATATAGGGGAGGACGACGAATCCCTCCTTCACCAACCGGCGTGCGGCCTCGAGGGTCTCGATGGGATCGGGGAGCAGGTAGCGCGGGTCGGGATGGATCTCCAGCTTGACCCACTTGGGCAGGCCTGCGGCGACGGCGAGGCGGGCGAGGCGGACGGCCTCGTCGGCGTTCATCGCGCCGCTGGTATTCGGCAGCAGCAGGTAACGGGAGGGATCGATGAAATCGAGGATGTTGGCGAAGGGATCGCGCTGGCCTGTCAGGTCCACGCGGCGGAGGGCGACGGTGACGATCTGGGTGCCGCTGGCGGCGAGGGCGTCGCGCATGGATTCAGGCGACGGGAACTTGCCGGTTCCGAGGAAGAGCCGGGATTGGAAGGTGCGGTCGGCGATGACAAGGGGCTTCGGCAACATGCGGGCGGTGACGATGGACGCGGGGGGAAGGGTTGTCGAGGGGGGCAAGTCGTGTTGGAGGCTGGATGCAGATCTGTTGATGATTCTCCTTGAAAAAACTTGTTGGCCAAAAGGTGGGAAGGTGCTCAAACTGGGAGCCGTCAGTTAGATTGCCTGTCGCTTCCAAGGCCTGGTGGATCCTCAGTTGAACGGTGGTTCAGTGATGATTTGAAACCCGACGAGCGGGAACAGTTTGGAGAAAGCAGACTCGGTCTAGGGACAAATCACACAGAGAATGAGTACGAAACTGTTTGTCGGGAATCTGTCGTTCAATACGACGGAGAACAGCCTTCAGGACGCGTTTGCCGCACACGGCACCGTCATGGAAGCGGTCCTGATGTTTGACCGGGCAACGGGCCGTTCCCGTGGGTTCGGCTTCGTCACGATGTCCACTCCCGAGGAGGCCCAGCGCGCGATCGACGCCATGAATGGCGCGGATCTCGACGGCCGGAACCTGACCGTGAACATTGCCCGTCCCCGTGAAGAGGGCGGCGGTGGTGGCGGCGGCGGATTCGGTGGACCTCGCCGTGACCGCGGCGGGTTCGGTGGTGGCGGCGGCGGCGGCCGTGGCGGTGGTGGTGGCGGCCGTGGCGGTGGCGGCGGCTACGGTGGTGGTGGTGGTGGCGGCCGTGGCCGTTACTGATCAGACCTTTTCCCGGGGGCGGGCCTAACGGCCCGCCTCTTTTTTCTTTTGTTGGGTCGTGTCGGGGTTACCGGGCTGGATGACCTTCGATGCGCACGTGCTTTGTGATCGTTCCGGCCAACATAGATTGATCGATGAAGGAACAGGAACACGTCGAGATTGAAGGCCGGATCATTACGGTCCTTGCAGGAACCATGTTTCGGGTGGAGTTGGACAACAAGCATCTGGTGCTTGCGACGATCTCCGGGAAGATGCGGAAGCGTTTCGTGCGTCTGACGGCGGGGGATCGGGTGAAGATGGAGATGTCCCCGTACGATCTGGGCAAGGCCCGCATTGTCTGGCGGATTGGCTGATTTAGGGAGGGTGAACCTGGATTCGTCCGGGTTGCGTGGGGGGATGGCGGTGGGTTTCTTGATCGGGCCTGCGTCTTCCCGTGGGTTGGAGGCAGACTCGAAGAGAACTATATGGCGGATCCAAGATACGCGAAGCTGGCGAAGCTGCTCGTGGAGTATTCCTGTGCCCTGGGCAAGGGCGAGGTGCTGTTGATGGACATGATTGATGTCCCCGACGAAATGACCGTGGCCCTGGTCCGGGCGACCCGGGAGGCGGGGGGAGTTCCACTGGTGGACGTGCGGCACAGCCGCGTCACCCGGGAAATCCAACGGGGTACCGACGAAGTCCATGCCAAGCTGGTCCGGGACCTCGAGATGCATCGCATGAAGCGGGTCCAGGCGTACGTGGCCATCCGCGGTGCGCACAACGCCAGCGAGACCAGCGATGTTCCGGCGGCCGCTCAGAAGCTCTACGCCAAGACCCTTCGCCCGGTGCTGGATCACCGCATCAACAAGACCAAGTGGTGTGTGCTTCGCTGGCCGACGCCGAGCATGGCCCAGTCGGCCAACATGAGCACCGAGGCGTTCGAGGACTTCTACTTCGACGTCTGCACCATGGATTACCAGCGGATGGCGAAGGCGGTCCTGCCGCTGAAGAAGCGGATGGAAGCCGCGGACGTCGTCCGGATCAAGGGACCCGGAACGGACCTGACCTTCAGCATCCGTGGCATTGGCGCGAAGCCGTGCGAGGGCTTGAGGAACATTCCCGACGGTGAGTGCTTCAGTTGCCCGACGCTGAAATCCTCGAACGGGGTGATCACCTTCAACACGCCGACGATCTACGCCGGGACGAAGTTCGAGGGCATCCGGTTGGAGATGAAGGATGGGCGGGTCGTGAAAGCCACCTGTGCCGGCGGGGCAGAGAAGCGCTTGAATGAAATCCTGGATACCGATCCTGGCGCCCGCTTCATCGGCGAGTTCAGCCTGGGTTTCAACCCGTACATCCTGAACCCGATGTGCGACATCCTCTTCGACGAGAAGATCGCGGGTTCCCTCCACTACACACCGGGGCAGGCCTATGACGATCCGGGCAACGGCAACAAATCGGCCGTCCACTGGGACATGGTGCTGATCCAACGCCCGGAGTGGGGTGGTGGCGAGGTCTGGTTCGACGACACGCTGGTGCGGAAGGATGGGCTGTTCCTGCCGAAGGACCTGTTGGGACTGAATCCCGACAAGTTGCGATAGACGATCCCCTCCGGATTTCGTCTGGACAGCAAAAGGCCCGGTTCCAATAGGAACCGGGCCTTTTTCGTGGGCGGGCCGATCAGAGCTTGAGGAGTTCCTCGGCGATCTGGACGGCGTTCAGCGCGGCGCCCTTGAGGAGTTGATCGCCCGAAACCCAGAAGCACAGCGCGTTGTCCAAAGCGCAATCCATGCGGATGCGGCCCACCTCGCAGTTGTCCTTCTCGGAGGTGAACAGCGGCATCGGATACCGCTGCTTCGCGGGGTCGTCCACGACGTCAAGGCCCGGAGCTCCGGCGAGGACCGCACGGGCTGCCTCGACGGTGACCGGTTTCTCGAACTCGGCGCTGACGGCGACGGAATGGGAACGGTACACCGGGACCCGGACGCAGGTGACGGACGCGCGGAATCCCGGGTGGTGCATGATCTTGCGCCCCTCGTTCTGCATCTTCATCTCCTCCTTGGTGTATCCGTCCGCCTGGAAGGAATCGACCTGGGGGAGCACGTTGAAGGCGATCTGGTAGGGATAGACCTCGCGGGTGATCGGTTGCCCGGCGGCGATCTGCTGGACCTGTCGTTCGAGTTCCTCGATCGCCTTGGCGCCCGTGCCGGAAACGGCCTGGTAGCTGGAGGCGATGATGCGCTTCACGCCGAACGCCCGATGCAGCGGATACAACGCCATCAGCGTGATGGCGGTGGTGCAGTTCGGGTTGGCGAGAATTCCATGGTGGTGGCGGACATCCGCAGCGTTGATCTCGGGAACGACGAGAGGGACGCGGTCGTCCTGACGGAAGGCGGAGGAATTGTCGACCACCACGCAGCCGGCGGCCGCAGCGATGGGGGCGAACTCCCGCGAGATCGAGCCGCCAGCGCTGAACAGGGCGATGTCGATGCCCTTGAAGCTGTCCTTGGTGAGCTCCGTGACGGTGGTTTCCTTGCCGGCAAAGGTCAGTTTCTTGCCGACCGAGCGGGCGGAGGCGAGCAATGTGAGTTGGCCAACGGGGAAGCGGCGTCGTTCGAGAACCTTCAGCATCTCGATACCAACGGCACCAGTTGCCCCGACCACGGCGACGTGCGGAGTCTTGTTCATCAGAAGCGCGGGAGGTTAAGGCGGGCCATGGGGCTGTCGATGGAAATGTCGGGGTGGAGATGGAAGTTTGAAGATTCAAGTTTGAAGCCGGATCTGAAGGCCGGTTGCCCCCACCCGGCGGAGTTGCCTTCAAACTTGAAACTTCCAACTTGAAACTGAGCGGAGGCAGGCTTGCCTTGGGCCACGTCGGGGCCTAGAAGCGGGATGTGTTCCGCAAACGACTTCTTCAGGGGAATCCGCGGCGATCCACCGGGACTCTTTGGCTGTGTCTCTGGATCTGGGCGACGTCGGTAGGGGTTCATTCGCGGAACTTGCCCGTGCTCCAGGGACTGTTTCCCCCGACCCTGGATCATCGGCCGTACCAGTCTCCGGTGAAGAACCAAGGATCGCGGGGAACCTGCACGGCCTTCTCCGTGGCTGCCGTGATGGAGACCTTTGATGGCGTTCCTGCCGACGTGAGCGAGCAGGGAGCGTACGGGTTCCTGAAGCTGATGGAACTTGGGGAGGGTGAGGTCGGGTCCGGAGGGTTGCTTTCCTATTATCCAAAAATGCTCTCGAGGGCGGGGTTCATGCACGAGAGCGTGGCCCCGTACGATCCGAAGGCGGGGCTCTGGAGCAAGGACGACAGCCTGCTGAAGATCTACCTCCAGGAGGGAAAGACGGGGATTGCCGACCTGGTGAAGCGTGCGGGAACGACCCGGTACTGCGTGGATCCCGGCAAGACAATCTTCCTCGAGGGGGCCGAGGCTGGGGACGTCCAGAACATCAAGCGGCTCCTCGCCACAGGTCATCGCGCGATCGCGGTGGGATACAACCAGCTCTATGCCCCGCACTGGAGCAGCTACAAGAGCGGTCTCATTGCTCCCGCGGAAGGATTCCTTTATGCGATCAGCAACCGTGCCTATGCCTACGCCTCTGCGCGGTTGCTCCGGCCGCGCCTGGAGGAGGACGTCCTCGCGGGACGCGTGAAGGTGCGCCGGGCCCATCCCGACAAGCCGGACGATTACGGCGGGCATGCCGTGACCGTGGTCGGCTACACGACCGAGGGATTCATCATCAAGAACAGCTGGGGACGCGGATGGGGGATGGAGGGCTACGGTGTGGTCCGCTTCGATTATCATCGGATGTTTTGTGACGAAGCGCTCGCGATCACGGATGTCGCCGCGTACGTGCAACCGGGGGCTGTGCACCCGCGCCCGGCGGTCTACCTCAAGAGCCGTCCGACGGGCACCGATTCGAAGGCCAGCCTGCGTTTGTCGCTGTTCGGCCCGCAGGAGGGCGGGTTGCCGATTGCCCGCAGCCTGCGCTACGAGGTGTACGAACAATTGCCGGATGGAAGCCGCGGGCGATTGGTGGCCTTCCCGCCGCCGACTCCATTGACCAGCACGGGCACCGGTTATCCAGTGGACGTCCTGACGGCCGGCGGCGAAGCGGCGGTGCGCGGGAAGCAGAAGTTCTGGGTGCAGATCACGTTTGCGGGTGCAGGGCAGTTGATGGAGCGGATCGTGATCTTTCCGAACGTGGTCTGGGCGAACCAGGAATACCTCGGTCACTGAACCGGAGGGTGTCCGATGCTGACCTGGCTTGCCCATCGACTGGACGGTGAACTCGCTCCGGACGAGGTCGTGGATCTTTATCCGGCGATCGCGTGGCGGTCTGGTGCCTACTGGAAGATGCGGGTGCGCGGATGCTTCATCCTCGTCGGTGACTCGGGGCAGGGGGGATCCCGAGATCTATGCTCAGGTTGCCCGTGAGTTTCCGGGGCGGATTTCATGGGTCTGGATCCGTGAGCTGGGTAGCGAGGGAGCGGATGCCCCGAGATACGAGAAGGCGTTTGGCGGCGGGGTGGTCGGAGGCTGGGGTGTGTATCGGACCGGAGGGGATCTGGAGGCGTGGGGAAGGGAGTCTGAAGTTTGAAGTTTCAAGTTTGAAGCCCGTCGTCGGCTACCTTCCGCGACGTAGCAGACGACGTGAGGAGGCTGAGGTGATGGGAGGTTTGAAGACTCAAGTTTGAAGCCCGCCTCCTGACGTCGTCGGCTACCTTCCGCGACGTGAGGAGGCTGCGGTGATGCGCGTCCTCACGCGGCGGGAACCACGGGTGTCGCCGGGTGGGGGCACCCGGCCTTCAATTCGCGACCATCAGATCCTCCTCACGTCGTCAGCTACCTGGGAGGCGGCTATCGGAGGGACGCCAGGAATTCGAGGAGGCCCCGGAGCTCCAGGGGCGTGAGGAGGTCGGCGAGACCTTCAGGCATGGCGGAGAGGCCACCTTCAGCAGGCTTGTACCCCTCGGCGTAGGCCTTGTTGGGATAGACGAGGGCCTCCAGCAGGTAGGTCCGGTCGCGGAGTTTGCCGATGCCATCCAGCGCGGGTCCGACCGTTCCGCCATCACCGCCGACCTTGTGGCACCGGAGGCATTGGACCTGCGGGTGGTTCTTGAACAGGAGTCCACCGCGGATGGCGTCACCGCCCTTGAGCACGGCGGCGCGGCTGGCAATGGGATCGTTCGTGGGGTTGCGCGCGAGCCATTGGTCTCGGGCGGCCTTCAAAGGGGCGGAGGCGGTGTGGCGGACGTCGGCGGCACTCAGGACGTCGAGGTGGAGTTCGGGTCGCAGCTTTCCCTGGAGCAGCTCCTGCAACCCAGCGAGGAGGAGGTTGTCGGCGTCGGTGTTTCCCAAGTGGGCGAGGGCCCCGTACGCGGCCTGGTGGACTGGCAGGGGCGTGCCGGGTTGAAGCAGGGGTTTCAACACGGGCAGGGCGGTCGCGGGATCGAGCCGATCCAGGTAGGGCAGGGCAGCCGCCCGGGTGGCGTTGTCGGTGTCCGTGAGGGCCATGCGGACCGCGTCCGGTGCCTGGATGGCATTGATCCCGGCGAGGAAGGTCAGGATGGAACGACGGACGACGGCGGGTGTGTTGGTCTGGCTGAACTTTTCGAAGAGTGGTTGCGCCGCTTCCTTGGTGCGGAGCCCGCTGGCCGTGTCGATGAGGGCCAGTTGCACCTCCAGCGGCGCGGGGCCCCCGGGGATCACCTGACCGTATTCGTCCGGCGTGGAGGGATTCAGGATTTCGTCGGCCACGCGCAGGAAGGCGCGTCGCGCCGGTTCCGGGTTTCGCTTCAGCGCCATGGCGACTTCGAAGGGCGTCGAGCGGCCAAGGTCGTCGGGCAGGATGGGCAGGGGACTGGAGCGCACGGGCGGATTTGACGCGGCGGCCCGCTCGAGCAATGGATTGCCGGCGCCTGCTGCCGATTCGGCCGGGTTCGCTTCGGAGCGTCCGAGCGTGACGGCGGGACGCCACAGGCCGTTGACGCGATCGAGGGCGGGCGGCTTGGGCCAGTCCGCCAGGGCGCGCAAGGCGAGGGCACGGATCTGGGGAGTGGGATCGCGCCGCTTGGCGAGTGAGGCGAGGGTTTGGGCGTGCTGCGCCGTACCCAGGCGGAAGGCGGCATCGATGGAACGCGAGAGCAGCGCGGGTGGGCAATCGATGCGTGTGAGCAGCGCAGCCAATCCCGGCATGCCCGCGACGACCGGTGCGTCATGGATGGCCCGGCCGGCCGCGATCACCACCCGTGGATCGGCGTCCGAGAGCAGGTTGGTGAGGAAGGGGTGACGGAGGTTCCGGAGTGCAAGGGTGGCGGCGAAGCGGACGTTGGGATCGGTGTCGCGCGACAAGGCCTGGAGCGGCGCGCTCACGGGACCGGGTTCCGGGCGATTCAGCGTGGCTTGTTCCAGTTGGACCCAATGCCGGACGGCCGCATGGACGAGGAAGGGATCCGCACCGGCCGTGGTGGCGACCACTTTCCGTGTCGGTTCCGGAGCGGTGCGATGCTCCGGACGGACCAGCGAACCGAGTCCCATGGCCGCCGCAAAGCGCACGGAAGCGTCGGAGCTTTCCGTGGCGAGTCGGGCGAGGCCGGCCTCGGCCTTCACCACGCCCGCTTCACCGAGCAAGCGTGCGGCGACTGCCTGGACCTTGGCGTCATCGGATTCCAGGAGTGGCACGAGCCTGGCGAGATCGGTGCCCGGATGCGCACGCACGATCTGGCCGATGGCCCACAGTGCGTGACGGCGGGCGAGGGAGGGATTTGTTCCCCGCGCGAGTTGAAGGAGACCGGGGAGTTCACCCACGCCACGGCGTGCGATTTCGAACTGGGCTTCGAGACGGACGCGACGGTCGGGATGCGCCAGCAACGCGCGGAGCTTGTCGGGAGATTGGTCCGCGACACCGGTGGCGAGGATCGACCGGACTTCCGACACGAGGGCTGCATCCGCGGCCGACGGTGCCGTCGCGGGGGTGATGCGGTAGATGCGGCCCTTCATCGGTTGGCCCCAACCGGCGACCCAGTCGAGGACGTAGGCGGCACCGTCGGGGCCGAAGTCGACGTCGGTGGGCCAGCAGTTCCAGAGGAACTTCGACTTCGAGGCGACCGCGTAGGAGGCGCCGCGTGGCTGGACCGTGTAGGACCAGATGCCGCCCGGGAAATCGCAGTGGAGGAAGGTGTCCCTGAGTTGGGAACCGAATCCGGTGCCCGGGTAGAAGGCGAGTCCGCTGGGCCCCTGGCTGACGGTGCCGGCGAGGGGAAGGATGTTGTCCTGGCCGCCCTTCCAGAGTTCCTCCTGCACCCACGGTCCGAAGCCCGGGTGATGCTGGTAGCTCGCTCGCCAGCCATAGTCGCCGTCCTCGACGAGGTGCAGCACGCGACAGGGGTCCGCGCCGGCAGTGTCATTGTCGACGGTCCAGAGGTTGCCGTCGTCGTCGAAGGCGAGTTCCTGCGGATTGCGCAGTCCGATGCAGAAGACCTCGAGGTTCCGGCCGTCGGGTTCGCAGCGCAGCACCGCGCCCATGTCGGGAAGGTCGATGATACGTCCCTCGCGATTGGTGATGTGGGCCCCGCGGTCGCCAAAGCTCATGTAGAGCCGGCCGTCGGGTCCGAAGATCAGGCCGTGGAGATCGTGGCCCGACACGCCCACATGGACCCCGAAGCCGTTGGCGAGCGATTCGCGCTTCGGCGCTTCGCCGGGTTGCGCTGGAATCGAGAGCTTCCAGAGGTTGGGAATGTTGGCGAAGTAGACCGTGTCGCGCGTCGCCAGCACGCCGGCCGCGGTGCCATCCGCGGCGGTGTTGAAACCGTCGGCATGAACGGTGGAATGATCGGCCACGCCGTCGCCATCGCGGTCCTCGACAAGCCGGACGATCTCGGAGTCGCGGGTGAGGAACTCGGGATCGATGGCGTCGAACTGGGACTCCAGGAAGGCGGATCGTTCGGGGACGTTGCGGAACGAGAGATCGTTGAGGAGCCAGTTGGTCTTCTGGGTGATGTCGAAGATGGACCGTGCCCAGCGATGCGATTCCGCGATCCATGCGCGACCCTTGGGATCGAGGTGGAAGGCCACCCCGTTGGAGAGTTGGGGTTCCATTGCCCAGACCTTGAGGGCGAACCCCGGAGCGAGCTGGAACTTGGCCGCCTGATCGCTCGCCGCCGCCAACGCTGCCGCGTCGGTCGCGTGCTGGCCCAGCAGCGCCGGGGCTGCCGTCATCCCCGCGAACAGGATCGTGATCGTGCTCAGAATCCGCATGACCGGAGACCCTACGACGCAAGGACCCGTTCGGAAAGCGGTACGACGATTTCGCCGGCGGGTGGATGGAAATGGACCCCCAACCCCAAATCACGGACGGGGTGGCGACGTCCTCGTCGCCCTTGGAAAGACCCTGGAACAGGGAGGAACGTGGCGCATCCGCGTTCCTGGCGGGGTCGCTAGCGGGTGGTGATGAGTTCCACGAACCGGGTTTCGCCGGGCGGGACATCGACGCGGATGGGCGCGTTCGTGGAGTAGGCCGTCCCGGTGAGCCATTCCACAACGCGGGTGGGCGTGAACCGGGGCGTGAGGGTGACATGCGCCACCACCTCCGGGAACACGCGCGCCGGCGTCCGTCCGGTTTTGACGACGCCGTCGTTGTTGACCAGTTCGATCACCCAGCCCGCCTGGTTCCGATTGATCTGGTACTGGATGGGATCGCCCTCGACGCCGATGGGCAGGAGTTCGGAAGCGAGTCGGGCGAGGCGTTCATCCGCGATGGCGGCGGAACGCTTGGTTTCAGGGTTCTGCCACGTCTCGACGATTTCCACCGTTCCCGCAGAGCGAAGCTGGTCGAGCGCTCCGGGCGGCATTGCGGCCACATGACGCGGGTGGATCAGCAGCCGGCTTCCAGCGCGCAACGCCGTGCGGAGTTCGTGGAGGAAGGCCCCCGGGAAATCGACCTCGCCCGCGAGCAGGATCACCGGGTATCGCGCCATGTGCGCGCCCGTGACCGTCGAAAGCGCGACGTCCGCCAGTTCGCCATGGCGGGTTGGGTTCAGGTAGCGCGACTCGGGATTGGCCGGGTTGCCCGGAACAGGCAGCCGACGTGCGCTGTGGAACAGTTGCACTTCGAGCAGGTCGGCGACTTCCTGGTCGGCCGACGTCCGCGGCAGGATGCCCCAGGTCAGGCCCTGGTAGCCGTTGTAGCCCCCGAGGTGATCGAGGACGACGAGCAGGGGCGTGTGCGGATTCCCACGGTCGTGGGAACGCATGAATCGGAAGGCAGCGGCTGCCGCCTCGCCATGCGACGTGAGTTCCCACGGCGCACGCCCCGTCGTGAAGAAGCTGTTGAAGCTGTTCTCCGGCGTCACCATCGCGGCCCCGGCGAACCACGCGTGACGCCACATCCGCAGGTACAGGCTCAACGAATGTCCGGCGTCGAGTCCCTGTGCCGTCGGGCTGTGGGTGTCGAGGGGTCCCCGTGTCGTGACCGCGTTCCCGAACCATGGGCTCACCTGCACGGTCCACGGGATGTTCCACTGACGGGAAGCCCCGCGCGCGAAGGCGAACTTGGATTGCGTGAACCCGATGTTCTCCCCGACCTCCAGCCCGATCACGGAGGCACCCCACTCGGCCGCGTAGGCTTCGTAGTGCGAATGGCCCGTGACGCTGATCAGTCGCCCGCCCTTGGCCTGTCGATGCCACAGGTAATACGCCTGCAACTGGTCGTGGCACTCGCGTCGGGTCGTGGGCTTGGGGTCGTAGCCCATGCTCTCGACCGGCTTCAGGAACCGGTCCTTCTCCGACTCGAAGTCGTCGCCGAGCACCGCCTTCATCCAGCCGGCATCGGACCGGAGCCGATGGAAGTGATACCCCCATTCGCCAAGCTGGATGGCGTTGAACACGCCGGCCTGGTCCAGGATGCGGACGGCCGATTCATCCTCGCGGCTGAGCACGCTGGTGCTGGCCTGGAGCTGCATGCGTCCGCCGTCGGGCGGATAGAGGATCACGGGCCATCCGAGCTTCGCGAGATACTCGAAGGCCGGACGCGACCCCGCCACCGCCGCCGGCCCTGGATCAAACGCCGATGCCAGATGCCGCTCGCGCAGCACCGTGACGAGCGACTCGAGTTCCTTGGGATCGCTCGGACAGGCGTACAACGAGAAGTGGAAGTTCGTCGTGCCCGGAAGCAGGCGTGGCTCCGGCGCGGAGGCCTTCAACCACGCGGGGGCGTTGGTCCCTGGTGACGCGGCATGGCAGACCATCGCCACCAAGACGCCGATCGCTGCGACCACTTCACACCAACCCAACCACCCTCGACAACGCATGCGGGTAACGTCCCGGACCGTGGCCGCCCGTGGAAGACTTAAATCGGGTGGGGAATGGGGAGCGTCGCGCGCGAAGAGTCGACACTCCACGGAAAGACGGGACCGGAAAAGCCGCAAAGCCACGAAGCCTCAAAGGAAAGCGGGCGGCGGGGAGTATCGGGCACGGCTTTTGCCGGTGAGCCTACTTGGTGCGAGAAAGGAGGGTTGTGACTCGTCATCAGCGAACGATTGCCGAGTTCATTGGCAGGTACCGAGGGATGGCGTTTTGCTTGGTGAGTCCAGAAAGGAGGAAGTTGCCCCCAACCTTGAAGTCAATGGAACCATCCAGTCCGTGGTCCACCCGGGCGCATCCTGTTGATTCCTTGCTTTGGAACGGGGTGGCGACGTCCTCGTCGCCCTTGCCAAACCTTTTCCCCGGGCAACGAGGACGTTGCCACTCCGATTGAGCAGTCGATCGGAGTGGCGATGGCGTTCTTAGCGCATGGCCCCGTCCTCGATCCACGTTCCTCCCGTCCGGGAGGCGAATCCTCTCCATCCCGATCGGCCGCATGGCGATCATCGCTTGTCCTCCGTCTGCCGCTCGGAGTTTTCGCTGCACACGCTGGGTCGAAGGAATCAGGCTGAGGGGATGCGACGAAGGACGTTCCTGAAGTTGGCGGGACAAGCAGGTGTGGCGATGTCGTTCGTTCCGGAGACCGTGGGATCGGCGGCGGGCGCAGGGAACCCGTCGGGCGTGCCATCGATCGCCGGGGACGATTGGGAGGTGGTCTCGGGTCTGCTCGACAGGGCCTCGTCCCGCTATTCGGAAACCTGGGACGATGCGACCTGCCGGACCTTGATGAAGGGGGCCTACCTGGGTAATGGCGACTTCGGCGTGCATCTGGGCGGAACGATCCATTCGCTCCGGTTCCATCTTGGAAAGAATGGGTTTCATGCAGGAAACGACGTGGCCGCAGGGCGGTACAACCAGCACATCCTGAATCTGGCGACGGTGGGTATCGAAGCCGCTTCCGGAGCGGAATCAGGAACCCATTATCGCGTCACCCAGGACATCCGGAACGCGGAGATCCGGACCGAATGCCTGATGACGGGAGCCATGGTCCGGACGCAGTCCTACCTGTCGCCAACGTCCAACCTGTGGGTGCTGGAGTTGTCGACCGACAGCGGCCAGGAGGTGCCTTTGCGGATGACGCTTTCGGTGATCGGAAACCGGTATGTGGCGAAGAGTGCCGGTACGTCGGGTCCGGTGGTTTGGGTCACGAAGGAGCCCAATGCGGACGGTGCCCCATTCTACGTGAAGGGGGCGGTTGCCGCGAAGGTCCTGGGATCGGCCGTCCGCACGGCGAGCAACGGAGCCGATCAATGCACGTTGCACTTCACGTTGCCGTCGAGCGGCGCGGTGGTCCGACTCCTCCTTCAGGCGGAGCACACCAAGAACTCAGGTTCGCCCCTGGCCTCCGTTCTGGAGTCGATGAGGACGATGGCCGATGAGGATCTCATCCGGATCGGGGCGCGAAACCGATCGTGGTGGAAGGCGTTCTGGCTCCAGTCCCATGTCAGGCTCGGGGATGACTTGCAGAACCTCTGGTACAATCACCTCTACCTGGTGGGGTCGTGCGCAAGAAGCGGCGGTGAAGGAAGCGGTCCCGGCCATGCGCCCGGGCACTGGGGGCCGTGGAACCGTGCCGATGACATGATGTGGTTCAGCAACCTGGGCATGAACTACAACGCGCAGAATCCGTATTACGGAACGTTCGCCGCGAATCACGTCGACCTGGTTGATCCCTATATCGCGACGGTGAAGCATTACACCGAGACCACGGGCCGGAAGCGGGTCCAGAACCGGTGGGTGTCGCCGCAGATCGCGGCCCGGATGCCGGCGAACTGTCGGGGCGTTCAGAACGAAGGCTCCTTCACGGCGCATGGGACCTCGTGTGGGGGCGGAGCCTATCCCGAGGAAGACTGCTGCATGGCGACCAATGCGGTCTTTGGGGTGCTCCCGATTGTCTGGAAGTGGAAGTACGGGCAGGACCGTGAGTTCCTGGAGAAGGTCTGTTATCCGCTGCTGCTCGCCGTGGCGGACTTCTACGACGACTACATCGGGAAGCCGGTGGACGGCCGTTATGAGGTGTATGGTTCGGTGCATGAGGGGGCGGACTGGTTCGCCCGGAACGACATGTTCAGCCTGGGGGCCGTGCGCTTCCTGTACCGGGAGATCATCGCCGCGAGCATCGAGCTGAAGCGGGATGCAGGGCGTCGTGCCCACTGGCAGGACATCCTGGACCGGATGAGCGAGTACCCGCTGCAGGCCTGGGAGAACACGGTGACCTTCCGGCCGGACGCAGTGCACGATGTCATGCAGGCCCTGCATTACCAAGGGGGAGCCCGGAACACGGGACTGATGTTCACGACGACCTTCGACAACATCAGCCACGGGACCTTGCCGGCCTACCGGATTGCGACGTGCAGCACCCTGGACAAGGGAGACATGTTCCATCCGCAACGGTGGTGTGGTTGGCAGAACGGCAACGATTTCGGGATGATGTTTGTCATGGCCGTCCGCGCTGGATACCGCGCGGAGCGTGTCATCCAGGCCATCAAGGCATGGAAGCCGGAAGCCAACGGGATTGTCTCCCAGAAGGAGGGAGGTGGCATCGAGACGGCGGGAATCATCGAGGCCATCAACAACATGCTGCTCCAAAGTCACGACGGAGTGATCCGGCTCTTCCCGAATTGGGATCGCCGGCTTGACGCCGAGTTCAAGCGGTTGCGGGCGGTGGGTGCTTTCCTGGTCGAAGCCCGGTATCGCGCTTCCACGCGGGGGGTGGATTCTTTCCGCATCTTCAGTGAGAAGGGCGGGCGGTGCGTCCTGCAGTGTCCTTTCGAGGGGGAAAGCCTCCGCGTCATGCGTGCTGACAACCGTCGGACGGTTGCGACCCTCCAGGACGAGGAGCTCTTCTCATTCCGCACGCACGCTGGAATGACCTATGAAATTGTTCCCGCCAAGCTCGGCCCGGTGCGTGCGGGTGTGCCTCAAATTCAAACGCACCCTGCTTCCCAGACCGTGGTGTTTCCCGAGCCTGCCACCTTCACGGTAGCCGCCACGGGAAGCGGGGTGCGCTACCAGTGGCAAAAGAATCGCGTGAACATCCCCGGAGCCACCGCCGCGAGCTACACAACCCCGGCGACCTCACTCCATGACTTGGGTAGTGCTTACCGGTGCGTCGTCTCCAATGCCCGCGGTGTCACCCGGAGCCAGCCGGGAATCCTGAATCCTGATAACCGAAGTCCTCGCGAGGGCAGGATCTGAGCCGTAACCATGCAGTTGGATGACGGAAAATGGCTCGCGCAGAGGCGCAGAGACGCGGAGAGAAACGGCCTTTCACTCACCGTAATCCATTCACCAAGTGGTAGCCCTTTCCGGGGTTCCCGAACTCCCTTTTTCCAGTTGTTCTCAGCCTCTGTTCGACCTCGTCAGGTTCATGGGGTTGGTGAAGGGGTGAGGGGGGCGCGTTCACTGGTCTTGAAGGAACCGAGCGGGAGGAAGGCGAGAATGAGTTCCCTTCGGGCACGGACCCGGCGTCCTTCGCGAACGATGAGGCCCATTTCGACGAGAGCGCTGAGGTCCCGCTGGACTGTTTTGGGACCCTTTGTGGCAAACGCACGGGCAAGGCGAGGGGTCAGTTCAGGAATCTGGCTGATGTCGACCCAGTGCTCCCCGTCGCCCAGATCCAGCACCAGATGATGCTGGCGTTTGTCCGATGGGCTTTCGCGGTTGATGAAGCGTTCGTGGACGAAGTTGCGCCAGACAACGTCCCATTGCTGCGTCCAGATCGTCTCCAATTGCTCACGGAGACCATCGACCAGTCCTCCGACCGCGTAGGTCAGGAAAGGTATGAGATCGCCGCCAGACCGGCTGGCGTGGTCGAGTTGCCGGTAATACTCGGCGCGCGTCTGGTTATAGTGATTGCTGAACAGGTGGGCGACGGGGGATGGGATGCCGGCGGACAGCAGGATGTGCAGTTCGAGGAGGCGTGCGGTACGTCCATTGCCATCGCCGAACGGGTGGATCCAAGCCAGGTAAAGGTGGGCGACGGCAGCACGAAGGATGGCGTAGACGGTTTCGGTTCTGGAAGGAGAGCGCTCCGGAGCCTGGAAGTCAGGACCGTTGAGCCACTCGCACAGACGTTCGAGCAGGTAAGGGCAGTCCTCGGCCGGTGCTCCCCGGTAGACGTTGCCGACCACCACCGAGTGGGTGCGCAGCTTCCCCGGTTGCACATCGTCCTTGAGTGGGAGTTGGTCGAGGACCTGTCGATTGTAGTCGCAGAGAAGCGTTGGTGTGAGCGTGGGAAGGCTGCCTTCGGCCAATTGCGTCCCCATTCGGTTGCAGGCGGCGACGATGTTCTGCACCTCCTGCTTGAGGTATTCCTTGGAGGGTGGAACGACGAGGTTGCCGTCGACAGCCTGCAGGACTTCCGCCTCGGACAGGGTATTCCCCTCAATGGCTGTGGTGGCGGCAACACCTTTGGCCAGGTAGAGGCGATGCAACGCCTGGGCCGTGGCGGGCCGCAGGGGGACTCGTGCGATGTGCTCTGACTTGGATGCCGCTTCACCCAGAGCAAGCCAGAATCCGGGGCTCGCCTTGGAGAGGTCACAACGGAACGAAATCCAAGGATGTGTCCGTTCAAATGTCCGCATTCATGTCCTGAATATTCTGGTTCCAATCCGTTGGCAACCAGTGTTTCAGGGATCGGTGATGCGGTTTTTGTCCCGGAAAATGTCCACTTCGGAAGCGGGTGCCTTGTCCGACTGGCTTGGTTCTGTGGCGTCCGCTGTGTGCCCCCTCAGGCCGTTTCCTGGCGATGGGAGGGGAGGAGGAAGTCGAGGTAGTAGATCAGGCGGGCCTTCATGTCCTTGCGGTGGACGATGGCGTCGATGAGGCCGTGCTGCTGGAGGAACTCGGAGGTCTGGAAGCCTTCGGGGAGGTCGGCCTGGGTGGTGTCGCGGATGACCCGAGGACCGGCGAAACCGATCATGGCGGAGGGTTCGGCGAGGATGAGGTCGCCCACCGAGGCGTAGCTCGCCATGACGCCGGCGTAGCAGGGGTTGACGAGGACGGAGATGTAAGGGAGGCGCTGGCGGGCGTGGTAGCCGAGGGCACCGCAGGTCTTGGCCATCTGCATGAGGGAGAACATGCCCTCGTACATGCGGGCGCCACCGCTGGAGGAGAAGATGATGACCGGAAGGCTGCGGTCGGTGCCGGCCTCGATGAGTCGGGTGAGCTTCTCGCCCACGACGGATCCCATGGAACCGCCGAGGAAGGCGAAGTCCATGACACCGAGGGCGACCCGGTGGTTGCCGATCATCCCGATGCCGGTCACGACGGCGTCCTTGAGGAGGGAGGACTTCTTCTTGTAGGCGGCGAGCTTGGATTCGTAGGAGGCGACGCCAGTGAACTTGAGGACGTCGACGGACTCCATGGTGGCGTCGATCTCCTCGAAGGTGCAGGTCTCGACGAGGGAGTGGATCCGCTCACGGGCACCGATGACGAAGTGGTTCTGGCACTTGGGACAGACCTTGAGGTTGTCGTCGAGTTCCCGGTCGTAGATGAGGGAATCGCACTTCGGACACTTGGACCAGAGGCCCTCGGGGATGTCGCGCTTCTTGGAGCGTCCCGCGATCTTGGGCTTTTGCAGGAACGTGGTCTCGGTGGCCGGGGGTGGGGTGAGACTGGGTTCGACAGAGTCGACCCCGATGCTTTTCTTCCTGATAACCTTGGTCTGCATGTGCGAACCCACCTCCGGTTGGCGGCGGTGTGGGGAAGGGATAGCAGCGGGACCGGGGCTTGGCGAGGACTGGAATGTGGGGTTGGGGGAGAGTTTGAAGTTGGAAGATTCAAGTTTGAAGCCGTGCGACATGCCTCGTGACCTCGGCATCTACGATCGTAGCTGACGACGTGAGGAGGCAGGAGGAGGGAGAGTTTGGAGTTGGAAGATTCAAGTTTGAAGCCGTGCGACATGCCTCGTGACCTCGACATCTACGATCGTAGCTGACGACGTGAGGAGGCGAGGGAGGAGTCACGATTCCGGGGAGAGGGAGGAGGCGACGTCCACGTCGTAGGCCTTGAAGGCGGGGACGGTGCCGGCGAGGGCGGCGAGGCCCATGAGGGCGGCGGGTGCCCAGAGCCAGACCCATCCGGGCTGGAAGGGTTCGATGACCACGCCGGTCTGGGTGCGGACGAGGGAGGCGGCACCGAACAGCAGGGCGAAGTGGACAAGGAACCCGCACGCGGCACCGATGGCGGCAATGGTCGTGGCCTCCGCGATGATGGCGGTGAAGATGATGCGTCGACGGGCTCCGAGCGCACGCAGGATGGCGAGGTCGCGGCGGCGGGCGCTCATGGAGTTGTAGATGGACGCGAGGACGGAGGCGGCAGCCACGACGGCCACCAGCCACGCGACGAGCGTGAGGACGCTGTCGAACCACCCGATCTTGTCGAACAGTTGCGCCATCACCGTTCCGATGGGCCAGGCGAAGGTGAGCCTGTCGCCCTGCTTGTTGTAGAGTTGGTCGAGCCGGAAGCCGGCGGCGGGGTCGCGGAGCTTCACCAGCGCGGCGCTGACGTCCTGCGCGGTGGCGGGGTCGTGGCCGGCCATGTTCTGGATGCCGGCGACGGGGATCCACACGACGCGGTCGGCGGGCGTGTTGGAGGCGTCGAGGATGCCGACGACGACGTAGATCTCCTCATGCTGGACGTTGTCGGAGGGCTTCGAGGCGTAGTTCAGGCCGTGGTAGGGCTTGAATTCGTCGCCGATCTTCAACCCCAGCTTCTGGGCGGCGAAGGCGCCGAGCAGGGCTTCGCGATAGCCGTCCTCGAAGACGCGGCCTTCGCGTACCCGGAACTTCCGGCCTTCGGCGAATTCGTGATCGGTGAAGTGGTTGGTGGTCGTACCGACGATCCGGAACCCAAGGTAATTGTCCCCCATCGCCAGGGGCACGACCGCCTTCACGGCAGGGTTCGCCGCGAGGGTGGCGAGGTCGGCAGGGCGGATGTTTCCCGGGGAGGCTTCGAGGTGGAAGATGGCGTTGAGGACGAGCTGGAGCTTGGAACTGCGCGCGCCGAGCACGGCGTCCCATCCGCCGTCCATCCGCTCGAAGGTTTGTCGGGCCTGGGTCTTGAGCGACCACACCGTCATCAGGAGGCCGCCTGCGAGCGAAAGCGAAAGCGCGGTGACGATGGTGGACAACAGGTGCTGCCGCAGGCTGCGTCGGACAAGGAGCCAAAGGGTCATGCGCGGGCGGGTTGGGGGCGGGCTGCCCGGTTGATGTCGGCGAGCGAGGGAACGGTGTCGAAGGCCCCGAGGATGTCGCGGTCGTGGGAGACGAGGAGCAGGGCCGAACCGTTCTCGGTGCAGGTTTCGCGGATCAGGGCGAGGGCTTCGCGGGCGTTGGCGGGATCCAGGTTTCCGGTGGGTTCGTCGGCGAGGACGAGTCGGGGTTTGCCGGCCATGGCGCGGGCGACGGCCACGCGCTGCTGCTGGCCGGTCGACAACTGACGGGGGAAATGATGGAGGCGGTCGCCGAGGCCGACGCGTCGGAGGAGTTCAGTGGCGCGCGCCGGGTTGGCTCCTGCGCCGAAGCTCATGCCGAGGACGACGTTCTCCAGGCAGGTGAAGCCCTGGAGCAGGTTGAACGATTGGAAGATGTAACCGATGGCGTTGGCGCGGATCCGGTCGCGGCCATGCTCGGTCATGCCGACGATTTCCTGGCCATCGATGCGGATGCTGCCGGCGTCGGGCGTGAGGATGCCGGCGATGAGATGGAGGAAGGTGGTCTTGCCGGTGCCGCTGGGACCGGCGAGGGCCACGGCCTGGCCGGCCGCGAGGGAGAATTCGGGGATGTCGACCACTGGCTGCAGATGGCCGTCCGGCGACCGGAAGCCCTTCTGGAGCGCGCGGATTTCGAGCAACGACATGATGCGGAACAGTGGGCGGGCTTCCGGGGGGAAGTTTCAACCCGGAAAATCGGAATGATCGGATTGGGAGTTCCCAGATTCCCTCCTTCCACAGCCTACTGACGTCGACTGCTACGATTGGGGGGTAGCTGACGAGGTGACGAGGCAGTGGTTGGACCCAGCCTCCTGACGTCGACTGCTACGATTGGGGGGGTAGCTGACGAGGTGACGAGGCAGTGGTTGGACCCAGCCTCCTGACGTCGACTGCTACGGCCGGGGAGGGGGATTACTTCGCCCCCTGGGTGATCCACTTCTCGACGAGGGCGGCCTGCTTGGCGGGGAGCTTGTGCTTTTCGGGTTCGGGCAGGTCCTCGTCCTTGCCGGCGAGGATCGTCAGGAGGGAGCTCTTGGCGGGATTGCCCGGGGTGATGACCTTGCCATAGGTGGATCCGCCCTTGAGGACCGCTTCGGCGGAATCGACGGAGAAGGAACCCTTCGCGGAGGCTCCCGAATGACAGGTGCCACATGCCTGGGCGAACAGGGGTTGGATATCTCCCGCGAACGTCACGGGCTTCACGACCTCACGGATCGGGCCATCGGGCCACTCGGCGCCCTGGTCAATCCAGGCGCGCAGGATGCCGATCTGTTCGTTGGTGAGCTTCTCGGACTGGCCGGGCTTGTCGGAGGGCGGTGGCATGAGCATCTCATCGATGAGGCCGCAGACCATGTGGATGATGGCGCTTTCATCGCTCTTGCCCGCCTTGATCGACGGGCCGTAGTCGTCGGTGACCTTGAAGGCGCCCTCGCGGGTATCCATGCGGTACTTGCCCTTTTGTTTTTCCGGCCCGTGGCAGGAGAAGCAGGACTCCTTGAAGATCGGATAGACGTCGCGGGTGAAGTCCACCTTCCGCGGGACCGGCAGCGGGATCTTCGAGACGTCGATCTTGGTTTTGTCCGCCGCCAGCAGGGCGGGTGTGATGCACAGGAGGGTGATCAGGGCTTTCATGGTGGAGTGCAGGAAGCCTAGCGGGTCGGAGGGGAGGTTTGAAGTTTGAAGATCCGGGGGAAGGGGAGCGGGGCTTCGCCGGGCGGGGGCACCCGGCCTTGGGCTTGAAACCTGAAACTTCAGAGGCAATTGCAGAACAAAGCCGACCAGCCGGAATTTGCCTCGTTGTTTGAGGTTTTTGACCTCATTTCGCCTTCAAGGGCCTCTTCCGCCGCCCTGCAACCCCTTCCAGAGCCAGGTTTGG
>Ga0172372_10001772_pt1 | contig 33205 bp, 29 predicted proteins | sample LakKiv5m_2_FD_114544 | JGI IMG/M metagenome (GOLD analysis project Ga0172372, IMG submission 114544) | Freshwater microbial communities from Kabuno Bay, South-Kivu, Congo - kab_092012_9.5m | ecosystem: Environmental > Aquatic > Freshwater > Lake | place: Democratic Republic of the Congo... | reverse complement strand
GCTCCTGCGCTGGATCGCCGTTTTTTGGGCCTCGATTTTGCGGCTCTTCACAGGAATCTTTGGTCTGCCGAACCGAGAGATCGGGATGCGGGCAGCGTGAAAACGAAATGTTCAGGAACGACTCTTTAGATCCCGTAAGGCATCCGTCCTTTTTCCTTGTGTAATTTGGACTCGTATTTTTCCGTAAGATGCTCTTAGGACTTCTTGCTCCAAGTCTCTGGAAACCGAGTACGAGAAAGATTGATCAAATAGCTGGTTAGCAGCGCCAAAGTCCCCCTCTTGAACGCCTGCCATCCTTTAAAGTACAGGTAGTCCGATCGCATCTTCCCCGAGAACTCGCTCCGCCTATGAATTCTCGAAAGCCGTGCAACGACGCTTTCTAACGAAACAACGTCATTAATTTGGATAGAGAATTCCGCTTGATCTAGCAAAGAATAGATAATCATGGATTCGGACCCGCCAGCTTCAGCGAATTCAGTGCGCTTCGCTAACAAGGCACCTGCTTTTTCTTTGTCTCCGAGTCTCGCCCACAGAGTAGCGGCGGCGGAGTAAAGGTCTGTAAAGATCTTTGGATCGTTTGTTCTTGTCGCAAGTAATCGACTATCAGCTCTTTCCATTAGCTCACGTACAGTCACATCCCTCCCCCCATGAAGCTCGGGATTTGCGTTTTCGAACAGGCCGAGGATGAAGTCGCGCGTTGCCGTGGCGCGCTCGGATTCGAGTCGGGCCTCGCGGGCTTGCAGCACGGCGATAGCGGCGATGGCGACGATCGCGGTGACGGCGGCGGTGCCGAACCCAACCGCGAGCGAGTTTCTGGCAATGAACTTGCGTAGTGCGACCAAACGTGAAGGCGGTGTCGCCTCGACCGGTCGACCATCAAGCCAACGAACCAGATCCGCACGCATCGCCTCAGCCGAGACGTAACGGTCTTCGGGTTTGCGCGCCATCGCCTTGAGAATCACGGCGTCGAGATCGCCGCGAAGAAGCCGACTCAGACGACGCGGGGAGGAGCGACGCTTCAGCGCCAGCTCCGCTTCGATTTTTGCTCGGCTCGGGGTCCGCAAGCGCGCATCGACGATGGCGATTTCGAATTCGGCACGTGAACCGAGCATGGTTATCAGCGGCGAAGCGCCGATCAGGATTTCGTAGAGAACGACGCCGAGTGAGTAGATGTCGGAGGCGAGCGTCAGGCGGCTGTGTTGTACCTGCTCGGGACTCGCAAAACGGGGCGTCATAGCTCGCGACAAAGATTCGGAGCGAGGCTCGCCGGCGCTGGGAACCGAATCTTCCGCCATCAACTTCGCGATACCGAAGTCGAGCAAGCGGATCTCGCCACGTTGATTGACGAGAACATTCGCGGGCTTTAGGTCGCGGTGCAGCACGAGATTGACGTGGGCGTACTGGACCGCGTCGAGCACCTGCAAGAAGAGACGGATTCGCCCTTGAACAGTCAGACCCTGCTCGTCGCAGTAGCGGTCGAGCCGCTGACCCTCGACATACTCGAGCGCAAGAAACGGCCGGCCATGTTGGTCGAGGCCGGCGTCATACAGCCGGGCAATGTTCGGATGCTCGAGGCAACCCAGAATGTCCCGCTCGCGGGCCATGCGGCCGGCGAGATCGCTCGCCCAAGCGAGTCGCGGCAACTTGAGGGCGACTTTGCGCTTCAGGGCGCCGTCGGCTCGCTCGGCGAGCCAGACCGAACCCATGCCGCCGTCGCCGAGCTCTTGCAGCAGGCGATAGGGGCCGACCATGTCGCCGATGAGCACGGGAGTCGCCGGTAGGACTCCGATACCGGCTTGGGGGAGCGTCGCGACGAAGGCGCGGGTGTCGATGCCGGCCTGCACCTCGAGGAGCCTGCGCAGCGGCTCACGCAGCGCGTCAGGGACCTCTGCGGAGCGTTCGAGCCAGATCAGTCGGTCGGCGGCTGGCAGGGCCAACGCCGTCTCGAGCAGCCGCTGAAGGGCCGACCACGTGGCCGCTGTGTCTGACAGAAAACTCACGGGACCTCGTCGGTCGGGTGAATGGGTAAGCCCGGTTGGGGGAAAACCCAAAGAATTCCATCAATCTAGCGGTGGGTCACCGATCGAAAACGGGCAATGAATCCAGAATGGTTACTTGACACCCGCCAACAGCGTTCGAACACCCGCCTCGATCAGGTCCATCATGACGACGAATCCGTCGTCGCCGCCATAGTAGGGGTCAGGTACCTCGCGATCACCGAGGAACAAGCGGATCGGCGTGGCGACACCGACCGGCCGCAGCGCTTCGAGTTGCACCTGATTATCACGATCCATGGCGAGCACGAGGTCGAAGATCTCGAAGTCGCGCTCGGTGATCTGACGACAGCGAAATTCGTGCAGATCATAGCCACGCGCGTTGCAGGCCTCGATCGAGCGTGGATCCGCAGAATCGCCGACATGTTTGTCTTTGAGTCCGGCGGAACCGAATTGCCATTCGGTCAACGAATGCTTCTCGGCGATGCGGCGGGCTACGATCTCCGCAACCGGTGAGCGACAATAATTTCCGGCGTCGACAAACAACACTTTCATTGAATCCCCCTCGTTTCGCATTCGGCGATCGCCGCATCCACGCGCTGCAGCCAGTCGCCCGGATATTTCTGCTGATACCACTGCCGCAATGGCAGCGTCGCCTGCCTGAACTCGACGCGCTGCGCATCGGTCAAATAATCTACGGTGCCGCCACCCTCGATGAATCGCGCGAGCGCCGGCGTCTCGCGATCTTTGGCCGCTCGACGCGTCGCCTCGGCCAGCTCGGCGTAGGCGATCTCGACAGCGGTCTGCACATCCGGGGGTAAGCGCTGCCAGGCTGTTTCGGAGTACCACCAGATCGCTGCCATGTAGCTGTGTCGGTCGACGAAAAGATGACGGATGTGATCGTCGAACTTCATGCCCATGACGTCTTGAATGCTGTTCTTGGTGCCAGCCAACATCCCTGCACCGAGCGCCGTGTAGATCTCGGAGAACGGCAAGGCCATCGGACTCGCGCCGAGTTCGCGCACCATCTCTTGTTCAAGTGCAGAAGGCAGCGTACGGATGCGCAAACCCGCAAGATCGCCGACGCCCGTGATGCGCCGATTAGTCATCGCAAAGCTGCGCCAGCCTCCGGTGTTACCCACTGCCATCAAGCGCAATCCCAAGCCATCGCGCAACATCGCTTCTCCCATCGCCCGCGGGACTGGGCCATCCATCACGCACTCGGCGATTTCGTCGCTCGCAAAAAGATATGGCAGGTCCAGAACCTGCGCGGCACCGTACAACCCTGCGAGACCGCCGATCGTGGTCTGATGAACCTCGAGGATGCCGCTTTGCAGCGCCTCCATACACTCGCGCTCGTTACCGCAGAACTGCCCAGACGGGAAGATCTGCACGTCGACGCGATCGCCAAGTTGTCGCACCAGCGAGTCGCGAAAGGCCACCGCGCCGATGTAGTCCTCATCGTCTTGTGAGGCGAGAAAAGCCACGCGAATGGTGAACTCGGCGCGCTCTGCTCTCGAGTTCAAGATCCCGATCATGCAGACGACCGTGACGACTACGAGCAGAACGTTACGCAAGCGAGTGTTCATCAGCGCGCGCTCACATGAGCCCGAGCCAGCGCGGCAAGGTCAGCACCAGCCCCGGAAAAAACGTGATGACGAAAATCACCAGCACCTCGACAGCCAGCAAGGGCAGCAGCGCACGCACGATGTTTTCGACGCGTTCTCTGGCAACCGAAGCCGTGACAAACAAGAGCAAGCCCATCGGCGGCGTTGCCAAACCGATCGTCAGATTGACGCACATGATGATCGCGAAGTGCACCGGATCGACGCCGAGTTCGAGAAACACAGGCGAGAGCACTGGTCCGAGGATCAGGATCGCCGGCCCCGCATCGAGGAACATGCCGATGATGAAAAGCAGCAGATTCAGCAGGAAAAGCAAACCCGTCACATTGTCGGTGATCGAGAGCATGAAGTCGGCGATTTCTTTGGCAAGACCCGACACCGTGACCAGCCAGCCGAGCGTCACAGCCGCACCGACGAGCAACAAGATCACACCCGACTGCAGGGCCGTGGCTTTGAAGATTGCGACGAGCTCGGTCCGACCGACGTTACGCTGGATGAAGATCGTCACCAGCAAGGCATAGGCGACGGCCACCGAGGCTGCTTCGGTCGCCGTGAAGACACCGCTCAACATGCCACCAAGCAAAATCACCGGCAGCAACATGGCGAGCCAGGCACTGCGGAAGGCCTCGCTCCGCTCACCCCAGCTCGCGCGCGGTCGCGATACCGGCAGGTTGTAACGCGTGGCGAGCAAGCGGATTGTTGCCATCAAGCCAAGGCCGATCATGAGCCCAGGCACGATACCCGCCGCAAACAACGCGCCGATCGACACGTTCATCACGAAGCCGTAGAGCACCATGATCCCCGAAGGCGGGATGATCGGACCGACCACCGCAGCCGCCGCGGTGATCGCAGCCGCGAAGGGTCTTGGATAACCTTCGCGCTCCATTGCGGGAATCAGCATTTTGCCGATCGCCGAAGCATCGGCGACCGCAGAGCCGGAGATCCCGGCGAAAATCATCGAGGACACGACATTGACCTGCGCAAGACCGCCGCGCACATGCCCGACCAAAGATTGCGCGAAGCGCACGATCGACTGCGTGATGCCGCCAGCGTTCATGATCTCGCCGGCCAAAATGAAGAACGGCACGGCGAGCAGCGGAAAGCTATCGATGCCGTTGTAGAAGCGCGCGAGCAGCGCCGGGAAGTAGCGCGTCTCGCCGTCCAACAACAGACTGAGCCCCGGTCCTAGCAACAAGGCGAATACAACCGGCGTACCGAAGGCCATCAACAAGATGAAAAACCAGAAGAACGCCGTCGACATGACTCAGCGCTCTTCGTCGCGTTGCATGACCGGCACGACGCCGACCAGCAGACTGGAGATCTGGCCGCTGATCGCATCGCTCAATAATCGCAGCGTCGCCTCGAGCGAGACAAGCAGCAGGGCCGTCAAGGCGACGGGCACGACTGCATAGATCCAGGCCATGGATATGCCGAGGGCGGTTGAGGTGATGGTGGTGCCGCGCCCCACGAAAGCGAAGCTCTCGATCAGGAACATCAAACAAATCCAACCGATGAGCAGATTGACCAGTATGCCGACGAAGCACAGCAAGCGCGGTGACAGTCCCTCGATAAAGGCCGTGATGGCGACATGACCCGCCGACCGGTAGCCGAGCGGCGCAGCCAGCAACGCGCTCCAAACGAGTGTCATGCGGGCAACATCTTCGGCCCAGTCGAGCGTGTGATTGAATAGTGCGCGCGAAAGGATCTGCGCCAGCGCGACGAACAGCATCACGCCGAGCAGCAAAGCAGAAAAGGAAAGCCCCCATCTTGCGATGGGGGCATTCACTGCCTCGAGGGCGCGGATCGCGGTGTGAAGCGTTCGGTTCAACACCGCCACATGTTACTTCGCGCCGAAGTTGAAGCGCGCCTGAACACCGAAGTAACGATCGGCATCCCGCGGGATCTGCAGACGGGCCGCACCGCCAGGGCCACCACCGGTCTTGAGCACGGTGTAGGACTTGTCGGCGAGGTTGCGACCGATGAGGGCGATACGGAAGCGATCGCTCGAATCGGTCAGCGCGACGGTCAGATCAACCGTCGTGTAGCCGGGGATACGCAAAGCCGCCGGCTCGTTGAGATCGGAGAAGCTCGAACTCTGGAAGGCAACCACCGCGTTGGTCGTCAGCGTGTAGCTACCCACTGGAGCCGCCAATTCACCGAGCAGAGATGCCTTCCATTCCGGCGCCAGCGGCAACTTCGTCCCGGCGCGAACGGTGGCATTTTGGCCGGGCGGAGTGAAGAAGTTGTCGACCTTGGCATCGGTGTAGGCCACGCCCGCACCGAGCGTGAACATGTCGGTCGGCTTGGCCTGCACATCCACCTCGAAGCCCCTCGAGGACACTTCACCCGCGTTGGTCAGCGTGGTGATCAGCGTGCCGTTCAGGAACAGGAAGTTGTTGGCCTGAAAGTCGTCGTACTTGGCGTCGAACACGGCGGCGTTCAACAGCATCATGCCATCGAGCAAGGTGCTCTTGAGACCAAGTTCGATGGAGTCTGCGGTCTCGGCATCGATGACTGCCGTGTTGTTCGGGCCCATATTGAAAAACACGTTGTACGCCGGACCCTTGTAGCCGCGGGCGTAGGACGCGTAGACCATCACGTCGTCGTTGAGGTCGTATTGCAGACCCGCACGACCCGAGACGTTGTCCGACTTGTTGCTGCCCTTGAAGCCAGACAAACTGGTCAGGATGCCCGGCTGTCCTGCAAACGGCGTCGGTACGCGGTTGTGGAAGTAGCTGAGATCATCCTGCGTCCAGCGCAGACCCGCGATGAGCCGCGCGCTGTCCGAGATGTTCCAGGTGCCATCGGCGAAGGCGGCAAGGTTCTTGAAGTCCGCGCCGAAGGTGGCGTTGGAGAAGGTGCTGACGTACGTGGACGAGCCCGAACGACACGGACGCTGGCCCGTTGCATCGGCCGCCAACGTCGTCGCCGTGCAGTTGAAGATGTTGCGCTGGAAGAAACGCTCGGATTCGGTCTTGGAGTAGTAGGCACCGAGAACGTAATCGAGCGCCTCACCGCCGCGCGAAGCGAGGCGGAACTCCTGCGAGATCGTCTTGGTGGTCTGCGGACCAAAGTCGTGCAGCTGCGCGAAGGCATTGCCGACATAGGGTGCCGCAACGTCGATCCAGTCACCCTCGCGATACTCGGTCGCATCCCAAGTACGGTAGGCGGTGATCGTGGTGAAGGTGCCCATGCCGACATCGATATCGCCCTGCAGCGACACACCCCAAGCCTCTTCGGTGGAGCGCATCTGCAGATCTTGCTTGACCTGTCGGGTGTCATCGCCCAAGAAGGTCACGCCGCGATAGATCGACGAGTAGGCGTTGGCATTGGCGCCGGTCGGCGCCAGACCGATGACCTCGACGCAGCAGTTGTCGTCGGATTTGCGGTAGTCGCCGATGAAGGTCCAAAGATTGGCGTCGCCGCCGAACTCCCACATCGTGCGCAGGCCCTTGCGGTCGTAACCGTTCAGGTCACCGCCGGCGGCAGTCGTCGAGAGGTTGTCGATATAACCGTCGAACTCGCCGAAGGTCATGGTGGTGCGTGAACGCACGTTCTCTGAAATCGGCAGATCGATGGCGCCCTTGACGCGCATCTCGTTGCCTTCGAACCAGCTGACATCGACGTAGCCGCCCAGCTCGTCGCCCGGTCGCTTGGAGACGATGTTCACCACACCCGCGGAGGCATTCTTGCCGAACAAGGTGCCCTGCGGACCACGCAGTACTTCGACGCGCTCGATGTCGTAGAGATCACCGAAAGCCTCGCCCGCCGAGGAGAGCACCACGCCGTCGAGCACGGTCGCAACGCTCGGCTGTGCGGCGATCGCGAAGTTGATGGTGCCCACACCGCGCAGGAAGAGCGACTGGTTGAGCGACGTGTTGGTTTTACGCAGATTGAGCGAGGGCACCAGCGTGCGCAGCGCCTCGACGTTGAAGCCGCCGGTCGCTTCGGCGAGCGCGCCGCTGACCACCGATACGGCGATCGGCACGTCCTGCAGGCGCTGTTCGCGCTTCTGGGCCGTGACGACGATTTCGTCGAGACGACCGTCGCCCGATGAATCCTGTGCCAGGGCAGTCAGCGGCAGGCTGGCAGCGCAAAGGGCGGCCACGGCTCTCGCGACGACTTTACTGATCGACATCGTTGAGTCCCCTTTTTGGTTGTACGGGCGCCTCAAGCCGGGCGCCATTTGACGGTTTGACGCTAACAAACATTTTTATGTCTTACAACCCTTATATAAGACATTGGACTTGGCCCGAGAGGCCGGGGTTGCGGCGTTTATGCAACAACGGCCGTTCGGGGATCGGGATGGCCTTCAGGCACGAAGGCCGCGATCCGTCCAAGCGGCAGCTCGAGCTGATGAACGCGCCCGCCCGCGATCGGCTGACCGTCATCGAGCCAGCGCCAGGCCCCTTGCGGCAGATACACCGTCACCCTGCCCTCTGCGTTCAGGCAGGGCGCGACCAGCAGGTCATCGCCAAACATGAATTGGTCTTCGAAGCCCCAAGCGGCGCAATCGTCGGGGAAGGCAAGCACCATAGGCCGCTGCACCGGCAGACTCGTCGCGGCAGCTTGGCGCACGATCCGGCGTAGATAGGGCCGCAGTTGCTCGCGCAGCGCGAGGGCCTGATTGGCGAAATCTTCGGCCTCGTCGCCATAACTCCACGGCTCGCGCTGGCCGATGCCGTGTAGCCGCAGGTGTGCCGAAAAAATCGCCGCCTGCAGCCAGCGCACATAGAGCACGGGATCGCGCTGATCGCCGTAAAAACCACCCACGTCGGTGGCATAGAACGGCGCACCGCTCAGTCCCCAAGACAGGCCGCTGCGCAGATTGCCCGCGAGACCGCCCCAATCGGCTTGCGGATCACCACCCCATTGCGACGGATAGCGCTGCGAGCTCGACCAGCCGGCGCGACTGAACAGAAACGGGCCATCGCGCGAGAATTTTTCGGCAGCCTCGTAAACACAGCGGTTGTAGAGCAACGCGTAAATGTTGTGCAGCGCATCGCCCTGCGAACCATCGCTCGCCCGCATGTGCGGCTCGATCTGTTCGCCGAAGTCGGCCTTGATCATGTCGATGCCGAGTTCGAAGAGGGCCCGATGCTGATCACGCCACCACGCGTAGGCCTCGGGATGCGTGAAATCGAGCAGACCAGACTCTGGGAGCTGCGTCAGCACCGCGCCGAAGGGCTCGGGGTCCCAGGCATAGCGATACGCTTCGCCGTTGCGGGCATCGCGGATCAGCCAGCCTTTGGCCGCGAGGTCTGCGAACAGCGGATTTTTGACCGAGACCAAGGGGTACTCCCACACGCAGATGCGAAAACCCAAGGCCTTCAGTGCATCGATCGTGGGCTTGGGATCCGGGTAACGTTTTGGGCACCACTCGAAAGCGAAGCGGGTATCCGTGTCCTGCCACGCCCGGCCATCGAAAGTGATGACCTCGCAGGGCATGCTGCGACGCCGCACTTCGCGGGCCACAGTCAATATTTCTTCGGCGTCCCGGTAATACGCGCGGGAGAGAATGACGCCGAGACTCCAATCGGGTGGTACAGGCGAATGTCCGGTCAAGGCGGTGTAGTGTGCGAGCTGCGCCGCCCCGCCCTCGCCCGCGAACACAAAGAGATCAAGTTCGATATCTTCGATCGCGAGCACATACGCACGCTGAGACCAAGGGCCGTGGCCGACGCCATGCGTCACCGGTGCCGGCGTGTGCACGAAGGCGCCCCAGCCCTCGGGACTCCAGGCAAAGGGCACGTTCTTGTAGCTCCACTCGGCATTGAGGCCGAGTGCATCACGGTTGAACGAGCGCAATAACTGACCGCGCTTGTCGAGACGCCCCGATTTCTCGCCAAGACCATAGACGGGTGTCGAAGGCCCGAGCTCGAGCGCGCACAGCCATCGGCCCGCATGCCGTGCCAGCGGTGGCAACCGGAAGCGGCGTACGAAGTGCCCGTCTGAGGGCGAGCTCTGTACGAGGCGGTCATCGCGTCGCAACTCGAAACTGAACGGCGCATGACCGATATGCAGCTCGAGCAACGCACCATCATGGGTGCGCGCGCAGAGTTTTGAACCGTCGGACGATGCACTCACCGTCAACTCGGCGGAGAGTGGCGTCGTATCGCCACAAAGAATTCCGTAATCGCGCACATCCGCAGCACTGCGCACACGCAGGCCGAACTCGTGCAATGACAAACGCAGCGTGCCCTGCGTAGTGGGCAGATGCAGCACGTGCTCGCGGAGCTGCGGCCGACCGGTGACCGCCGCGGGCGCGATCCGTCCCCAGTTGGGGGCCTCAATGTCAAAGATTTCTGCAGCAGGCATCGAACGACTCTCGAGGGCGTGGGTTACGCGTCAGGCGAGCTCGAGCACCGGGATCTGCCAGCGGGCAGCCAAGGCACGCAAGGCATCGCGATGCTCGCCATAGGCGAGTGCGAAGTGATGTTCGAGCGCCTCGTCGAGAATACGCGCACTCACGTCGGCCGCCGACCGATCGAAACGGATCGTCCCGGAGCAGCCCGTGAAAGCCATCGGCGCCCGGATGACCTCGGCGCCCGCCAACACGAGCTTGAGGGCGTTGCGCGAGCGCGAGATCCGCGCGAGGGTGATGCGACCGGGTTTGATCGGAAACTGATGCAGCAACGGCATGCGTCGATTGGTGTGGATCGTCGCTTCGGGCTTGAAGTCCGGATCGCACATCGAGAGCGGCGCAAGTCCGCAGTGCCAGATCACCGCTGTATTGTCGGCGGCGGTGATGTCGACGAGATCGGCCATCCAGGCGGGCTCGCCGGCGAGCTCTTGCAAAATGAGCTGCGTGAACGAACCGTTGACGTCGGCTTCGCAGGCCGAGGGCACTTTTTTCTGGTTCATCATGGCCATGGGACCGCAGGCCGCACAGCCGTATTGGGTAAACATCTCGGGCCAGCAGCGCACCGCAAGACCACGCGCGCCCGTGTCACGCTGCACATCTTCGAGTGCGCAAAAGACCCGGAACGATCGATCGAGTTGAGCCTGATCGACTTCGGCGAGCCCAACCACTTGGGCCTCGGCGGCGTGCTTCACGTGCTCGACGCGATCCGCATCGGTAGCGCGCGCACGATCAAAGAGCTCATCGAGGCTCACATGACCGACCTGAATATTGGCGAGGCGCGTCAGCAGTTCGGGATCGTATTCGCAGGTGTCGAAACCATCGGGATGTTGACCGACGACCGTGATGCGCGAATTGGCGAGTGCGCGGAGCACACGATCCGCCTCGCGTTCGGCCGCATGCGCGCCGTCCTGCATCACCGCGCCTGCGGCGCTCGCGGGTAAGGTGTAGCGACGCGCCAGCGCGCGCAGGCTCTCATCAAGACCGGGCGCTGCCGGATCCGCATACAGCGAGCCATGCGACACGCCCGCGCGACCGAGCGCATGCGCGGCGAGATTGAGTCCGCAATAGGCATTGAGTCGCAGCCGACCGCCGATACGTGGCTCGGGTACGGCCCAGATCGCGAGCGGCGAGCTCGCCTCGCGCGCGAGCTTCACCGTCATCGTCGCATCGGTAAAGGTCACCTGCAAAATCAGCAGCAGGTCGATGGGCCCTGCTGCAGCGATCTCGGCCACTGCGCGTTCGGCAGCGTCACGGTCGAACAGCAGCTCGCGCGGACCCACGCAGCGGATGCCCGCCGCCTCGAGCGCAGCGAACGCGCGGTTTTTCATGTCCTCGGCAAAGGGAACATCGAACGTGGGCCGCGCCAATGCGGCAACACCGAAGGTCAACATGAATCAGCCACCAAAACCCGGATAAACGTGACGGAACGTGGCATCTGCCGGCAGCACGCGCGCACCACCCGCACCGAAACCGCGATGAGCCTGCCACGGTTGCGCGGTGTGATCGGTCAATTCATTGAGCGAGCGCATGTACTCCACGGCCTCGCCCCGCAGCACCTGTCGAATCGCATCCCAATCGGGAAACTGCTCGAACGCCTTCAGCCAAATCGCCCGGCCAGCGAGATAACCCGACGCACCGGCGCGATAAGCGTGGGTGAGGATGCGGCGAAACTCTTCCATACCGGCACCGGCGGAGAGCATTACCCACGGCCGCCCGGCGGCTTCGCCCAGTGCATCGAACCAGCGCTGCGCCTCTTCCCAGCCCGGCGCCCCGACACCAGGGACATCGGCCGCTGCGAGCGGGCTTTCGAGCTTGAAGAGATCGACGCCGAATTTTGGATCGGCAAATGTCCGCACACTCTCGAGCACGAACTCGGGATGCTTGCTCTTCATCTCGATGTAGTCGCGTGTCTGCTCGGCATCTGCAGCGAGCGGGTAGACCAGCAGCTCGAACACGAACGGAATGTCGTAGCGCGCGCACGCTTCGCCGATACGCTGCGTGAAATCCTGCTGCGCGCGGCAGATCTCGAGGGCGGCATCAGGGCGATACCAAGTGAGCACCTTGACTGCGTCGGCACCGATCCGTTTGATCTTCTCCACAGACCAATCGTCGATCTCGGCTGAGAGACGCCCGCCCGGCGTCTCGCGAAAGATCGAGTCCTCGAGCGTGACGATGAGTCCCCGTGAAGCCTGCAACTTGGTCACACCGCGCGGATATGCGTAGTGCGGATCGAGCAGCATGGCTGAGGACTCGCCCTGCAGCTCTTCGATGAGCATTTCTTTGAATCCGGCGACATCTTCCCACGGCGCCTCCGCAGTGCCACGCTTGGCCTTGATCGGATTCTTGATCGGCGGTCGCTGATCGACGGCGGTCATCTTGAAGCGGCCATTGGCGTCGGCCATGCGACGCATGCCCCAGTACTTGCCTGCTGACGGTGTCATGTCTTCTCCAACAATGAATCTCTTTCGGCACGGGTCGGCGCACCAGCGCGGCCGCCGTGACGCGTCACCTTGACAGCCGCCGCAGCGCAAGCCGCACGCACCGCCTCACGCTCGCTGCAGTGCTCGGCCAGCGCCAACGCGAAGGCGCCGTGCCACACATCGCCCGCGCCGAGCGTGTCGACTGGAGTGACGCGGAAAGCGGGCACGTACTGCACGGGAAGGGCATCGCCATCGAGAGCGACGCCATTAAGCGTGTCGCCATATCGCCCATCGGCGATCGCGACGCCCTGCGCACCGAGCGTCACGCCGCACCAGCTGCGTACCGATGCCGCGATACCACGCAAAGCTGCCTCGATATCGTGCGGATCGTCGCCGCAGCCGCTGAAATCGCGCAGCCCGGCCAAAGAAAATGCCACATGGGTTGCAGCCGCAAGCAGTCGACCGTCCTTGGGCACGGGGACATCGGCATCGAGCACGGCGGGCAGGCCGCGTGCGCGCGCCATGCGCAACACCGCCTCGGCGCCCTCGGGCCAACGCGTGTCGGCGAGCACCGCATTCACGTCCTGCCAATCGATTTCGGCGAGCAACCACGCCGGGTCGGTCGGCATCGCCAGGTCCGTGTGGTTGACGATCAGGCGCTCGCCCGCGTCGTCGATGAACACCGCCGAGAGCGAGGACTGGTGGCCGGCGAACCGCCGCACGTGACGGCAATCGACGCCCAAATCGAGCAACTCGGCGGCAATGGTATCGGCGATGGCATCGTCACCGACCCGGGCAGCGAGCCGCGCGGCCCCACCCAGCCGCGCAATGGCGACCGCAGCCGTGGCCGCAGGCCCACCGCCCACGGCCCGAAAGCCGGTTGCCCGATGTTTTTCTGCGCTGCGCGGCAGCTGCGGCGTGCGGAAGATGAAGTCCTGCACGGCGTGACCGACGCACAGCACCCGCCTCATGTGAAGGTGACGTCGTAGACCAGCGTGCTCGTGTCGCAGCGACTCAGTCGCCATTCGACGCGTTTGCCATTGACCGAGTGCGCCACACGCTCGACTTCGAGCAGCGGCGTACCGAGCGGAACGCCGAGGCGGCGCGCGTCTTCCTTGCGGGCGACGTCGGCCCGCAACTTCTCGTGGGCTGCGACGATGTTCACCGCGTACTCGCGCTGATAAAGCGCATAGAGCGCATTGGGCAGCGGCGAATGCGCATCGAGCTTGGGAAAATAAAGCTCCGGCAGCACGATGCGCTCGAGCGCGACCGGGTGTTCATCGATGAATCGCGTGCGCACGATCTCGAACACCTCGGCCGTCTCCGGGAGTTCGAGTGCCTTGGCCTCGTGGGGCTTGATGCGTCGATGACGCACCTGCTCATCGCCGCTCGTCGGCACGGCACGCTGCCCATCGGGCCGCGACAACCGGAAGAAGCGGAACAACGAGCGCTCCTGCGTCAGCTCGGCGACGTAGGTGCCCTTGCCCTGTCGACGGTCGATGACCTTGTCGAGTGCGAGCGCATCGAGCGCTTTGCGGACGGTGCCCTGACTGACACCGAGCTGCGCGGCCAAGGCCTGTTCGCTGGGCAACGACTCGCCGGGCTTCCATTCGCCCTCGGCGATGCGCTTGACCAGGGTCTCGTAAACTTGGCTGTAGAGTGGGCGGTACTGCGGAGCGCTATCCATCTTGATCGGGTCCTCTGAAGCGGCCCGAAATGGTAGCCCGGCGCTTGCAGCCACAGGTGTCATGTGTTTAGTATCTTATATAAGACTTGCAGTCCGCAAGCGAATCCAGGAGTCGAGGAGTGAGCGTTCCCCAATTGCTCGTGCATGACCGCAAAGACAACGTCGGTGTGGTCGTGGTCGAGGACCTCAAGGCCGGCACCGACATGCTCTGCGTGGTGACCGAAGACAATTCGGACTTCCGTCTGGTCGTGAAACACGACGTACCGATTGGTCACAAAGTCGCGCTCACCGATCTCAAGGTCGGCGACTCGGTCACCAAGTACGGCCAGGACATCGGTCGCATCGTTGCGCCGGTCGCCCGTGGCGAACACGTGCACGTTCACAACCTCAAGACCAAGCGCTGGTAGGAATCCGCCGATGACTCACGCCAACAAAAAAATCTGGGCCTACCGTCGCGAAAACGGCCGTGTGGGTGTTCGCAACTACGTCGCCATCCTGCCGGTCGACGACATCTCGAACGCCGCTTGCGAGGCGGTTGCCAACAACATCAAGGGCACCATTGCACTGCCGCACGCCTATGGACGGCTGCAATTCGGTGCCGATCTCGATCTGCACTTCCGCACCATGATCGGCACGGGTGCGAACCCCAATGTCGCCGCCTGCATCGTCATCGGCATCGAACCGGGCTGGACGCAACGCATCGTCGAGGGCATTGCCAAGACCGGCAAGCCGGTCGCTGGCTTTTGGATCGAAGGCAATGGCGATATCGCCACGGTGGCTGCCGCTTCGCGCAAGGCCAAAGAATTCGTGCATATGACCTCCGGACAAGTGCGCGTCGAGTGCGACATCGCCGAACTCTGGGTCGCGGCCAAGTGCGGCGAGAGCGACACCACCACCGGACTCGCCTCCTGTCCCACGGTCGGCAACATGTATGACAAGCTGATTCCGGCCGGGCTCTACGGCTGCTTCGGCGAGACGTCGGAACTGACCGGAGCCGAGCATCTCGCGGCGGCGCGCGCCGCCACACCCGAGGTGCGCGAGAAATTCATGAAGACCTGGCAGTCGTATCAGGATGACGTGATCGAGGCACACAAGACCTCCGATCTCTCCGAGAGCCAGCCGACCAAGGGCAATATCGCGGGCGGTCTCACCACCATCGAAGAAAAAGCGCTCGGCAACCTCGAGAAGATCGGCAAGAAAGTGAAGTTCATTGACGTCCTCGAGCCCGCCGAAGCACCGGAACGTGGTGCGGGCCTCTACTTCATGGACACCTCCTCTGCGGCTGCCGAGTGCTGCACGCTGCAAGCCGCCGCCGGCTATGTCGTGCACATTTTTCCGACCGGTCAGGGGAACGTGATCGGCAACCCGATCATGCCGGTGATCAAAGTAACGGGTAATCCACGCACTGTGCGTCTGATGCCGGAGCACATCGACGTCGATGTGTCGGGTGTGGTGCGTCGCGAAATGACGATCGACCAAGCGGGCGACGTGCTCATCGATTGCATCGCGCAGACCGCCAACGGACGACTCACCGCCGCCGAGGCGCTCGGCCATGTCGAGTTCGTCATGACCAAGCTGTATCGGAGCGCTTGATCCGGCACGGTCACGCCGCAGCGGTAGCCTCGCGACCCGGGAGACACGCATGACGACTGCAATCCGCCTGAGTTTGGCGGAGGCCGAGACGCTGGCCTTCGACACGCTGCGCGCCAATGGGGCGAGTGCAGAGGCCGCGAGGGCAACCGCGCGCGCCCTGGCAGCGGCCGAAGCCGACGGACAAGCGGCGCATGGCTTGAGCCGCGTGCCCTCTTACGCGCTGCAAGCGCGCAGCGGCAAGGTACAAGGAGGCGCAGTGCCCGTCGTCACGCATCCGGCGCCTGGAATCCTGTGCGTCGATGCCGGACTCGGCTTCGCCTACCCGGCCATCGATGTTGCACTCGATGCACTTATCCCGCTCGCACGCGCGCAAGGGATCGCGGTAGCCGCCATTCATCACTCGCATCATTTCGGACAGGTGGGTGCACACGCGGAGCGCCTCGCCGAAGCCGGTCTCGTCGCGCTGATCTTCGGCAATACGCCAAAGGCCATGGCGTTTCACGGCGGCAGCCGCGCCATGCTCGGTACCAACCCGCTCGCCTTCGCGGCGCCGACGGGTGACGGCACACCTGCGCTCGTCATCGACCTCGCCCTCTCGGTCGCAGCACGCGGCAAGATCGTCGCCGCACAGAAGGCGGGTAAATCGATTCCCGAAGGTTGGGCCGTCGATGCGGCGGGTCAACCCACCACCGATCCGACCGCGGCACTCGCCGGCACGCTCTCGCCGATTGGCGGCGCCAAAGGCGGTGCGCTCGCCCTGATGGTCGAGATCCTCGGTGCCGCGCTGACCGCCGGCGCTTTTGGTTGGGAGGCGAGTTCATTCTTTGATGCCGAAGGCAAAGCACCCGATATGGGGCATCTTTTCATCGCCATCGACCCAGGCCCCAGCTCTGGCGGCGCCTTCGCCGCGCGAATGTCGACGCTGCTCGCGATGATGGCTGAGGAACCCACCGTGCGCTTGCCGGGTTCGCGTCGGCTCGCCGCCCGCGACAAAGCGCGCACTCAAGGTATCGAGATCACTGCTGCACTGCACGCCGAAATCCTCGCGCTGCAGACGAGCGCCGGGAGACACTGAGCATGGCCGAGATCATCATCAGCGAATTCATGGATGAGGCCGCAATCCGCGACGTACTGGCCGGTCGCGATGTCGTCTACGACCCGAAGCTCGTCGATCGTCCGGATGAGCTCATGCAACTTTTGCGTGAGGCCCGTGCACTCGTGGTTCGCAACCGCACTCAAGTGCGCGGCGCGCTGCTCGAGGCCGCGCCGCAGCTCGAGGTGGTCGGTCGGCTCGGCGTCGGCCTCGACAACATCGATGTGGAAGCTTGCAAGGCGCGCAATATCGCCGTCTATCCAGCCACCGGCGCGAACGATGTCTCGGTGGCCGAGTACGTAATCACCGCGATGCTGGTGCTGCTGCGCCGCGCCTGGTTTGCGACGCCCGCCGTCATCGGCGGACAGTGGCCACGCATGACGACCATCGGTCGCGAGGTGTCGGGTAAAGTGCTCGGTCTCGTGGGGCTCGGCGGCATCGCGCGCGAAACCGCGACGCGCGCCCGGGCGCTCGGCATGACGGTGCTCGCGCACGATCCGTTGCTGCCCGCCACACATCCGGCCTGGCAACTCGCCGCACCTGTTTCTTTGGCCGAACTGCTGGCGAGTGCCGACGTGCTCAGCCTGCATGTGCCGCTCACGCCCGCCACGAAGAACATGATCGGCGCGACCGAGCTCGCCGCGATGCGCGCCGGCGCGATTCTGGTCAATGCGGCGCGCGGCGGCATCGTCGACGAAGCGGCCCTTGTCGCTGCCTTGCAGAGCGGACATCTGGGTGGCGCAGCACTCGACGTTTTTGCCACCGAGCCGCTCGATGGCACGCAGGGCAGTCGCTTCGCCGACGTCCCCAATCTCATCCTGACACCCCATATCGCCGGGGTCACCGAGGAGTCCAACGTTCGGGTCAGCGAGGTCACCGCCCGCACGGTACTCGCGCATCTCGATGGCAAGACCGCGGCTCGATGAGCGAGCCGCCGAGCGAAATCTTTGATCTGCTGATCGTTGGCGGCGGCATCAACGGCGCCGGGATTGCGCGCGACGCCGCAGGTCGCGGCCTGAGAGTCTTGCTCGTCGAACAGGACGATCTCGCCGCGCACACCTCTTCGGCCAGCACCAAGCTGATCCACGGTGGCTTGCGATACCTCGAGTTTTACGAATTCAATTTGGTACGCAAGGCGCTAGCCGAGCGCGAAGTCCTGTTTGGCATCGCCCCGCACATCATGTATCCACTGCGCTTCGTGATGCCGCATGATGCCTCCTTGCGTCCGGCATGGATGATCCGTGTGGGACTCTTTCTCTACGATCATCTGGCACGACGACGCACGCTGCAGAGCTCGCGCGGCATCGACCTGCGTGCGCATCCCGCCGGCGTGCCGCTGCGTGACACCTATCGTCGCGGCTTCGAATATGCCGACGGCTGGGTTGACGATGCGCGCCTGGTGGTACTCAACGCACTCGATGCGCACGAGCGGGGCGCGCGAATTCGCACGCGCACGCGCTGCGAGCGACTGCAGCCAATGCCGGGCGCGACGGGAGAGACGCTTTGGTCGGCCACGCTGCGCAGCGCTACGGGTGAGAGCGATCTCGTCCAGGCGCGCGCGGTCGTCAATGCGACCGGTCCCTGGGCCGCTGCACTACACGATGCGGCCGTACCCGGAAAATCAAAACACGGCCTGCGTCTCATCAAAGGCAGTCATATCGTGGTGCCCCGCTTATTCGACCATGACTACGCCTATATCCTGCAGGCGAGCGACCGGCGCATCGTGTTTGCGATTCCGTACGAGGCGCAGTTCACGCTGATCGGCACGACCGATGTCGAATATCACGACGACCCGCAGGCGCCGCACATAGACCAGAACGAGATCGCTTATCTTTGTGCCGAAGCAAGCCGTTACTTTTGCAAACCGGTGCGCACGGAAGATGTGGTGTGGACCTACTCCGGTGTACGCCCACTGCTCGAGGATGAATCGACCGACGCGCGTGCCGTGACCCGCGACTACGCCCTCGAGCTGCAGCAGACGCCGGCACCGCTGCTGAGCGTATTCGGCGGCAAGATCACGACCTATCGCGCGTTGGCCGAAGAAGTCATGGACCACCTCGCGCCACTACTCGGCTGCGGACGCACTGCGTGGAGCGGCAAGACGCCGCTGCCAGGAGGTGATCTCGCGCCCTCGTTCGAGGACTTCGTGAACACCCTGGTGCGACGCTACCCGCAGCACCGACGAGCGCTGCTTGAGCGCTGGGCGCGGGCCTATGGCTCACGCGTCACGCAGATCTTGGGCGAGTCCGACAGCAGCGACGCCTTGGGTCGCGAGGTGGCGCCCGATCTTTACGAGACCGAGCTGCGCTATCTCGTCGCTCGCGAATGGGCGGTGACCGCTGACGATGTGCTGTGGCGACGCAGTAAACTTGGCCTGCGTCTGAACGCCGACGCGGTACGCGCCGTCGACGAGTGGTTGTCGGTGCATGCGGAATCGATTCGCGCGAGATCCTGAGGGAGGTCCTTATGAGTCGCTGGATACTGGCTCTCGATCAAGGCACAACGAGTTCGCGCTCCATCCTGTTTGACCATGACGGGCAAATCGTCGCGATCGCGCAGCGCGAGTTCACGCAGCATTTCCCGCAGTCGGGCTGGGTCGAGCACGATGCAAGCGAGATTTGGTCGACGCAGTCGGCCACCCTACATGAGGTGCTGGAACACGTCGGCGGCTCCGCCCGAGACATTGCGGCAATCGGCATTACCAACCAGCGCGAAACCACCGTGCTCTGGGATCGCGCGAGCGGCGAGCCTGTGGCGCCAGCGATCGTCTGGCAGGATCGCCGCACCGCCGATGTATGCGCGACTCTGCGTGCGGAGGGTCACGAGCCCGAGGTCACGCGGCGCACCGGCCTCTTGCTGGACCCCTATTTCTCCGGCACCAAACTCGCTTGGCTGCTCGATCATGTGCCGGGTGCCCGAGCGCGCGCCGAGCGCGGCGAACTGTGCTTCGGCACGATCGACAGTTGGCTGGCCTGGAAGCTCTCTGGCGGTCGACACCACGTTACCGACGTTTCGAATGCGAGCCGTACCTTGCTGCTCAATTTGAACGGTGACTGGGACGAGTGGATGCTGCAGTTGCTGCGTATCCCGCGCGCGGTATTGCCGCGTCTGCTGCCCTCGAGCTTCGAGGCTGGCATCCGTGTGGCCATTGGCGATGTCGAGGTGCCGCTCACGGGTCTCGCGGGCGATCAACAGTCGGCGCTCTTCGGCCAAGCTTGCCTGCAACCCGGCATGGCCAAAAATACCTACGGCACCGGTTGTTTCATGCTCATGCACACGGGCGATCAACCCCTTGTTTCGCAGCATCGATTGCTGACCACCATTGCCTGCTCCACGACGGCAACCCCCCTGCAATATGCGCTGGAGGGCAGCGTGTTTGTCGGTGGTGCCGTCATCCAGTGGTTGCGGGATGGTCTCGGCTTCGTCAAAAACGCCGCCGAAATCGAGGCGCTCGCCAATAGCGTGAGCGATCACGGTGGGGTGTACGTAGTGCCGGCTTTCGCCGGGCTTGGCAGTCCGCATTGGGATCCGTTTGCGCGCGGTGCGATCGTCGGCATCACCCGCGGCACGACCCGTGGTCACATTGCGCGCGCCGCGACCGAAGCGATTGCCTTCCAGAGCGCGGAGCTGCTGCAGGCCATGCAGAAAGACGCTGCCGCACCGCTGCGCGAACTGCGCGTCGATGGTGGCGCGTCACGCAATAATTCTTTGATGCAGTTTCAGGCGGATCTGCTGGGCGTCCCCGTGATTCGCCCTGCTGTCACCGAAACCACGGCGCTTGGTGCAGCGTATCTTGCAGGGCTTGCGGTCGGGTTCTGGTCATCAACCGAAGAAATCACCGCGCGCTGGCGCATCGAACGGCGCTTCGAGCCGCAGATGGGGCGCGATGAGGCCGCGGCGCGCATGCACGAGTGGTCGCGCGCCGTGGAACGCTCGCTAGGCTGGATCGTCGCCTGACGAGCCCTCGCCTGAGGAGTCGTCGCCTGAGGCCTCGTTGCCTGAGGCGTCATCGCGCGCTGGCCCGCTCTTGAGACGGGTCTGGTGCGTGTGACGAAACTTGTTGCCGTAGACATCCTCGCCCTTGTGATAGCGCCGCCCAACGCCATCTGGGCGCAACACGTCACGCTCGGCGCGTTCGCGACCGAAATCCTGCGCGGCTTGCTGTTCTTCGGCGATTTGCTCGGGCGTAAATAGCTCGCTCGCATCGACGAGTTCGAAATTCTCGACATAGTGCCGCGGATAAGGAATGACGCCGGCGATCACGTCACCGATGCCGATTTCCACGGGGAAGTTGGCGCGGGTCAGCTTCAGATTGAAGGTGAAATCGCGGCGCAGATTGTCCGATTCCACGACGCCCGTCATGTTCTGCAGCCCATCAATGAAAAAGTTCGGTGGCTGCAAGGTCAGCAAGTTCACGCCCGGTGGCGTGCGCAGTGCGAATGCCGCCTGCACGGTCACGATCCCGAGTCCGAAATTGGAGACGATGGTCTGCAAACTGCCGTGGCGCTCGAGATCCTCGGTATTGTGCAGGGTCACGGTCGTATCCTGCGGATCCGGCCCGCCGTTCCACAGCAGCGTCGCGTTCCAGAGCGAACGCATCGCAAAGCCGTACTGATTGCCGATCACCAGCGGCAAACAAAAATAAGCGTGGCGTGAAAACCAGTCGCGTTTGTTGCGACCGCGAAGATTGATATAGACCTCGCCATGGCGACCTCGATAAAAATCATCGTACGGCACGGCGGCGATCAGGTTTTCGGGGACTTCGATCATCGGCGATAACTCATCCGGACCCGACTCAACGAAACTCGTGGCGATGCGCGGCATCGAAGGTGAGGAACGAGGCGATCGTGTGTCGCATGCCGCGCGTCACCCGACGCACGCCATGCAGGAAAAAGAGCGTCCCCGGAAAGACAATCAAGGTGCGCGGCGTCGGCTTGAGCTCGAGCCCGAGGTTCGGAAAATAGATTTCGCCGCCCTCGTAATCGTCATTCAGATACATCACGGTGGCCAGATCGCGCCACGGAAACGGATGGGCTGCACCGCCCGGGTTCTCGCTGTCGGCATGCGGCTGCAGCTCATAGCCCTCGGGCCAACGCGCAAAGTTGATGAGATCGGAATAAAGCGGTGGCTGCGGACCGAGTTCGGCCTCGAGCAACGCCGAAACTCGCGCAATGATTCGATCACGCGTACTGCGAAAGATCTCGCGAATGTCGGCGTCATCGATGTCATCGGGCGTCAGCGTGCGCCCTTTCCAGTAATCCGCGGCGTCGATGCTGCCAAAGGCCTGCTCGTTGCCCATCGCAAACTCTAGCAAGCGCCGATGTTCGGTGGGCTCGAGGAACTGCGGATCGATCAACGGAAAGCTCGGCAGCGCATCGATCTCGACGCGGGAGGCACGCATATCAATCGCCGGCAGGATCAGGGGCGGCACCATCCGCCGCATCGCTCGCCGCGCGCGCCGCGTTCTCGTTAGCCTTGATCTGCGCGACGCGCATGCGCAGCGTGCGCTCCATTACATCGAGTGCTGCGCCCTCGGGCCAACCGTTGCCGATCATCGACTCGAGCACGGCCTCGGGGGTTTGTCCGGCCTCGATCTGCGTGACCACCCAGCGACGCAGTTCGGGTGTGACCCTGCTGTGGCTCATGGCTGCGAGGATAGCCCACTTCGACGCGGCAGGGGCACTACGGAAAACCCGACGCAGAGCAGCACACCGAGCGGAAAGAGCCACGGAAAGGCCACGAGGTCGCGCTGTTCGGTCAGACCGAAGAAAGCGGCGTTGTGCACGACCAAGACGGCGACCAAGGCAACACCGACGCCGAGCGGCGCACTCGTGATGCGCTCCTTGGGCACGAACAACGCGAGCAAAAAGAGACCGAGCATCGGCCCGTAGGTATAGGCCGTCATCGCAAAGGCGAGCGGGATCAGTCTTTCGTCCGTGCCGGAGAGCAACATCGCAAAGCCCCCAAGCACGACCGCCCATCCGACGACCAGCAGGCGCGACAGCGCGACCGCACGCGTCTCGCCGAGCGTGCCCGCACGATGACCCTCATGGAACATTGTCAGCGTCGTTTCGGCGAGCGCCGACAACACCGGGCTCGACATGGCTGCGGCAAACAAGGCAGCGACCATGAAGCCGCGCAGACCGATCGGCATCTCGGAGAGTATGAACGCGGGGAAAATACGATCCACGTTGTTCGCCACCAACTGCGCAAACTGCGGATCGAGCGGATTGAACTGGTAGAACCCCCAGAGTGCGACGCCCACCAGCAGGAAGAGCACAACCACGAGCTCGCCGAAGTTGCTCACATATAGCGCGATTCGCGCCTCGCGCACCGAGCGGCAGCAGAGCATGCGCTGGGTGTTGAGTTGATCAGTGCCGTAGGCGGCCAGGTTCTGGAAAGGCATGGCGAAGACACCCGCCCAGAACGTGAAGTTGACGCGTGGATCCGTGGACCACTCGAGAATTCGGGTCTTGCCCTCGGCATCGGCAGCGCTCATCAATCCTGCGAACCCATCCGGGTAGGACTGGGTCACGAACAGCACTGCGATGAGCCCGCCGGCGACGAACATCAAAAATTGTACGACGTCGGACCAGACCACCGCCCGGATACCGCCAAGCATGGTGCTGAGCGCTGCAAAACCGACGCTGAGGAACACGCAGCCCACGAAGTCGAGACCCGTAAGCAACTCGAGCACCAGTGCCACGGCGTAGACACGAACCCCCTGCCCGAGCACCGCGCCAATGAAAAACAACAACGCCGAGAGTTTGCCGAAGACGGGACCAAGCTTGTCGCGAATGAAATCGTAGGGGCTCGCGTAGTGCTTTTCGTAGAGTCGCGGCAGGATCCACTGACCGAGAATCGCCTTGGAAATGAGCCCGGCAAGACAGAACTGCAGGTAGCGAAAATCGCCGTCCTGGGCAAAGACGATCGAGGGTACGCCGATGAAAGTCACGCCACTGACGGCCGTGGCCACGATCGAGGCTGAGACCGCATACCAAGGCAAAGAGCGCGAGCCGAGGAAATACTCCCTCGTGTTGCCTTGTCGATCGCGGACGCTGTGACCGATCCAGGTGACGAGCGCAAAATAGGCCGCGACGATGGCCCAGTCGATGGCGTGAAAGTAACCGTTACCCACGTGTGTCACGGCGCAAAGTGCGGCCGGAACCTTCGCCGGGATAGACCCGACCGTTGGCGCCCGGATAGGCATAGCCATTGATCAGCACGCGGCGCGGCACCTCTGATTCGTTGGGTGTACTGCCATGAATGGCGTAGGGCCCAAAGAAAAGCACCGAACCTGCTGCGCCGGTCACGGTCATCGCCTGCGACTCATCGAAGGGCTGCGTCGAAGCGCTCGACATGGGGGTGCCGTAATCGAAGGAACTCGAAGACAGCCGCTCGTCGGGATCCCCGCGCACGGCATCACGCGGAATGAACTTCAGCGGACCATTGTCGCTCGTCATGTCATCGATCAGCATGATCGTCTGCACATACGAGCCGCGCCCATTGAGGTCTCGCCAAGTACCGGGACCTTTGTCGCGATGCTGCACGTCCTGATGCCAGTCAAAGGACACGCCATCATGCGGCATCTTGAAATGCGCCTGACAGAGGAGCTGCTCGCAATGCTCGCTGCCGAGCAGATCGAGCGCCGGTTCGACCAGTCGCCGATCAGCTGCGAGCGCGAGCAGATCGGGTTCGGCGCCGCCGGCCCAGACGACACGCTTGACGATGACCTCGCCCGCAGGCGGCGCATCGAGCACGAAATACGCACCGGCATGGTTCTGCGTCGTGCGCAGCTGCTGCGCCTTGGCGTAGAGCCGCTCGAACGCGGCACGCGCACGTTGCATCTCGGCTTCGGTGAACAGTCCCGGCACGACTGTCCAGCCCTGCTCGAAAAATTCCTTGGACTGTTGCGGGGACAGTTGCATGGTCACGCCGTGCGCCGAGCTCTGGCAATGCAGCTCAAGCCTTGAGCGCCACCAACACCTCATCGAGCATCTTCTTCGCATCGCCGAAGAGCATGCGATTGTTGTCTTTGAAAAAGAGCGGGTTGTCGACGCCTGCGTAGCCCGAAGCCATCGAGCGCTTCATGACGATCGAGGTCTTGGACTTCCACACTTGCAGCACCGGCATGCCAGCAATCGGACTGGTCGGGTCGTCTTCGGCAGCAGGGTTCACGATATCGTTGGCTCCGATCACCATCGAGACGTCGGTATCAGGAAAATCGTCGTTGATCTCGTCCATCTCGAGCACGATATCGTAGGGCACCTTGGCCTCGGCCAGCAGCACGTTCATGTGCCCCGGCATGCGCCCTGCCACCGGATGAATGCCGAAACGAACATTTACGCCCTTCTCGCGCAGCAGACGGGTGATTTCATAGACCGTGTGCTGCGCCTGCGCGACGGCCATGCCGTAGCCCGGAATGATGATCACGTTCTTCGCCGACCGCAGCAGCTCGGCGGTCTCGACGGCGCTGACCGCAACCACTTCGCCCGCAGGTTGCGCACCGCCCGAGGCAGCCGGCGCCGTGCCACCGCCGGTACCGAAGCCACCGGCGATCACGCTGATGAACGAGCGATTCATGGCGCGACACATGATGTAGGAGAGGATCGCGCCCGAAGAGCCAACCAATGCGCCGGTGACGATCAAGAGATCGTTGGCCAGCATGAAGCCGGTGGCTGCAGCCGCCCAACCCGAATAGCTGTTGAGCATCGACACCACCACCGGCATGTCGGCGCCACCGATCGCCATGACCATGTGAATGCCGAACAGCAGCGCAATCACCGTCATGATGGCGAGTGGCATCATGCCCGCATCAGTGCTGCCTGCGCCGACGAATTGGCCGCCGAACCAGATTACGGCGAGCAGGCCGGCAAGGTTGATCCAGTGTCGCGCCGGCAACAGCAAAGGTTTGCCACCGATCTTGCCGGAGAGCTTGCCGAACGCGATCACCGAACCCGAGAAGGTGATGGCGCCGATGAAGATGCCAATGTAGATCTCGGCCTCATGGATCGATTTTTCGGCGCCCTCGTAGACCACCGAGGTATCCACATAGCTGGCAAAGCCTACGAAGCACGCCGCAAGACCCACGAGGCTGTGCATCAGCGCCACGAGCTCGGGCATCTGCGTCATCTGCACGGTGCGCGCGGCATAGAGGCCGATGAGGGCGCCCACGGCGAGCGCACCGACGATGAACGGCAATCCTTCACCGAGATCGACGCGCGGGCCCAGTACCGTCGCGAGCACGGCGAGCGTCATGCCGACGATGCCGAGCAGGTTGCCGCGACGTGAGGTCTCGGGGTTGGACAGACCACCGAGGCTGAGGATGAACAGGATGGCGGCGCCGAGATAGGCGACGGTGGCGAGATTGGCTGACATGACGACGGCCCCTTACTTGCGGAACATCGCGAGCATGCGACGGGTAACGGCGAAGCCGCCGAACATGTTGATGGCGGTGAGGGTGAGCGCGGCCACCGCCAAACCGAGGATCAGCGTATCGGGTCGACCCTCCGTACCCGCAGCGGCGGGTGGCGCGACTTGTACGATGGCCCCGACCGCGATGATGCTGGAGATCGCGTTGGTCACGCTCATGAGCGGCGTGTGCAATGAGGGCGTGACGTTCCACACCACCATGTAGCCGATGAAGCAGGCGAGCACGAACACCGTGAAGTGGCCGAGGAAAGACGGCGGCGCAAAAGCACCGATCAGCCAGAAGAGCAATGCGCCAACACCGAAGGTGATACCGAGCGACTTCGCCGACATGGGTTCGCCCGCGCCGCCATGTCCATGCGAGGATTTCTTTGGCGTGGCGGGCGCAGCCGTCGCGGCAGCCTTGGCCTGCGGCGGTGCAGCCGAGAGTTTGGGCGGCGGTGGCGGCCAGGTGACTTCGCCCGCCTTGACGACCGTAGCGCCACGAATGGCTTCGTCGTCGAAGTTGACGTCGATGTTGCCATCCTTGGTCTTGCACAGCTCTTCGGTGAGCCGCAGCAGATTGGTCGAATAAAGCGTCGAGGCTTGCTTCGACAAACGACTCGGCAAATCGGTGTAACCGATGATGGTCACGCCCTCGCGCACCACCACTTCGCCGGGTACGGTCAGTTCGCAGTTGCCGCCCTGCTCGGCCGCGAGATCGACAATGACGCTGCCGGGGCGCATCGACTTCACCATCTCGGCGGTGATCAGTTTTGGCGCCGGTTTTCCGGGGATCAGCGCGGTCGTGATGATGATGTCGACATCCTTGGCCTGCTTGGCAAAGGTTTCGCGCTGGGCGTTCTGGAAGCCCTCGCTCATGACCTTGGCGTAGCCGCCGACGCCAGTACCTTCCTCCTGGTAATCGACCGGTACGAACTCCGCGCCCATCGATTTGACCTGATCGCCAACCTCGGGTCGCGTGTCGTTGGCGCGCACGATGGCGCCGAGACCCACGGCGGCACCGAGCGCTGCGAGTCCTGCCACGCCCGCGCCGATGACGAATACTTTGGCGGGCGGCACCTTGCCCGCCGCCGTGATCTGCCCGGTGAAGAATCGACCGAAGTGGTGCGCCGCTTCGATGACGGCGCGATAACCGGCGATATTCGCCATCGACGACAGCGCGTCCATTTTTTGCGCGCGCGAGATACGCGGCACGCTGTCCATGGCAAGCACCGTCAGCTGACGCTCGGCGAGTTGCTGCATCAGCTGAGGGTTCTGTGCCGGCCAAATGAAACTGATCAGCGTGGTGCCAGGCTTCATGGCCGCAACTTCATCGGCCGTCGGCGCCCGGACCTTGAAAATCATGTCCGAGTGAGCCGTCAGCTCCGCGGCGTTGGCGGCAATCTGTGCACCGGCGGCCGCATAGGCCTCATCGGTGAAATTGGCGGCGGCGCCGGCACCCGACTCGATCCGCACCGAGAAACCAAGCTTGATGAGTTTCTCGACGACTTCGGGAACGGCGGCGACTCGTTTTTCGCCCGCAAAAGTTTCCCGGGGAACTCCGATCGTCAGGGCCATGGCAACCTCGTTGTCTGTGTCTTTGGAGCGGGCTGGCGCAGGGCGGCAATGATACTCGAACGCCCGCTGCGGACGGCCGCGGGATGGCCTAAAGCTCGAGCGCGAGCAGGGTCGCTTGACGGATCGCCCGTTTGGCATCGAGTTCGGCGGCCACATCAGCCCCGCCCACGAGGTACGCGCGCAGACCAGAGGCCTCGAGCGCCGCCTGCAAGTCGCGACGGGGCTCCTGCCCCGTGCACAACACAATGTGGTCCACGGCGAGCGTGCGTGGTCGACCGCCTTCCAGAATATGTAGCCCGGCATCGTCGATGCCGGTGTAGGTCACCCCGGAAATCATCTGCACGCGTTTCATCTTGAGCGCGGCCCGATGGATCCAGCCTGTGGTTTTGCCCAGCCCCGCACCGGGCTTCGAAGTCTTGCGCTGCAAGAGGAACACCTCGCGCGCCGGCGGCTCGGGGACCGGCTGCACCCCGGTCACGCCACCCCGCGCGATCGCCGGATCGACGACCCCCCACTCGCGCAGCCAACGTTCTCGATCGAGCGTCGGCGACGGGCCGGAATGAACCAGGAATTCGGCGACGTCGAAGCCGATCCCGCCGGCACCGAGAATGGCCACCCGCGCACCCGCTGTACGCCGGCCACTCAGCACATCGAGGTAGCCCATCACCTTCGAATGCGTCTGACCTGGAATCTGCGGATCGCGAGGCGTCACGCCTGTGGCGAGCACCACCGCATCGAAACCCTGCGACGCCAATTCTTCGGCCGTCACTCGGTGGCCGAGTCGCAGCACGACACCCGTCTCTTGCAAGCGCACCGAAAAATAGCGCAGCGTCTCGGCGAACTCCTCTTTCCCGGGGATTCGCTTGGCGAGATTGAACTGCCCGCCGATCACCTCATCCGCTTCAAAGAGCGTAACCGCGTGTCCACGCTCGGCGAGTGTTGTCGCTGCCGCAAGTCCCGCCGGACCTGCACCGACCACCGCAAAACGCTTTTGCGCTGCCGCCGGTCGGACAATGAATTCGGTCTCGTGACAGGCGCGTGGATTGACGAGACAACTCGCGAGTTGCCGCGAGAACGTGTGATCGAGGCAAGCCTGGTTACAGGCGATACAGGTGTTGATGCTCGCTGCTTTGCCGCGCGCAGCCTTTTGTACAAAGTGCGAGTCGGCGAGCAGCGGACGCGCCATGGAGACGAGATCGGCCTCGCCGCCGGCCAGTAGTGCTTCGGCGACTTCGGGCGTGTTGATGCGGTTGCTGGTGCAGACTGGGATCGAGACTTCTGCCTTGAGTTTTTGCGCAAGCCAGGAGAACGCAGCGCGCGGCACTGAGGTCGCGATCGTCGGTACGCGGGCCTCGTGCCAACCGATCCCTGAGTTGATGATGGTTGCGCCTGCTTGCTCGATGCCCTGGGCGAGCCGCACCACCTCGTCCCAACTCTGACCGTCCGGAATCAGATCAATCAACGACAAGCGATAAATGACAATGAAATCGCGGCCCACGGCCTCGCGCACACGCGTCACGATCTCGAGCGGTAACTGCATGCGGTTGGCGTAATCGCCACCCCAACGGTCGTTGCGACGGTTGGTCGGCTGAGCGAGAAACTGATTGATGAAATAGCCCTCGGAACCCATCACCTCCACGCCGTCATAACCGGCCTCCCGAGCGAGCGCAGCGCAGCGCGCGAACGCGCGGATTTGCCGCTCGACGCCGCGCGCGCCCAATTCACGGGGCGTAAACGGGGTGATGGGAGAGCGAATGCGCGACGGCGCAACCGATAACGGGTGATAGCCGTAGCGACCGGCATGCAGGATTTGCAGCGCGATCTTGCCGCCCTCCGCGTGCACGGCACGCGTAATCGGCAGGTGACGCGCGGCGGCGCGGCGGCTGGTCAGCCGCGAGGCAAAGGGCGCAAGCCAACCCTCAATGTTGGGCGCAAACCCGCCGGTGACCATCAAGGCCACCCCACCGCGGGCCCGTTCGGCGAAATACTCGGCCAGACGTGGAAAATGCGCCGTATCGTCCTCGAGCCCGGTATGCATCGACCCCATCAGCACCCGGTTGCGCAACGTAGTGAACCCGAGGTCGAGGGGGGCCAGCAGATGCGGATAGGACGTCATCGGGATCTCCGTTTTTCTACGGATGGACAAACCACCCCGGCTGGGGCAACTTCCACATTATGGACGTTTCGCAGGTGACAAGTCCCTCCGCCCCTCAGGCCGTCGAACGGGCCGACGCCGTTCGTGTCGAATCCGCGCGCATCGAATCCGCCCGCGCCCGCACCCCGCCGCGCAGTGAGCCCACACCCCCGCCCGAGGCGCTGCGCGAAGATTTCCGCGAGTCGGTACAAAGTGCCAACGAGAGATTGGCCGAGAGCGGTCGGCAGATTGCGGTGAGCGTCGACAAGTCGACCGATACGGTCGTGGTTCAGGTCACCGATCGGGACTCGGGAGAGATGATCCGGCAAATCCCGCCGGAAGCAGCCCTGCAGATCACGCGCAATATCGATCGGCTGACAGGAATATTGATCGACCGCAGCGTCTGAGCGCTCAAAGATAGGCGCGATCCGCCGCGGTAGCTTCGACCGGCGCCTCGAGCAGGGCGCGACAGATCCGCTCGAACAGCTCTCGTTGTCGGTTGACCTCGGCACTCTTGGATTTCGCGGTGGGCTTATTCAGCTCTCGGCGCGCAAATTGGAACGCGTACTCACCGAGCGCAAAGAATAGTGCAGGCTTCGGGCCGCGCAACACCGTGCCGTACTGCCAGCTCTTATCGACGCTTACCATCCCCGACTCTCGAATTGCCGTCCAAATCTGCGCGAGATACTCGGTGCGGAGATTGAGTATGGGCTCGGCCCGGGCGATGACATCGTCGATCGGCGTAACCTCGCCAAAGTCACTGTCGACCTTGCTGGTGTTTTGGATCACGAAGGCCAGATAACACGCGAACTGGCCGAGATGGTGGAACACGTTGCTCGTTTGCTCGCGCAAGCGCCGATCGCGCAGCGAGGCCTCGACAAGTTTTTCGTTACCACTTTTGAGACGCGCGGTCAGATCCTTGATGACCACCGTCGCCCACTTAGGTAGCTCGCCAAGTCCTGCCGTGAATGCCGTCGAGTCCATGACAATGGCTTCGACGTCCTCGAGGGCGCGCACGCTCGCCGTACGCGGCTCGCCCGTCAGCAGCGTCATCGTGCCGAGCACGTCCCCGGGCCCGAGTTCGGCAAGCTGGACCTCGAGATCGTTTCGTTCGCGGAACACTTGCACGCGACCGCGGCGGATGATGTAGAGACCACCGCCCTCGTCACCCTCTTTGAAGAGGAGCTTTCCAGCCTTGACATTGACCGTTGCGGCCACGGCCTCACCTCCGCTGTAGATCTTTATCCTAGACCCCGTAGCGTGTCTCGGCAACGACGATAACGAGAACTACCGCACAGACTGGATATCCGAGCTCGCCGAGAATTCGGTCCATGAGTGCTGAATTTTTTGTCGAGCGATCATGGGCCACCCTCGGGTCTATTTTGCTGCTCGTGGGGTTATCCGCCTGCAGCAACAGTGATAACGATGCGCCCTCTTCGATCGCGCCCAACAGCGGCTTTTTGACCTTGCGAGTCACCGATGCGCCAGTGGACGATGCCGCGGAGGTCATCATCGTCTTCACCGGGGTCGAACTGCAACGTGGCCCGGCCAGTACCATCAACATCGATTTTGATACGCCACGCGCGCTCGATCTGCTGCAGTTTCGCAACGGTCAGACGGCAAATCTGCTGGAGGGTCATCCGGTGCTGCCAGGGGAATACGAGTGGTTGCGACTGAAGATCTCTGCGGAGCAGAACCTGCAGAACGGCTCGCGCATTCGGTTGCGTGACGGGCGGCAGTTCCCGCTGTTCATCCCGAGCGGCGCGGAGTCCGGACTCAAACTGAATCGGCGGTTCACCGTCGCCCAAGGCGGAATCACGCGCCTGATCGTGGATTTCGATTTGCGCAAGTCGGTGGTGGCACCGCCAGGCCTCGCACCCAACTGGATCCTGCGACCCGCGCTGCGTTTGATCGACGAACTGCAATATGGAACTTTGGTGGGCTCGGTCGATATCCCGGCGCTGGCGGCAGCCCAACAATCGACCGTCGCCGACTGCTCGCCTGGGGTTTATGTTTTCGCTGGTAGTGGCGTCACGCCCGATGACATGGATGGCGATGCCACGGATGGCGTGGACCCGCTCGTGTATCAACCATTGACGCCGCCGACCCCCGGGATATCCGCCAACTATTCGCTGCCGTTTCTCGAGAGCGGCGATTACACCGTGGCTTTCACCTGCCGCTTCAATGTTGATGCCGATCCCACGCGCAGTGAATACGATCCGCGGACGCTGACACCCGAAGGGACTCCGCCGATGCGCTTCACGATCAAGGCTGGACGCATCACGAGCGGCACTACGACACGCGTCGATGCGCCCTGAAACGGGCGCGAGGCATCAGAGCACCTTTTGTACCGCTGCGCGGAATTCATCCAGCGATTTCTTGCCCTGAATGCGTACCACCGGTTTTCCCGTGCGATCGAGGATATAGGTGGTCGGCACGACCTCATTCCAGGCGGGGTCGATGACGCTCGCGAGTTCGTCCATCTCGGGTCCATTGCGCGCGTAGGTCAAGAACGCCGGGAAGTATTTCTTGCGGAACTGCTCGACCTGAGCGGCACCTGGGCTCGGATCATCCACCGCCACGCCGATGAGCGTGACGCCGCGTGAAGCGAACTCCGCCTCGAGCTTGAGCAGATCCGGGACCTCGCGCAAACAGGGCACGCACCACGTCGCCCAAAGATTGACGACCACCACCTTACCGGCCTGCTGCTTGAGCAGGCTGCGGAATTCCGTTGCTGTGACCGCCTTGGCGGGCGTGTCGGCAAAACACGGGGCTGTGCCCAACGCGGACAGCCCGAGTAGCAGACCGAGCGCGAGGTGCAGGGAAGTGGACCGGATAGCGACGGACTTGTTCATGCCATGAAGTTTGCGACGTCCGGATGAGCCCCGGGGAAAAATCTTCGGGGTAGGTCACCCTGCGGGCTCAATCGTTGAGCCACCCATGCGCGATATGATGACCCCGAAGATGGGCAAATCGCGCGACTCACAACTCTATCTGCATCTGTCTAACCGCTTCGAATCGCTGGCCGAGGCGCTTGCGGCAGAACTCGCCGCCGACGCGGGCGATCCGCTGTGCCCGCAAACCGTGGTCGTCTCGAGCGCCGAGACGGCGCGCTGGCTGTCGATGCAACTCGCCTGCCATAACGGCCTCGCCATGGGCCTCCGCTACCCGTTCCCGCGCGGGCTCATCGACGAGCTCATGACCGGCCTCTTGGGGGCCGAAAAACGCTGCTCGCCGCGCTTCACCCGCGACGCCATGACCTGGTGGCTGCACGACGCCTTGCCGGCGCACCTCGCGCGCAGCGAG